>JAESFZ010000223.1_pt1 | contig 60342 bp, 60 predicted proteins | sample 9269561 | NCBI WGS metagenome assembly JAESFZ01 (sample SAMN14515552, study PRJNA621657) | algae metagenome | isolation source: Tildeniella nuda ZEHNDER 1965/U140 and co-occurring heterotrophs from wet... | place: Switzerland: Stansstaad, Zurih | collected 1965-01-01
GGCAAGCTCGACTTTTCCCAGTCTCTAGCGCAACAACCGATATGGTAAAAATACCAAAAGTCTTATTAGACTGCTGTTTCAGCCTATTGTGCTACGCTGCCTAATTGGATAAAGTCGAGCTTAGAGGCTGTTTGAAAAGTGTCTGGCGGTTAAAACCGCGACTACATCAACAAAGTCCGCCTGCGCGGACTACCTCAGCACGAGGGTTTTGGAACCTGCGTAGGCAGGTTTTGTGCGTGTAGCCGCGACTTCAGTCGCCAGAGCTACACGCATCTGGACTTTTAAAACATCCTCTTAGCTCAAAAACAGCCTGACCTAGTTCAGCATCTACTAGAGCTATCTTTTTGCTGGTTGGACTGAGCGCTGCATCCACTCGTTCAGGTTCGTTGATCACTCAACCAGACGCTGAGCAGGCTCATGCTATGCGCGCACTCCTCACACAAACACCCGATGCTGCAACGATGGCATCTGACGGCGCACTTGTTCTAACCGGGAGGGTTCGATCGCGGCGATCGCCACACCAGGTTCATCGCCTGCATCGGCTAACACAGTGCCCCACGGGTCGACAATCATGGCGTGCCCATGCGTATGGCGCATCGCATAGTGCCGTCCGGTTTGAGCCGGAGCCAGCACATAGCAGGTATTTTCGATCGCGCGTGCTTGCAGTAAGACCTGCCAGTGATCTTTACCCGTAAAAGCGGTGAACGCAGCGGGTACAAACAGCACCTCTGCACCCATCTGAGCGAGATGGCGATACAGCTCTGGGAACCGCACATCGTAACAAACGGACAAGCCTAAATTGCCCAGTTCTTTAGACGGGTAGACGGGTGGTAGCCGCACTCCTGCCAGCACCGTACCCGATTCCTGATAGGTATTGCCATCCGGCACATTGACATCGAAGAGATGCACTTTTTCGTACCGTGCCAACTCTGCTCCACTGGGGTCAATCAGCAGCGCTGTATTGTACACTTTGCCGTTGCCAACAGGCACTGGAAAGCCACCGCCCAGCAAGGTCACCTGGAAGCGCTGTGCCATTGTTTTGAGGAATTTTTCGCTGGCAGACGCGATCGCCTCTGCCTGAGCCAGTTTTTCTTGCTCGTCCCCTAAAAATGAAAAATTTTCTGGTAAGGCGACCAATTCAGCACCCTGACGCACTGCCAGATCAATTAATTCTTCTGCCTGAATCAAATTTTTTTCGAGATTTGGCAGGCTGGTCATTTGCACAGCCGCCGCCAGATAAGACTTCATAAGCTCAACTCAAATCGCCGCTAAAAGCATCGGTTCTAAGACTTATTGGAGTGTAACCGCGTTTGGTCGTGAGTTAACCCCAACTCGTCGAAACCTCTAACTACTATTTAAAGCCAAGTGTGACCCGCAATGATCTAACGTTAGTTCGACAAAGTTAGAAGACTGTATAGCGATTCCCATTAGAGTGCGGTATGTGGGCTGGGGTTTGAAGGCAGAAGGCAGGAGGCAGGAGGCAGAAGGAAAGCCGCCGTGCGCTTTAACTTCTGCCCTCTGCCTTCTGCCTCTTTGCGACTGTACTTCACTGGATTAGGAACCGCTATGGAAGACAGAGCAGATAGTCTTTTGCATTCCAAGTTCAGGCTCCAGCTTTTCTTCTGTCAATTGCTGTTCGTCGAACTCACCTGCTTTTAGAGCCTTGGGCGTTAGAGCGCAAGGTACGAAAGGGAACTATAGACGTGCACGCTGATCGAACACAACGCGATCGCGGTCACTGACCGACTTCCCCCACTCTCACCGTTGCCCCTATGACAGACAGACTTTACCTTTACGGCATCTTTCCCGCGCCCGGTCCTCAAGCCCTACAGCTTGAAGGCTTAGATAAGCAACCTGTACACACGCAAGTCGTTGATGGTTTTACCTTTCTGTACTCCGAAGCGCAGCAGGAGCGCTACCTGGCAAGTCGGCGTAACCTGTTAGGGCACGAAAAGGTGCTGGAGCAAGCAATGGAAGTTGGCTACCGGACGCTGTTGCCGCTTCAGTTTGGTCTAGTGATTGACAATTGGGCAACGGTTACAGAACAACTAACGGCTCCCTATGGTCGAGGTTTGGAGAAACTGTTCATCAAACTCAATGGACAGCGCGAGGTCGGGGTGAAAGTCTTCTGGGAAGCCGATCGCGAACTGCAACTGCTCCTCCAAGAGAACCAGAGTCTGAAGGAAAAGCGAGACAGCCTGGAAGGAAGAACATTGGGCATGGATGAGGTGGTGGCGATCGGTCAGGCGATCGAACGTGCGATGGAAGCCCGTAAGCAAGCCATCATTCAAACGTTTCAGGAAACGCTCAATCCTTTGGCAGGCGATCAGGTTGAGAACGACATGCTGCTTGAATCCATGATTTACAACGCTGCTTACCTCATTCCGTGGCAGGCAGAACCCGACTTCAGTGCCCATGTGGAAGATCTGGATCACCAGTTCGACAGTCGGCTCAAGATTCGTTACAACAACTTCACTGCACCGTTTAACTTTGCCCAACTCGATCGGCTGGAATAGCGTTTAGCGGTCAGCCGTCAGCCGTCAGCATTAACTCATCCTTTATCCCTCCCTTTCGCCCCCATGCTCTTTAAACTTCTCTTCGCCCCCGTTACTGGCATCGGTTGGATTGCTGAACAGATTCAACAACGCGCCGACACCGAGCTTGACGCAACCGAAAACCTCAGCAAACGCCTTTTAGCACTGCAACTTGCCTTCGACATGGGCGACATTCCTGAAGACGAGTTTGAAGTTCAGGAAGAAGAGCTGCTGCTGGCAATTCAGGCGCTGGAAGAGAGTAAACGTGCCGAAGCCGCCCTGGAAGCCGAAGCAGAAATGGACTAGGCGCTAAAGTGACGCGCGTCGGAAAAGGTGAATCGCACTTTTAGGCAAGATCGCGCTGTTCGCTTAGTTGAGCGTTTTTGCCCAGCCAGCGATCGAGGGCGACAAGTAGCAAGCCCAGTACCAGAAAGCCGATCGCCATAAAAACGCTATTTGCCAACACCTGTGGGTAGCCCAGCGTTGCTACATCAATAAATGGATAGGGGTAAAAGCCAAAGACTGCGCCCCAAAATAGTGCCCAGACTACAAAGCCGAGTGGAAATACCAGCCACCGAACCGCATTATGCCATTGCAAGTAGCCCTTGGGTGTGAAAAACAACCACTCAATGAGATACAGCGCAGGCATCACATAATGGAGCGCTATATCTGCTACCCACGACAGCCCAGTTGGGTTCCAGGTATGTCTAAGAATCAGAAAATAAACAATCCCTGTGATGAAAATATATACGCCCACGCCGCTCTTGACCTTGGGATGTGCAAAGAAACCGTCTGCATAACGTTGCGCACCCACTGTTGTAAACACCGTGGCAACCAGAATGTTGCTGAGGATCGTGAAGTAATCGAAAAACTTCATAACTCCAACGATTCCAGGTTGCCCTTTTTCAATGTTGATCACAATCAGTAGGTAGAGTTGCAGCGCTAACGCACTCCAACCCACGATCGCGCTGATGATTCTAAACGGTAGCCTGATGTTCATCGTTAATTCTTTCTCCTAAAACCGACGCAGAAATGAGATGTGTCAACTTAACGAGGCTGAATCGGCACAGGTGGAGTCGCTTGAGCGGATTCTGTCACGCCATTTACAGCACAAAGCCTTGGCACTGATTGTTTTAGACGGCAAGGGCTGCTTTGAGTTGGGCAAGGGCACCCGCTTCCGGGTCGCTCACTTTGACACCAGAGCCAAACAGACCACTACCTGCTGCCTTTGCAACTACATCAGCACAGGCATAAATAAAGGCTTTGTACTCGCTAATTTCTTCCGGTGTTGCTTTGCCGTGAAGGGTGTCAAGGGCAGTATTGATTGCCACGATCGCCCTGTCTACCAAAACACCCGCTTTGACATCATCAGGCTTCACGTCAGGCGTTTCTAGCTTGACCACGCCGCTGCGAAGCGCCGCTTCCGAAAATACAGCTTGAATCACTTTATTGTGTGGATATTTTTTTGCTGCTCCGACGATTTCCTTGGACAGTGCTGCCACTTCGATCGCGGTTGAAACAATGCCCAAATCTGACGCAGCAACAGCAAAACCAGTCAGTAAGGGTGCCTGAGCGATCGTTGCCTGCTCTTGAGGTGTATAGCTCGTAGTCATTCGTTTACAGCAGAAAAACGCTGCAATCAGAATAGGCGAGAAAGATAAGAAAGCGATAGGTGCCTCTCTTTCAGGGACACCTAAACCAGAGGGTCTCGGATGGATGCGTTGCGGAATAGAGGTATGACTGGTCAAAGCCGCCCTCACCCTCACCCTCACCCGTTGGGAGAGGGGACTAAATTCTGGCTCCCTTCTCCTTGGGGAGAAGGGCTGGGGATGAGGGAAATCATACTTGCATTCAGCAACGCCCGGATGGATGCGTGAGCCTCGCTTATCAGTTCCTTATTTTCTTCCATTAATCTCTAAAGCTGAGGCGAATCAGATTTTCCACGATTCTCATCAATTCTGACTGCGCTGGTTAGTGAAAGAATGACGGCGGCAACGCTAGTTTAGTGCCATTTAGGAGCGATCGATGGTGCGATCGCGCTACGGTCTGCTCGTTTGGCTAAGCAGGCATAGTTACTGCCGCAACCATTTGTTCACATCGTATTCGGACTGTAGATGCATCTCGCTGTAGATGCAGTTTTACTGTTTTTCACCGCTTACATCGACCAACTGCTTACATTTACCAAGAGAGGCATTAACGCAATGGGATTATTCTTTGATGTTTTGAGTTCAATTAACAACCCTAACCAGTCAGGGAGCGTCGAACAGCTCAGTACCCTGACCAATGCAGCGCAGCAGCTCGGTGCTGGCAATGGAGTGAATGCATCAATGCTCCAAACGGCGCTATCAACTGTAGGCGGTTCGCTTCTACCCGTGTTGAAGCAGCAGAGTTTAGCGCCCGGTGGCAATCAAGCGCTGGATGGACTGCTGAATCAGTTTACTGGCGCAGGTATTGGTGCTAATACAGCCGCGCTGCCAGCTTTTTTGACCCCTCAACTACAGCAGCAGATTGTACAGGCAATTTCTCACAAAACGGGGTTGAGTGCTGCCATTTTGCAACCGCTGCTGCCTGGACTGATCGCAACAGCGATGGGCTTTCTGGGCATGGGCGCAAGTAAGCCAGGTGTTTCTGGTGAAAACCCCATTTTGAATAGCTTTTTAGACGGCGATCGTGATGGTGATACCGACTTGGGCGATGTCTTCAAGTTTGCGAATCGTTTTATCAATGTGCCCAGCTAGTTTGTTTCTTCAGTTGTTCTTAGTCAAGGGGTACTTGTCATGAAAAGTCGCACAAAAGAAGCCTCGATCGCGTCGGTTGCACTATTGCTTGCCCTTGTAAGTAGCGCGCCGCTCGCAGCCTCACTCAACATTCGTCCAGTTTTGGCGCAAGCGTCACCAACTGGGCTGCCATTACCAACAGCCGTTCCCAGCGGCACCACCATCGGCATTGATGGTTCTAGCAGCATGGCAACCATCAACCAGGCGCTTAAGCAGCGGTTTGAGCAGCAGTTTCCCGGCACCGATGTCAAGCTAGGTTCAAGTGGCACTGCCGCCGCCCTGCAAGCAGTTCTGAGCGGAAAGCTTGACCTGGCAGCGATCGGTCGATCGTTGACAGCCGCCGAAAAAGCGCAGGGGTTGATCGCTACACCGTTGAGCCGTCGCAAGATTGCGATCGTCATTGGCTCTGCGAATCCCTTTAAAGGCAATTTGACGCTGGAGCAGTTTGCCAAAATTTTTCGGGGCGAAATCACGAATTGGTCACAAGTCGGTGGTGCTCCAGGAGCGATTCGCGTGGTCGATCGTCCCGATACCAGCGATACTCGCCAGTCCTTTCAAAATTACCCGGTCTTCAAGCAAGCGCCGTTTAAGGTTGCTCCAGGTGCCGTCAAACTAACAGAAGATAGCACTGATGCGGTCATCAAAGCGCTCGGAACAACTGGCATTGGGTATGCGATCGTTGATCAAGTCACGGATAAAGCAGGGGCAACGATCGTTCCCATGCACAACACCTTGCCCACTGATCCTCGCTATCCGTTCTCTCAGCCGCTGGGCTATGCTTACAAAGGTCCAGAGCCTAACCCTGGTGCACAGGCATTTCTAGGCTATGCCACCGCACCCGAAAGCCAGCAGACCGTAGAGACGGCTAAAACGGAGACGATCGCGCCAAGCACTGCACCTTCGGCGATCGCGCCCAGTCCAGAAGCCACAACGCCATCCCCTGTGGCAGCGCCTGCTCAGACCACGGGCTTTCCCTGGTGGCTGTTGCTGGCACTTCCGCTGCTAGGCGGACTTCTCTGGTGGCTGTTGAAAGGTCGTGGCGCACCAGCAGGCGTTGTTGCTGCTGCAAAGGCAGATCCTAGCCGCCTGATTCTGACACCGCGCACCTGCAAAGATGCGTATGCCTATTGGGAAGTGCCAGACGCTGCCAAAGCCGACTTACGCCGTCAGGGTGGAGAAAAGCTGGCGCTGCGTGTGTATGATGTCACCGATATTGATTTGAATCATCACCAAGCCCACAGCGTCCAACAGTTTGATTGTCATGCCGATCAGCAAGATCTACATGTACCCATTCCTGTAGACAACCGCGATTATCTCGCTGAGTTGGGTTACGTGACTGGTGACGATCGCTGGCTCTCGTTAGCCAAGTCAGATCATGTACGCGTACCTGCCTGCCCTCCCGTTGGCACAGAGGCTCCTGATCGCATGGGAACTGTCTTCAAAACAGGTGCAGCGGTCGCAGGCGTTGCTGGGGCGGCAGTAGCTGCCAAATCCTTTGCCAGCGATCGGGCGCAGGGCAGCTATCTTGACCCGGATGACCAGAATCGACTCATTCTGGTGCCCCGCAATGATGATGATGCCTACGCGTATTGGGAAGTGTCAGATGCAGCGAAAGAATCGCTCCGTCGTCAGGGTGGAGAGACGTTAACGCTGCGCCTCCATGACGTGACGGGTGGGATTGACCTCGATCAACAGTCCCCCCACAGCACAAAGCAAATCAATGTCGATGAACTGGCTCAAGATCGACACATCCCCTTAGCCACGTTACGGCACGAGTCACAGGGCAACACCTTCGGACAGCGTGACTACGTAGCTGAATTGGGCTATGCGACAGGCACCGATCGCTGGTTAACGCTTGCCCGCTCTGCACCTGTCCAGTTACCTGTATCGTCTTCTCCTTCAAACCTTGTGGGAGAATCGGTCAAAGCAGGCAGCGCAGCCGTTAGTGATGGACTAGGAACGGCACTCAAAATGGGAGGAGCAGCGGTTGCAGGGGCGGCGGCTACCGCTGCTGGAGCCTGGACAAGCGCTCGTGCAGCGTTAGATCATGGTGCAACGTCTCACCCAGTGTCTACCGAAAAGGGGAGCCGTATTATCCTGGTGCCTCGTAGCGCCAAGCAGGCATACGCTTACTGGGAAGTGAGTCAGGCAGATAAGGACGACAGAAAACGGCAGGGCGGGGAAACTCAGGTGCTACGTGTCTACGAAGTGACAGGAATGGATATGGACTCTGTGCCTGCCCACAGCGTGCAGTCGTTTGAGTGTCGCGAGTCAGATCAAGATCGTCACGTCCCCATTCCGGTAAGCGATCGCGATTATGTGGCTGAAATTGGCTACACCACCAAAGATGGACGCTGGCTCAGCATCATTCGCTCGTTTCATGTACGAGTGCCTGCGGTGTAGGTAGAAGCGGTCAGCTATTAGCGGTCAGCGGTCAGCGGTCAGCGGAAAACTGGGCGTTGCTGATTGCAGACATGATTGCCCTCATCCCCAGCCCTTCTCCCTAGGGAGAAGGGAGCTAAAACTCTTGTTCCCTCTCCTTTTGGGAGAGGGCTAGGGTGAGGGCAAATTTAGATGATGAATATAAGCCTGTGTGGGAGCGGCGAGTTTGGTTTGCAGGTGCGCGATGAGCTGTCGATCGCCCTCTGTCCAAACTCTTGGCTGCTCGAACACAGAGCATTCCAGAATGCCAATCAGCGTATCGTTGAGATAGATCGGCGCGTGAACGAGTGCTCGATGCTGAAATTTCTCTCGCTCATAGGCGCGATCGACGACATCACTACCCGCCGTTTCAATATCGTCTACAAAAACGGCTAGAGGAGTACGCAGCGCGATCGTCATCAGCGGATCTTGCGGTGCAGTTGGATCTTCCAGCCAGTCAGCACCCAGCCAGTCAGCTTCCCGACCGTCCCGCGCCCAACAGTGCGTGATTTTTCCCTGCCCTGTTGTGGGTTCTCGCAAATAGAGAAAGCAACGATCGCACGGCAACATTGCCCCTAATGCTGGCATCAATGCCGTCAAGAAGCTGTCTGGCTCTACGTCATTTTCAAATAACTGGATTAACACGTCCGGCAAAGGCTCAGCCATGCTTTCTTTCATCACGAGACAGCCTCCTTCGGCAGCACCTCTCCCGGACAACCCGGTTGACGCTTTGCTTCCAAGTAGTCTGCCATAATTTGCTGGTAGCGATCGCGCCCAAACGTAGCGTAGTGACCGGGATAGACTGTTTCGATCGGCAGCTTCTGCAAGCGCTCATAGGTCGAGATGTAGGTGGGAATGTCGCTTCCGGGTAGTTGGTCGAGCAATTCGCCATCGTAAATAACATCGCCGGAAAAGAGTTCCTGGTTTTTGGCATCGTAGAGGGCAATGCAGCCAGGTGAATGTCCTGGTAGATGGAGCACTTCAAAGGCACGATCGCCCAGATCCAGCACGTCGCCTTCCTGCAAAAGCTGCGTGGGTTCGGCACTGTGGAGCGTATACTGCATTGCCGTGAAGCCTGCATAGGGCAATTGCTCGAAGTGCTCATCCAGTACAAAGCCCAATGCTTGAGCGCACACAGCCGCGTGGTTATCGCCCAATCGCAGTGCCTCTGCTTCGGCGGGATGAATCGCCCTGTGTTCAAATTCGTGCAGTCCGCCTGCATGGTCGAAGTGAATGTGAGACGCGATCGCCAGCAGTGGCTTATCAATCAACGCCGCAATATGCTGTCGCAAACTTGCTACGCCTAAGCCTGTGTCGATGAGCAAATCCTGCTTCTGCCCTTTGATGAGCCACAGATTCGCTCGGTTCCATGCCCAATAGTGTATTTCGCCGATGCAGTAGAGTCCCGGATTAATTTGGCGCGTCGCAAACCAGCGATCGCAGACAGGTTTGGATTTCAGCACGGTTAGAAGTCTTTGTGCAAAACCATATTATGCCCTTATAACCAAAGGTATGCGCGACGAGAACAGGTAAGTCAGCTCCTATCACACCCTTTAAAGCAACAACGATTCAGGCACACCCGACGTAGGTAACTTTTGCAACTGACGATCGCATTAATCAGCGATGCCTCTACAGAAAAACTGTCAGGCGATACAATAGGATTGCTCGGTAGCACAATCGCACTATCAGGCGATACAAAAGGATTGCAACCTGACACACTAGCCTGATCCAGGCGGCACAAAAGGATTGTGACCTGCAACAATGGCATTGTCCAGGCAGCACAAAAGAATTGTGACCCGCTACAAAAGGATTGTCGGGTGACACAATCGCATTGCCAGGCGATACAAAAGGATTGCGACCCAACACAATGGCATTGTTAGAGAACACAATGGCATTGTCAGAGAACACCATGGCATTGTTCAGGCGACACTTGTAGGGGCATAGCATTGCCGTGACCCTACAAGCGATTGGATCTGTAGCTGTCAGGCTTTAAATCGGTATAAGCTGTGTCAGCCAATCAAGGTATACGCTATTTTTGTAGAGAAGCGTAGAACAACTGAGTCATGGCGGTCTTACAGCCTTAACGCAACGAATGGACGATCGCCGCTTAGAACCGATTCTCGCCTGGTTTGCACAGCAAGGCTGGCAGCCGTTAGCGTTTCAGGTGGAAACCTGGCAGGCATATTTGGCGGGTCAGAGCGGCATGATTCAGGTGCCAACGGGTTCTGGCAAAACCTATGCGGCGGTGATGGGAGCGATCGCCGCCATTTTAGAAACGCCGGGAATCGGACTGCAACTGCTGTACATTACACCGCTACGAGCGCTATCACGGGATATTGAGCAAGCAATTCGACGACCGATCGACGAAATGGGCTGGAATTTACGGGTGGAATCGCGCACCGGAGACACCAGCGCGTCTAAAAAGACCCGGCAACTCAAGAACATGCCGGATATTCTCATTACCACGCCCGAATCGCTGGCGCTGATGTTGTCGTACAAAGATGCTGCTACACGGTTCAAGTCCCTCCAGGCAGTCATTTTGGACGAGTGGCACGAACTGCTTAGCTCTAAACGCGGTACGCAAACAGAGTTATGTCTCTCGCATCTCCGGGGGCTACAGCCCAACCTGCAAACCTGGGCAATTTCGGCAACGTTAGGCAATGTGGAAGAAGCGGCACAGGTGGCGATCGGTCTCAACCAGCAACCCGTCATCGTGCGATCGAACCTGAATCGCCAAACCATCATCAAGAGTGTCTTGCCAACGTCCGTCGATACGTTTCCCTGGGCAGGGCATCTGGGATTGAGGCTGTATGAGGAACTGGTCGAGGCATTAGATATCAATATATCTACGCTTATTTTCACCAACACGCGCTCCCAGGCGGAACGGTGGTATCAGGCGCTCACCTTCGCGCTGCCAGATGACATCGATCGCATTGCGTTGCATCACGGTTCCATCTCTGTTGTAGAACGGGAAGCGATCGAAGCGGGACTCAAAGCAGGTGACATCAAATGGGTTGTGTGTACTTCATCGCTGGATTTGGGCGTGGATTTTCAACCTGTTGAGCAGGTCGTCCAAATTGGCAGCGCGAAGAATCTTGCCCGGTTATTGCAACGAGCAGGGCGATCGGCACACGTCCCCGAAGGCACCTCCGAAATTTTGTTTCTGCCTACCAATGCGCTAGAACTCCTCGAAATTTCTGCGTTTCGCAATGGTTTGAAAGCAGGCGATATTGAAGCACGACGATCGCTCCACAAACCCTATGATGTGCTAATTCAACACTTAATTACACTCGCTTGTGGCGATGGCTTTACAGTTACAGAAACACTTGGTGATATCAGACAATCTGCTTCCTACGCTGCTTTAACCGATGAAGAATTTGTGTGGATACTGGAGTTTATCATTCAAGGTGGCAAGTGTTTGAGCGCCTATCCCAACTACAAAAAAGTGATTTTGGAGGGCGATCGCTACGTTATAGCCAATCCGCAAATTGCTCGTATGCATCGTATGAGCATTGGCACGATTACATCCAATCAAGCGGTGCGAGTACGCTACATGAATCAGAAAGATATCGGCACCGTTGAAGAAGGCTTTGCCTCTAAACTTAAGAAAGGAGATGTCTTCTTTTTTGCTGGGAAACAGCTTGAGTTTTTCATGATGAAAGATATGACGGTTTATGTGAAAGGCACTAAGAAAACGTCAACCGTCACCCCGATCTGGACAGGCGGAAATCTGTCGATTTCAGACTCGTTGAGTACGCATTTAAGGAGTGAAATTGCCTGTGTCAAGCAAAAGGCGGCGCTAAATCGTGAACTCGAATGTATTGCACCGATTCTGTTAGCGCAGGCACGAATATCCTACTTGCCATCTCCCGGTGAACTGCTTATTGAAATCTGTAAGACGCGCGAAGGTCAGCATTTGTACGTCTTTCCCTTTGAAGGGCGCTTTGTCCATGAAGGGTTAGGTTTTCTGTGGGGCTATCGTTTTGCCAACCAGCAAAAGACAACTTTAACGATTTCAGTCAACGACTATGGCTTTGAGATTTTAGCACCCGCTGACTATCCCTTCAAAGACTTATTTTCGTCACAGTTTTTTGCGTCGGATGCACTTGAGGATGAGCTGAAGGCAAGCATTAATATCTCAGAGCTAACCAGTCGTAAGTTTCGTGGCATCGCTCAAGTAGCAGGACTTGTTTTTCAAGGCTATCCATCTGCAAAGAAAACGTCGGGTCAACTACAGGTAAGCTCTTCACTGATTTACGAAGTTTTTTCTAAGTATGAGCCGGATAATCTGTTATTGAAACAGGCAGAGCAGGAAGTATTAAATCAACAGCTTGAAGCACACCGATTAGCTAAAACGCTCGATCGCCTAAACACCTTAATGACGATCTGGCAAGAAACCAAGCGACCGTCACCCTTTGCCTTTCCATTGCTCATTGAGCGACTCAGCTCACGGTTGTCAAATGAAGGCTTGTTAGATCGTATTGAGCGTTTGAAAAAACAGTGGGAAAAGAAATAATGCAAATCACTGTTTTAGGAACCGAACTGCAATTATTGCCAGAAAAAGCGATCTATGTTGAGCATCTGCAAATGCTGCTTGTTTCCGATGTGCATTTGGGGAAATCTGAAACGTTTCAGGCAGCAGGTATTCCCATTTCCAATCGAGTGAATCAAGACTCGCTCGATCGCTTGCAAGCTCTCTGCCTCAAAATGCAGCCAAAGACCTTAATCATCTTGGGCGATCTGTTTCATTCTCGCTTTTCTCTCGTCAAAGAGGTGTTGGATGGCTGGTCACGTTTTTTAGATGCGATCGATCTAGAGGTCAAGCTCATCATCGGCAATCACGATCGCGCCCTCATCAATAGCCTCAGCCAGCTTTCCATCACCTGTTTTACCGATGCTCTCCAGTGCGATCGTCTTTTACTGAGTCATGAGCCATGTTCGCAGCCAAAAGCACTGAATATCTGTGGTCACATCCATCCCTGTGTGCGGCTCAGGACAAAATTGGACAACCTGCGTCTGCCGTGTTTTTACCTGGAACAGCAACAAAAGCGCCTCGTACTGCCCTCATTTGGAGCCTTTACAGGTGGCTACGAAGTTGAGCTGAAGCCCGGTTCAACTGCCTATGTCATTGCTGAAAATACAGTCGTAGCGTTTGAGGGTTAGCGTAAGTCTGTAACAGAAACACGCTTGTACGAAAGGGTTATAGCAACAAAGCGAGACCGTAGCCACAACTATCTTTTCCACACTCATCAAAGCGCCAATTGAGTGAGGATAGTACTTACGCTGTCGAAACGGGAAAGTGCGTAGCGTTCACCGATTAGGCTTTTCAGGTAGTAATCCCAACTGTTTGAGGGTGTCGGTATCGTAATTGGCTTGTCGCCAGTATCGGGCTTCTTTAATTTGCGCTGTTGCAGTGCCAATTGTGCTCCTGAGGTTAGCGTTTTGGAAGTTAGCACCATAGAGGTAGGCAGAGAGAAGGTTAGCACCATAAAGACTGGCAGAGAAGAGATTAGCACTGTGGAGACTGGCAAAGAAAAGATCGGCTCTATAGAGGTCGGCACCATTAAGGTTGGCGTTGAACAGGTTAGCATAGCCGAGGTTAGCACGATTGAGGTCAGCTCTATAAAGGTTGGCAGCACTGAGGTTGGCGTTGAAGAGGGTGACACTGCTAAGATTAGCGCTGCTAAGATTGGCGTTGCTAAGATTGGCGCTGCTAAGATTGGCGCTGCTGAGATTGGCACTGCTGAGATTGGCACCTTGAAGGTCAGCATTGTTGAGCTTGGTATTGCTGAGATTGGCACTGCTGAGATTGGCACCTTGAAGGTCAGCACGGTTAAGGTCGGTGTTGGTTAAGTTCAACTTTTGCTCCTCTGGATGATTTGTCACTTTTCGTCGCCCAATTACTGTTAGTGCCGATTGCACGTCAGTTGGAATGAGCTTTAGCTTTTTGTCCTTCGATGACCTATTCCTAACAAAAGCTGTCAACACTTCCATAACCGTCCTGTAATCTTTAGGTGAATCGTTCGCAATTCGCTCCAGCGAGAGGATCGCACCAATTCGAACATCGATCTCCTTACTCCCTAAGTGTTCCACAGCCTTCGCAGAGCGGTCAGTAACGAGCTTTTCATTGTTGAGTTGTCGTTCTTCTTGTGCTGCTTCTAGTTGCGCTTGACCAGTGCGATATGTAAGGTATAACCCCAATCCCGCAAGGAATGTCGCCAACACACCAAATGCCGAAATCATGACCTTTACCACGTCCAAAGCGGCACTTGGTGTCTCAGCAGTAAAGGCTAGTCGTAACAACCGCTTAATTTTCCAAAAGGGCGATCGCTCTCGTTGCAGTGCCTCAATTGCCGCCTGCCAATGTTCTTCGGCTGAACGTTCAGGCTGAGCTTGCCAGAGGGCATACGCACGATCGCGGATTTGCTCGTCTGTAAAGGGAAGGAGCTTGGGTTTAAAAGAGCGTTTCAGTCTCTGCACTCGCGTGACTCGATATTTCGTCACCGCAAATTTAGCCTAAATCAGTTACGTTGCGTGGACAATGTCTGAGTTTCAACGCAAGAATTTTGCTGGCAGCCAACATACTTTCGCTAACCCTGTCTTAGCGATCGCCTAACGGAACATGCTGCTCACAGAGGTATCTTCGTGGATGCGCCAGATGGTTTCGCCCAGCAAATTGGCGACGGAAAGCACCGTGAGTTGTGGGAAGCGATCGCCATCTGGAATGGGGATCGTATTCGTCACAATTACCTCTTCAAAGAGACCGTTAGAGAGGCGTTCGATCGCGGGTGGTGAAAAGACGGCATGGGTAGCACAGGCGTAGACTTGCCGTGCGCCTTCCTGCTTCAAGAGCCGTGCGCCTTCAATAATCGTGCCTGCGGTGTCGATCATGTCATCAACCAGGACGGCAGTTTTACCAGACACATCACCGATCAGATTCATCACTTCTGCCACATTGTGAGCCTGTCGCCGCTTATCAATAATCGCCAGTGGCGCATCATCCAGCTTTTTGGCAAACGCTCGTGCCCGTGCTACGCCACCCACATCGGGCGAAACAACAACCAGATCAGACAGTTGCTTGCTCGAAAGATAATCGATCAGCGTCGGCGAACCGTACACATGATCGAGCGGAATATCAAAATAGCCCTGAATCTGCGCTGAGTGTAAATCCATTGCCAATACCCGATTGGCACCTGCCTGCGTAATCAGGTTTGCTACCAGCTTGGCGCTGATCGACTCTCGCCCTGCTGTTTTACGATCTGCCCTGGCATAGCCGTAATACGGCATCACTGCTGTAATCTGCCGTGCCGATGCGCGACGACAGGCATCGATCATAATCAGCAGTTCCATAATGTTGTCATTCACCGGACGGCACGTTGGTTGCAGCAAGTACACATCACAACCCCGGATCGATTCCTGGATTTGAATGTAGAGCTCGCCATCAGCAAACCGCTTTCGCACCATAGGGCTAAGATCCATGCCCAGATAGCGTGCAACCTCCTTGGAGAGAGGCATATTGGCTGAACCAGAGAGGAGCCGTAACCGATTTTGGTCACTAAGAGACGGCAGAGCAGCTTGAGGAGTAAGAGTTGCAGAGCGGATCACGGCGTATCCTCGAACGTAGTCATCGCAATATTACCATTCGGATTTGAAAACGGACTTCAGGATATACCCTTGGAAAAGTGACGTACAGCGTTCCAAAAAGTCAGGCGAACGAGAAGGGCTTGAGAGAGCTTACGATCGTACACTAACCTGATTCAACCAGTGCAAAAACGCTTAGCCTGAACCATTGTCACCCACTCAGCAGACAGTTAAAGTCGCCTACTCTATAGCTCCCTATTTTCCATTGATCTAAAAAAAATAAATCAGTGGATTTACACAAAACACCATTACGATTTTATGCAATGTGCACGTACTGTTGACAACCGCCGATCGTCCTCACCCAACTGGTGCGCTGATACAGTCACATTAATCGCTTCATCAAGCCTCACTAGCACACAAAGGAACAAAAGCATGAGTTTGAAAGATCGCATTGGCGAAGATATTAAAACCGCCATGAAAGCAAAAGACAAAGTGCGGCTAGAAACCGTGCGGAGTATCAAAAAAGTCATTCTAGAAAAGGAATCCAGCGTTCGTCCGTTGGGGCAAGAAAGCTTGACAGAGGCGCAGGAAATCGAAGTGCTGGTGCAGTTGGCAAAGCAGCGACGAGATTCGATCGCCCAATATCAGCAGGCGAACCGCGCCGATTTAGCCGATCAGGAAGCTCAGGAATTGGCGATTCTGGAAGAGTATCTACCCAAGCAACTGTCAGATGAGGAGATTGCCACTGCTATTGATCAAATCATTGCTCAAGTAGGTGCTACGTCTGCGAAAGACATGGGTAAGGTCATGAGTCCAGTCATGCAGCAGCTTAAAGGCAAGGCAGATGGCAAAAAAGTACAAGATCTGGTGAAAGCGAAGTTGGGTGGTTGACACTCACGGTCGATCGCCACACCTTGTCTGCCAGAATAAGAGAGCTAGACGCTAGAAAGATTCCGCTATGCGACCACCGATCCCTATTGGCACCACATTACAGAACCGTTACCGCATCCTCAGCGTCTTGGGTCAAGGAGGGTTTGGTCGCACCTACCTGGCAGAAGACCAGGGGCGGTTTAACGAACTCTGCGCGCTAAAAGAACTGATCCCAGCACAGGGAGGCGCTTATGCCCTGGACAAGTCTAAAGAACTCTTCCAGCGAGAAGCGCAAATTCTCTACCAAATTCAGCATCCCCAAATTCCTCAGTTTCGAGCCACGTTTGAGGAAGACCAACGTCTGTTCTTAGTCCAGGATTACGTGGAAGGACAAACCTATCGAGCGTTGTTAGAGCAGCGTCAGGTGCAGGGGGTAGCGTTTTCAGAACCAGAGGTGTTGCAACTCATGCGGCAGCTTTTGCCAGTGCTGGCTCACATCCATAGCAAAGGCATTATCCACCGCGACATTGCCCCAGACAACATCATGCTACGGCAACAGGATGGCAAACCCGTCTTAATTGACTTCGGTGTGGTGAAAGAATTAGCGACACGGTTTCAATCGCCGAACCTGACGGCACAGAATACGACAGTTGGTAAGCCAGGGTTTGCGCCCAGTGAACAGATGCAGTCGGGACGGGCGTATCCTAGCAGCGACTTGTACTCGCTGGCAGTAACCGCCGTTGTACTGCTAACGGGACGAGAGCCACAAACCTTGCTGGATGATGCGACGCTGACCTGGTACTGGCAGCGCTGGGTAACGGTCACTCCAGGCTTTGCCCAGGTTCTTAACAAAATGCTGAGCTATCGTCCAGACGATCGCTTTCAGTCAGTTGCCGAAGTGGTGCAGGCACTCCAGGCACCCACACCTGCTGCCTCTACGCCGCCTCCCTACCAGCCACCCGCTCAGACAGCCGTACCATCGACTCCAAACGTTTCCCACATGGCAACGATGGCGGTCGGACGACAGCCCGATCCGCTGCCAGTGACTGCAAGCCCCAGTCGGAACGTGCCGATCGTGCCTGCGCCTCGTAGCTCCGTTTGGGACGATCCATTAGCGGTGGTTGCGATCGGGCTAGGGTTAGTAGTGCTCACAGGTGTTGGCACCTGGGCAGTCGTGCGGGCAGTGCTTAACAACCAGCCCACGCCATCGCCTACGCCGACGCTGACTACATCATTCAGCCCAACTCCGACGTTCTCGCCGACGCTCACACCAACACCGAAACCCACGAATGAGCCTGTCGCCTACAGCCAAACGCTCGATATCAGCCCTGATACAAAGGTGACCAAAACAGGTACGCTGCGATCGAACGAAACCGTCAATTACATTCTCGCTGGCGAACAGGGACAGCAGTTAAGCGCTGTTATTTCAGGTGAAGGGATGCTGATGTCCTTGCTGGGTCCCGATCGACAGCCTCTGAGTGGTCAGTCTAGTCGGGTTTCGCTCTGGCAAGGGACGCTGCCTTACACAGGTAACTACTACATTCAACTTAGCCCAGTCAAAGGGCTGGACAGGAGCGACTATCGGCTGGATGTCAACCTCAGACGCGCTGCCACTCCCACCCCAACGCCAACCGAAACAACACCATCGCCCAGTCCATCACCAGCAACACCAACGGTTCAACGTCACCGTGTGCGCTTTGAGTCTGGGCAAACGGCAACAACCGTGAGCGATCGTGCCACCCCCCAGCTCATTCACCGCTATCTGCTCAGAGCAACGGAAGGACAGATCTTCAAAGCTGCGGTGCGTGATGGTTCCGTCACGCTCAATATTTCCACCCCCGATGGGCAACCGATTCAGGCGGCATCCAACGTCCTGTCGTGGGAAGATCAGTTGCCCATGAGCGGTACCTACCAGGTTGATGTCATCGCAGCTCAGGACACAAATTTCAGCCTGGATATTAGTATTCGGAACTAGAATAGTTACTGGTTGTTAGTTTTTGGTTGTTAGACGATGTCCGTCTGTAAGCGGGCGATCGACCCATCATTGACGGTCTTGCTAATGCCACTCAGCCTATCTCATTCTTTTCATGCCTGACTAATAGCCAATAACTAACAACTAACAACTCTTGAACGCTCTACTCATTACTGCGACCGATACCAACGCGGGTAAGACTGTCTTAACAACAGCGCTAGCAGCCTACTTGCAAACCTACTGTGCCGACCAAACATGGAGCATTCTCAAGCCCATCCAAACGGGCGTTGGCGACGGCGAACTCTACAGCAGACTGTTTGCGCTCTCTCTAGATGCAGTCACCCCGTTACGCTTTGACGCGCCTCTTGCTCCACCATTGGCAGCCGCACAAGAAGGACGGCGTGTTGAAATCGAGTACGCCTGGCAAGCCTTTGAAACCATGCGGCAGCAATACGATTGGGTGCTGGTGGAGGCGCTGGGCGGGTTGGGTTCGCCGATAACGCACGAAACTACGGTGGCAGATTTGGCGTGGGACTGGCATTTGTCAGCCGTTTTAGTTGTGCCTGTAAAGTTGGGCGCGATCGGGCAGGCGGTTGCTAACGTGGCGCTGGCTCGTCAATCTCGCGTTCATCTCAAAGGCATTGTGCTTAACTGTGTTGAGCCTTGCACACCGGAAGAAATTGAGCAGTGGGCATCGGCTGATCTGATCCAGTCCCTGACCCATACCCCTATTTTGGGAGTGATGCCTCATTTGGCTGACCCAACTGATATGGCTCAACTGGCTCAAGTCGCTTCAAATCTGATGATAGAACGTTTGATCGCTGTTCCACTCAAGTCAACTAGAGCTTGAGCGCAGAGCATTAAGGGACGATGCGCTGATCGAGGTTTGTCAAACCCGTTGTCGCTCCTGGTTTAAAAACCAATGCCTGGATGTTGGCATCCTTGTAGCGATCGAGACCAAGATTCACTCTGATGCTGAGAGGTACAGCATTCGTGGGTACTGTCACAAAGCCCAAACGCTTGTAAAATGCTAGGCGGTGGGGCTGGCTGGCTAAATAGAGTGGCAGTGACGCTTCTTGAGTCAGCCGTTGCACTAAACAAGACCCGTAGCCCTGACCACGCCATGCAGCATCGACCTGCACGAGATATGCTTCAGAATGAGTGCTGTACTTAAAAAGCTTGGCACAACCGATGACTTTGCCACCAGACTCAACGACCCAGAAATTCGCTAGAGTTCTATCACTCCACTGATGAGCTTGCAGTGCCAGCACAAACAGGATGGTCAAAGCAATGGCGTGGGAGTAGAAACCATGTCGTATCAGCGCGAGCAAGAGACCCGCAGTGATTGCGATCGCCACGGGACTCTGGTAAAAAAGTGGACGTAGCCATTGCGCTCTACCAGGCTTCAGCGATCGATAAAATTTGTCTACTAGCGGCTCAATCGCTTTGCGATCGCCTACTTGAGCCGGACGAATCAAACATTGGGGCGATCGAGAAGAATGCAGTGTCATAGAAAAATGGCGATCGCTCGTTAAAGACCTTGCCTAAAGTCGCTAAAGTAGATCTATTGCAGTTGGCAATCCCTTTCAGGATGCCCAAGGTTTCTTCGAGAGGCACACGCTATGGTTTCGACCCCGTTATCCCCCCATCCTGTTGACACGTCTCGCATTCGCGCCACGATTCAGGCATTGCAGCCAGAGCTGGTCGAGTGGCGCAGACAACTCCATCAAAAACCAGAGCTAGGCTTTCGTGAGCAGCTAACGGCAGCCTTTATTGCCCAAAAGCTAGAAGCGTGGGGCATTGAGCACCAAACAGGCATCGCTCAAACGGGGATCGTTGCCATCATTCGAGGCACACGTCCGGGTGCGGTACTGGGCATTCGTGCTGATATGGATGCGTTGCCCATTCAAGAAGAAAATACCGTTGCCTATAAATCGCAGCATGACGGCATTATGCACGCCTGTGGTCATGATGGACACGTCACGATCGCCCTCGGTACTGCCTACTACCTATCGCAACACCGAGACGCTTTCGCTGGTACAGTCAAAATTATTTTTCAACCAGCAGAAGAAGGACCCGGCGGAGCCAAGCCCATGATCGAGGCTGGTGTCCTCAAAAATCCAGATGTGGATGCCATCATCGGTTTGCACCTGTGGAATAACCTGCCGTTGGGCACGATCGGCGTTCGTAGTGGCGCACTGATGGCGGCTGTAGAACTGTTTAACTGCACCATTTTGGGTAAAGGTGGACATGGTGCCATCCCGCAACAGACGATCGATTCCATCGTGGTTGCCTCGCAGGTTGTGATGGCACTTCAAACGATCGTGGCACGCAATGTAGACCCGATTGAATCCGCAGTGGTAACAGTGGGCAAATTGCACGCTGGTACAGCGCACAACGTCATCGCTGCCACGGCTCAGATGAGTGGCACCGTCCGCTATTTCAACCCTCAATTTCAAGGCTTCTTTAAACAGCGAATGGAACAAATTGTGAGCGGCATCTGTCAAAGCCACGGCGCGGACTATACGCTGGAATACTACAGCTTGTATCCACCTGTTATTAATGATGAGCGCATGGCAAGCCTGATACGATCGGTCGCTGAAACTGTCATTGAGTCACCGCTCGGCGTTGTGCCCCAGTGCCAAACAATGGGTGGCGAAGATATGTCCTTTTTTCTTCAAGAAGTCCCTGGCTGCTATTTCTTTCTCGGTTCTGCCAACGCCGATAAAAACCTGGCGTATCCACACCATCATCCCCGGTTTAACTTTGACGAAACGGCTTTAGGGATGGGCGTTGAAATCTTTGTCCGCTGCGTGGAGCAGTACTGCCGCTAAGTCTGATTGAGGTGCGATCGACTGCATTCAAGCAAATAACATCTCATTACTCTGTCAGATTCCTGTTTCTTGCTTCAGAGGATGCCTCAAAAGTCTAAGCTCTTGTAGCTTTGGCGACTGAATACTCCTACTCCTTTGGAGAAGGCTTCGCCAACGGAGACGCTACGCGTTTCTTGGATGCCGAAGGCTTTACGCGGCTACACAAACTAAACCCGCCGCCGCAGGTTGCCAAAACCTTTCGTTTCAATAGTCCGCGTCGGCGAATTTTGTTTACGTAGTCGCGGTTTTAACTGCCAGATGCTTTTCAAATAACCTCTTAAACTTGCATTACATCTTGAGCACTGCCAATTGGAGGATAAGGTAGAGCCATTTTGTTTTTCATACGTTTTTAACACCCTTCAATCACGCTTGTTCTAGCTGTTAAAGCTAACCAACTTCCACTCAATGTTTGAGATAAACAGGAGTTAAACATGGCGAAGCTAGGACAAGTTCATGTCAGTCATATTCAGAAAGCTAAAAGCTTTTTGGATGAAATTCTTGTAGGAGATGCTAGTAACAATGTTCTGAATGGAGAGAATGGAAACGATATAATCCTGGGAAACTTTGGAGACGACATTATTTCTAGTGGTCAAGGAATTGATGTCCTTATCGGTGGACAGGGAGACGATCAATTATTTGGTGAAAAAGGTGATGACGTTCTGTTTGGCGACGAGGGCAACGATCAAATGGATGTTTCCAATGCCATCATTGTTTGTAACGTTGCAACAGTCTATTTTGTTGCGATCGCTTCAATCTCAATTAAAGTGCCAGGATACGTTGCCAACATGGGCAATGGAACGATCGTGCTTGCTGGGAAAAACTCAGCATCCCATTCATCGATCGCGACTTTAATCAAAATATCTTTTTTAATAGGCTCAAACTCAGCAATATAAATAGTCAGTTTGATAATGTCTTCAAAGGCGAGATTGCTCGCCTGTAGCGCAATTTTCACATTCTTGAACGTCTGTCTTACCTGTTGCTCAAAGTCTGTTGAGACTAACTTTCCTGCCAGATCAGAAGCCCACTGACCAGAGACGAAAACAATTTCTGCGTTGGCAGGCGCTTTCCCAATATGTGAAAACCCGTTCTGCACAGGATTAAAGAGGGTGGTGGGATTGATAAAGGTGTTTTTTCCTTGTTGCATAATGATTAGACAATGGGTACTTTGAGCTTGCGTGGTCAGCGTATCATAAGCACATTTAGACTTACGGTAATATAGCAAAAGTAATCGCTTGCGTCAGTTCTAATTTGTTGGGGTAATACCTTAAATTAAGGGATACAGATTTGGTGGAGGTGGCTAGTCATGGTTGTCTGTAGCATGATGATCTTTAGCCTCGGTATGGTTATCGCGCCCAATCTCATACCGCAGTTCTTTAACATCTGGTTTTCTCATCTTCTCAAGCTCACACCGCCTTTAGTGACGCAGCAACTTTCTACATCAAATTTGTCTACGGGCTGCTGGGAGACAGGGTAAACGCATCTAACATGAGGTTTGAGTCATTAGGGTAGGATGCAGGCTTATCCCAGCGGCACTTCTGCCCTGGATATCCATGTTCGCGCGAAAGTCGTAGATCTGATGGTTGTGTGAACGCAGAATACTGGCACAGGGTAGCGTCACTCGCATCCCATTCTGGCGCATATAGGTAATACCATTTCACTAAACTGTGGCTACACAGGCAAGCTTCGGCTGGCGGTCAGCGGTCAGCGGTCAGCGGTCAGCGGTCAGCGGTCAGCGGTCAGCAGCAAAAACGAATCTGTAGGGCGATTTTATAGAATTGGTATAACATCCACTTCGTATACGGCTGAGTTACCAGCTTCACCTAACCATAGTCCTGTATTCTCGTGGTGCATTGTCTGGATCGTTGCAAAAAGCTGAGCCGGGGCATCCCGAACGGTCTGCTTGCCTTCCGCTGGCGGTTGGTTGCTAAACCGGAACTTACCATCATTGGTAAGGTGAGCGGCGATCGCATCAGCGTCTAGCGTATCCACCGTTTGAAGTAATGGCAAACCCATTCAGCATCCATTGCTTTACCTCTTAATGGATGGCTAGTGAATACCCTGTTGTTCCATTGCCCGCTGTACCCCTTCGTCTTCTGCCTCACCCGAAGTAGCCTTAGCGATCGTTTGGCAAAAGTATACCAATCGTCGGCACTGCCAGCGTTCTTAAGGGTTGTGAGAGACACTGTTGCCTTACCAAACCCGTGAAGAATGCGGTGCGTTCTATAGTCTGTAAGAATGATTAGGCACCAAATCCAATCGGTTTTGATGGAGTCTGTTTGCTTCTTGAGGGCTGCGAGAGGTTATTTCGCTTTAGGTGCAGCCGCATTGCCTACATACATACCTCTTGCTGGACTCTGCCACTTGCCCTTGGTTTTGCCGACCGAGAGGATGTTGCTAAGGGAACTCTTGGCTCGATCGTACGCCTCGCCTGGTAAGCCGTGATACAGCTCAGCCATAATAGCGTCTGTATTCAATGGCTCTTTGGCACTCTCTAAAATTTCACCCACTGACTCAGTCATTGATTTATTTTGAAAGTTAGTCTGCAAAAACGTTTGAAACCCGGATAGGGATGCTTTACTTCCATCACTGCTTGATGGGATCGATCGCGCTGGCTTCTCTGTTTTAGCTGCGCTAGTTTTTCCAACAGTAGGCAGTTTGGTAGCATCACGCTTTGACTGTGAGGGCTTGCTTTGTTGCCGTTGCTTAGTCCGCTTTGGTGGTGGAGAACTAACAGTCGAAGCGGCGGTATTGGCAGCGAGATGATTGCTATTTGCAGCAACTGTTGTCCGATCGAGCGGTGATACCGTCGTACTAACTGCGTTGAATGGTACGTCTTCCATAGCAGCATTGACGTTGTTACTGGCGGTGAGATTTGGTGTAGAAGTGGTATGAGGCGCTAATCCCAGTCCTGCCGCCTCTAACAGTAACGTCTCAATACCTTGAAGTTGAAGTGTTTTTTGCTGGATTTGCTCGTTGATCTGTTGCAGTTCGTGGCTCAAGTGTTCTTTTACTTTCTGCAATGATGCCACAAAGGTGCTCGCTTCATCTTTAGCCAATGTTTGCAGGTAAGAATGAGAATTAGCCACAACAAAATCCTTATTAGTTAATGCTTTTGATTTTACTCCACACTTCCATCTGCGACACATTAATCGGTCAATGACTTCGTAAGGCTTTACACCATTACGAAAAGCGGATTGGCGCTACGTTTCTATTGTTGGTGCAGCGATCGCTCAATCGTTTTGCAGTGTTTCTTACGATCATAAACTGCTGATATAGCGGTTCCTCATCCAGTGAAGTACAGTCGCAAAGAGGCAGAAGGCAGAGGGCAGAGGGCAGAAGTTAAAGAGCACGGTGGCTTTCCTTCTGCCTTAAAACCTCAGCCCTTGTACTGCATTCTTATGGGAACCGCTATATAGCTGCTTAACTCAGTCATGAACTTAACTCAGTCATGAAAAAGATGCAGTGATTAAAGCGATCAACTGTCAGCGGTGATTGCAGGCTCGACCACTGAGCTAGACTACAGGCTACTTTTCTTCAACACGTATTGGGGCTTGACTCGGTAAGCTCGATCGACCTCTCCGTTTAGAAGAAGATTTTGCCATTCACAGGTGACTCGCCTAATCTTTCCATGCTTTTTTTACTATGGCTATTAATTGACTGGGCATTCCATCAGTGACCAACTGTTTCATAACGGCACATCAAGGCATACCTGCACCTGAGCAGACGTTATGATGCCGCTAAGCGTCTTAATCGCGCAGTCTTGACCCAGTTGTCGTAACAGAACTCAACAAAATGTGTGATGATGGAAGCAGCTTGAGATTGAACGAATGTCAGCTACCACTTTCTATTCCTGAGCTATGCCTCAACCATCCCCACAAGCTCTGTTGCTGGTAGACGGTTATAACGTCGTTGGTTTGTGGGCTGACCTCCGGCAAGTGCGCGATCGCGCTGGGTTAGAACCTGCCCGCCGCCATTTGATTGAAGCACTCACGGGCTATAGTGCTTTTCAGGGCTTTGACACTCAAATTGTGTTTGACTCTCAATATCGAGAGACTGGCAGTAACCGCGAAGTTGTCACGCCTAACCTATCCGTTCGCTACACAGATTTTGGGCAAACGGCAGATACGTACATTGAGAAAGCGTGCGCTGACTTTCGATACGACATGCGTAAGTTTCAGCAGCGGTTAATTGTGGCAACGTCCGATCGGGCGCAACAGCTAACGGTAGTCGGTTATGGGGCAGAGTGGATGTCAGCCGAACGCCTAGGATTAGAGGTCGCGTCTATTGATCGACAAGTCCAACGTCAGCAAAAAAAGTCTAAAAAGCCGTCAACTCGCTTTCTCGCTCATGCGCTTGATCCGGCGGCACAACAGCGTCTGGCAAAGCTACGCTTTGGGAAGCATCAGCCTTGAAAGGGCACGGTGAGCGGGGGCAGGAGCAAGGAAGCTGTTGAATACGCTAGTGTCTTAATTGGACAGATTGACAAAAACTCTAGCTGGACGCTTGTCAAAGTGGTCAAATTGTCGGTACTATGGGATTCGCAACGTAGAGCATTCCTCAGTAGCTCAGTGGTAGAGCGATCGACTGTTAATCGATTGGTCGCAAGTTCGAATCTTGCCTGGGGAGTTAAAAGTAGTTGTTAGGCTCTAGTTATTAGTTGTTAGAGGGATTAGACTGCGAAATCATGTCTAAGAACCAGCAACTATCAGCTAACAACTTTGATTGGACAGCGCATTGGTCGCTTGATCCGTCGATTACATTTTTGAATCATGGTTCGTTTGGAGCTTGCCCTTTACCTGTGTTGAACGCACAGCAGCAATGGAGAGCACGGATGGAGCAACAGCCGCTCCAATTTTTCGGGCGGGATCTGGAGGCGCTACTGGATCAGGCGCGTGTTGAGCTAGGGGCATTTGTCGGTGCAGATGGAGACGATTTAGCGTTTGTACCGAATGCAACCACTGCTGTAAACACAGTGCTGCGATCGCTTTTGTTGGAACCGGGCGACGAACTACTAACCACAAGCCAGGAGTACAATGCCTGTCGCAATGCGCTGAACTACGTAGCGGAGCGGCATGGCTTAAAGGTGGTGGTTGCAGAGGTTTCCTTTCCCATTGCTGCACCAGAGCAAGTGGTAGAAGCGATCGTCAGTTGCGTCACTGCCAAAACCCGACTGGCACTCATTGACCATATAGTCAGCCAGACCGGGCTGCTTTTTCCTCTGACTGAGCTGATTCAGGCACTGACTCACCGAGGCGTTGAGACGCTGGTAGACGGTGCTCATGCGCCGGGAATGGTGCCACTCAATCTACACGCCCTTGGCGCGACGTACTACACGGGCAACTGTCACAAATGGTTGTGTGCCCCGAAAGGCGCAGCTTTTTTATACGTGCAGCGCGATCGCCAAACTGCCATCCGCCCACTCACGATCAGTCACGGTGCGAACTCTCCCCGCACCGATCGCAGCCGCTTTCGCCTGGAGTTTGACTGGACTGGCACCGACGACCCAACCGCCTATTTGTGCATTCCAGAGGCAATCCGTTTTATGGGGTCGCTGCTACCGGGTGGATGGGATGATCTGATGGCAAACAATCATGCGCTGGCGATCGCGGGTCGTCAGGTGCTCTGCCAAACGCTCAAACTAACGCCACCCTGCCCTGACGCAATGCTTGGCTCACTGGCAGGAGTACCGTTACCTGATGGCAACCCTCAAGCGCTGCAGGATGCGTTGTTGGAGCAGTATCAGATTGAGGTGCCCATCGTACCTTACCCAACCACATCCAGTCGCCTGGTACGCATTTCGGCACAGCTTTACAATCACTTGGAGCAATATCAGTACCTGGCAACGGCGATCGCAGAGTTGCTGTATAAAGAAACCAGTCAAGCAGCAAATAAGTAATGTGACAGTGTAGGATGCCGTATCGCCGTTCCGTCATACCAGAAAAGCGTAGGTAGTGCGTCAGTCTAACGTGGGATTGGTAGAGTAGAAGTGGTCTACAACTGGAAGCCAGACGATGGAATGTCCTCTGTGCGGTCACGCTAAAGCCCATAAACATGGCAAAATGCCGAACGGTCATCAACGTTATCTCTGCCCCGCTTGCCATCAAACCTTTTCCGAATCCTTTGACAGTCTCTACTACCGTCGCCATATCAGTCCTGAACAAATTCGCCAATTGCTACAAGCGCCCAGTGAAGGCAGTAGTTTACGTGGCATTAGTCGTACCACTGGACATGCTTATAATACCGTTGTGAGCGTTGTTCGCGCTGCCAGTCAAAAAGCCCAACTGGTACATAATGGGGAAGTTCAAGCGGTGCAAACCGAGGCAATGAGTGCCGATGAGATGTGGTCATTCGTCTCAAAAAACAAAAGCAATGTTGTGCCCGAGAACAAGAGCAGGGAGACTGTTGGATTGGTCTCAGCCTTGCCTGCTCTAGTGGGTTAATGCTGGCAGTTCGCGTGGGCAAACACACGGATGCATTCATTGAGCAGTTGGTTATCAACACCGAAGGTAAAACAGCGTGCAAGCAATTCAATACGGACGACTGGGGCGGGTATGAACGAGTTTTGCCGTCTGACATGCAGCATCATATTGGCAAAGACAGAACGCAGCGATTAGAGCGAACCAACGGGATTGTCAGGCAACAAACCGGAAGATGGCATCGACGACAGAACAAATTTGGCAAGGTGTGGGAACAAACGAAAGTGACAACGCGGCTAGTAGTGACTTACTTCAACTGGATTTGGCAGCATAGTCGAGGCAAAACTACAGCGGCACAACGGGCAGGATTAACACCTCAACCGTGGCATTGGCACGATATTGCTATCTATCCCACATTAATTTAATGCACTACCAAAGCGTAGCGTAACGCATCCGACTCCAGGCTTTGATGCGTTACGGCTAGTGACTTTAGCGAAGCCATATCGTAGCTTGCTTCTCGAAGAGTAGACTTTACATATGGTGTTTATATACTTACCTCACCACAGTGCGCCCTCACCCTAGCCCTCTCCCACAGGAGAGGGAACAAGAACCAGCTCTAAGCCCCTCTCCCAGTAGGAGAGGGGTTGGGGGTGAGGGGTCGCTAGTTTGGTGTTTCAAATATATAAGTGCCTTACATATCCTACAAAATTCGGTGTTGTTGAATTCTTATTCCCCAATGCTGAAAGCTGACCGCTGACCGCTGACCGCTCAACTGAGGACTTCTACTGACCGCGATCTTGAAACAGTATGCTCTGTTCTTGCCTTCGCCACTTCTCGACTGAGAATTCCCTAAGCGCTCCCCGATTCACGCTTAAATAGATGAAGCCGTTTCGCTGTAATCGTTGACGTGACTGAATCGAACAAGCCGACTCGTTCTCTAGCAAGAGTCGCTGGGATCGTGGCGGTTGCCACCTTCATTAGCAAAATCTTTGGGCTAGTACGACAGCAGGCGATCGCGGCTGCATTTGGAGTCGGTCCTGCCTATGGCGCGTACAACTTTGCCTATGTCATTCCAGGGTTTTTGCTGATTTTGTTGGGCGGCATCAATGGTCCCTTCCACAGCGCGATCGTGAGCGTTCTGGCAAAGCGCAAGCAGAATGAAGTCGCGCCCATTATGGAAAGTATTACCACACTGGTTGTCGGCATTCTGCTGCTTGTGACGATCGGGCTTGTTATCTTTGCTGACCCGTTAGTGCATCTGGTTGCGCCAGGGCTGTACATCTCATCGGCACAGGCAGCAGCCCAAGGTATTGATACAGCAACGTACCAGGTGCTGCAACAGACCAGAGAAATTGCAGTACAGCAGTTTCGCATTATGGCACCAATGGCAGTACTGGCAGGGCTGATTGGGATCGGCTTTGGAGCGTTGAACGCCGCTGATCAGTACTGGCTGCCGTCGATCAGTCCCCTGTTTTCTAGTGTGACGATGTTAATTGGTTTGGGTGGGCTGGCGCTCTACCTAGGCGATCGAGCCGCGTTGCCGCAATATGCAGCTTTAGGTGGGGCTGTGTTGGCATGGTCAACGCTGGCAGGAGCGGTTTTGCAGTGGCTAGTGCAGCTTCCAGCCCAGTGGAAATCCGGGATCGGTGGCTTTCGGTTGCGCTTCAACTTCCGAGAACCGGAGGTGCAGGAGGTCATCAGAATCATGGTGCCAGCGACATTTTCGTCAGGCATGATGCAAATCAATGTCTGGACAGATTTGTTTTTTGCTTCATTCATTCCCAACGCCGCTGCTGCCGTTTCCGCCATGGGCTACGCTGGGCTGCTGGTACTCACTCCCCTGGGTATTATTTCCAACGCCATTTTGGTGCCGCTCTTGCCGACATTTGCCAAGCTTGCTGCACCTGAAAACTGGTCAGAATTGAAAGTGCGCATACGCCAAGGGTTGCTGACCACTGCTGTCACGATGCTGCCCGTGAGTGCGCTCATGATAGCGCTGGCGGTTCCCTTGTCACGGGTTGTCTATGAACGGTATGCCTTTAAAATAGAAGATTCATACCTGACGGCTTCGGTGCTGGTTGCTTACGCGTCGGGCATGTTTTTCTACCTGTCACGCGATGTTCTGGTGCGAGTGTTCTACGCGCTGGAGGATGGCGATACTCCCTTTCGCATTAGCATCGTCAATATCTTTCTCAATGCCGTGCTGGATTTTTTCCTGGTGAAACCGCTGGGGGCACCGGGTCTCGTGTTGGCAACTGTCGCCGTGAACGCCATTTCGATGGTAACGATGCTGTGGATCTTGAATCGTCGACTGGGTGGCTTGCCGCTGCGAGAGTGGTCTGTACCGCTGGCAGGGTTGGCGATCGGTAGCGCGATCGCTGGCTTCGCCGCCTGGGGCACTTTGCAAGCCAGTGAAAACCTTCTAGGACGGGATGGTCTCCTCATCTTGCTCGTGCAGCTTTGCCTTGCTGGAGCCTTAGGGCTGGGTACTTTTGCTCTGATCGCCACCCAGCTCAAGATTCCAGAAGTTAATCAGGTCATGCTACGCCTGAAGCAACGTTTCTCTAGAGGTTGATTGTAATGACGATTTCTGAAAAAGGATTTACTCCTGTGGAGACGCAATGCTTTGAGCCTCTACAGGAGCGCAAAACGCTACTGCTTCCGCTGAAATTCCTCTAGCAGGTCGATCAAGTTAACTTGACACTGCATGGGCAGTAAGTCTGACAACGGCACTTCACGCTTACCACCACCCAACTTGACAGGGATGTTCTGGAGTATTTGAATAACGTCATCTTCCACGATCGCCTTAGCCGTAATCATCGGATAAAGCTGCTCTGCCAGCACAGTATGAAGATGGGCATTAGAGAGGTAGAGATGCCACTTTGCCACGTCGATGTAAATATTTTCACCAATCTCGGCGGCAAGCGCTTCGATCGCTTCGGTAGAACTGGTTTGTGCCATTGCAGTAAGCTCCAAATTTTTTTGAGGGGCGACCACCAATGAACGGCAGCGCTCTAGTACGTATTAAATAGTCAACGCAATTAAACGACACTGCTGTTGAGCAGAACTGAGCATAAGTGTGTTCGTAAAAGGCTCGGTAGAGATAAGCGGAGGCGGAACAATGAGCGATCGCCACTTACCAGCTACCGACTGAAGCTCTATTTAGTTGATTTAGAGGCACTGGTGGAAGTTTTTGGCTTAAAGCCAGTGCCAGCGTTGGTAGCAGTGGGGATTGGATCGGCATAGTTGGCGATCGCAAAAATGAACACTGCATGGGCAACCAAAAGCGCAACCCAGCTAAGCGTGATCCAGGGAGTCCAGGGGAGTCCTCCAGGTGTACCCAGTGGTGAGGTCTTTTCACCCAGGATGCGGAAAAACCAGAGTCCAGAATTTGTGACTGCAAAAATAGCCACATGCATCGCAAAGTTCATGCGGTCGTCCAGCTTACGGTAAGCGGGATCGTTGCGATCGGGTTGACGGGGCCAGCGAGGAGGCATAGGTCGTGAAGCTGCTGTGAATAATTGAGTTGTTTAGTCCACTTCTAGAGTAGCGAAGCTAGTCTCTGAATGGTCAGGTTCTTTAGGCTTAAAGCAAGCGAACTAGACCACAGTATAGTCTGTAACCTGATGCGCTACAGGGCTAAAGAATTGCTTAAATTGCTCTTCAGATTAAAGGCTGTTAACGGATGAGTAAGGTTAGAATTCAAGCTAGAGACTATTATCTCCCTCACACCGGGCTAGGTTTGTGACCATTGCACGTTTTTTCCGTGGAACAAAGCTGAAGCGCCGCCTGACTCACCTGGCGATCGTGGTGCTTCCCGATGAAGCAGCGGCTTTTCAGGCGTATCGCTTGCTACATCACCACGGCATTTCTCCAGAAAATTTGGCGATCGTGGGTGACGGTTACAGCAGCCCTGAGCGAGTTGGCTTGCTGGCACCGCTACACATTGCTTGCCAAAAAGCCCGTAGTTTTGGCGTTGTCGCTGCTTGCTCAGGCACAGTCTTGAGCTTAGTTGCTTCGCTAATCTCGACCCCAGGCTGGAATACAGCGCTGGTCGTGCTCTTAACAGGCATTCTTAGCGGTCTTTGCGCCGCGATCGTGGGTGGTTTATTTGGTTTCTTGGGCGAAGGCAGCACCGCCAGTATCTATCGGCATCACCTGAACCACGGACGCTACTTGCTGCTGATTGAGGGTCCTGAAAAGCTGGTTCACTGGGGACAGGAAGTTCTCAGCAATTATTCGGCTCCCAGCTTGCCTTGAGGGTTGCTTGAAACATGACTGATGGTTAAAACCGCGACTACCTAAACAACGTCTGCCTTTGCGGACTACCAGGATGTTGAATCTACCAGGGTGGTTAGATGACGTGCAGCATCGAAACTAATCGGGGCTGCTGTCGAATTACCGCCAATGGAGCCACTATCGTTTCTGTCAAAGCGCGTTGTTCAAAGATATTTGGAAAAGCTTCTGTAGAGGCATTCCTGACGCTTTTGCCATCATCGAAATCACGCTTTTCTGAGCGAAGGAACAATATAGTCTGGCTTCTAAGAACAGGGATGCCCGTTGGGGTCAATGCGGAAATCAAAGAGGCTATAATGCCGACAGCCCAAAGCGGTATGACATTTTTTAGCAGCATCCCACACCTTCTCTGTAAGAGGGTCGTCTGGATTAACGATCCATGCTTTGGTCGTGTCTTTGGCAACCAGATTTAAATCACCGCTTTGGTTCTGGCTAATCTTGTCACTATAGTTTCGGATGGGCTTCTGGTCTTTGTCCATGCTGTACTCTTCCAGAGGTAAACAGACAAGCTGCACCTTCACACCTGCTGCCGCCACAACTGCTTTTGCTTTTGCTTTGTTTGCCGTCAGCGCCATCACATCAGGCGTATTGCCTACGTAGGGGATATTGAGCAAGTCAAACAACGATCGATAATACGTCATGCCAGGGATGCAAAACATCTGTGGCACCATCACATCAATGTTGAGTGTGGTCAGCACTTGAATTGCTATCCGAATCCAACCTTTGAGCTGCCGCAAATTGTCTAGCAACAGCCAGGTATAGCTACAGTCACACGGGTTAGGACGGGGTGCAGGGGTGAAACCCCTGGCTGGGGGCGAAGCCCCCACACCCCTTTTAATTGAGAATTGTTGTAAGGTCGCTTAACGCTTTACCAAGTAGCGGATTATGTCACTGTCATGTGGCAGCGTTGCGGCGAACTTTATCCAGCACTACAGCAACGACAATAACAAGCCCAATCACTAAGGTTTGCATAAAAGATGAAACCCCAATCATGTTGAGGGAGTTTGAGAGCATACCAAGGATGAGAACCCCGTAGAATGCATTCAGCATACTGCCCATCCCGCCTGTAAGCGCAACGCCACCAACGACAACGGCTGCGAGGGATTGTAGCTCCAGCCCTGTTGCAGCTAAAGGCTGTGCAGCGCTAACCCAAGCTGTCAACACTACGGCAGCGATACCTGCTGTGCTACCAGTCAGTGTGTAGATCAATAGCGTTTGGACTCGTACATTGATGCCAGAGTTGAAGGCAGCTCTAGTATTAGAACCGATCGCGTAGACGTAGCGCCCAAACACGGTATGACGGAGCAGCCCATGACCGAGAAGGAGTGTTGCGATCGCAATCAGCGCCGGGGTGGGAATGCCCAACACATTGCTGAAACCAAACCGATCGCTTAACGCACTCGGCACATCGTAAATGGGCAAACCGCCAGTAGCAATCAGCGCCAGTCCCCTAGCAACCGATAGCATCCCTAAGGTGACGATGAAGGGAGACACGCCAAAGGTGGTGATGATGATGCCATTGATTAAACCAAAGCCTGCACCCGTCAGCATCATGGTGAGAATGCCGATCGCCAGTCCTGCTTTATTCATCACTATGACACCATACACGCCGCTCAGTGCCAAAACCCCTGCTAGAGAAAGATCTAGCCCACCGCTGATGACTGCCAGCGCCTGACCAACCGAGATCACCATCAGGGTTGCCAGTTGCCGACTCAAATTCACCAGATTATCACTCGACCAAAACCGGGGTTCAATCAGCCCAGTGGCGATCGCTAGAGCAAGAATGAAGAGCGGTAGAGCAAATTCACTTACTTTGAACCGAAAGCGTTGCGTAAGATTCATGGTGAAACTGTCAGGTGTGGGAACAACAAGCAACGATAAGCCGCAAAACTCCTTTGCCTGAAGATACCCCAAACGCGCCATCTCATCACTGGGGTAAAAAGATTAAGCAAAAGTTGGTAGTGGTGAATAGTAATGGTCAAGAGCGAAGGGAGGCATTGTAATGATGCACAAAGTACCAAATCGCGCCAATATATGGCTCAATTTTTTCGAGAACGATAAGGTTTTACGAACCAAGCGTCCGACTTGCGGCAGCAATGTGTTGTTAAACCGTTCAATATAGCTGGTTTTACCCGTTTCTTTGCCCACCGCTCAATGGCGCTTGCTCGGTAGCACCTGTTCATCTGTCTCCCAAAAATCGGTGTAGCAGATCGCGCACTGGCGGTAGCTCGATGCTTCGAGCAAAAAGGTCGATCGTCCGAGTTCAAAACTGCAACGTTGGAGCAAAAAGCTCGATCGTCCGAGTAAAAAGCTCGGTGCTTCGAGCAAAAAGGTCGATCGTCCGAGTTCAGAACTGCAACGTTGGAGCAGAAAGCTCGATCGTCCGAGTAAAAAGCTCGATGCTTCGAGCAAAAAGGTCGATCGTCCGAGTTCAGAACTGCAACGTTGGAGCAAAAAGCTCGATCGTCCGAGTAAAAAGCTCGGCGTTTCGAGTAAAAAGGTCGGCGTTCCGAGTTCAGAACTGCAACGTTGGAGCAAAAAGCTCGATCGTCCGAGTAAAAAGCTCGGCGTTTCGAGTAAAAAGGTCGGCGTTCCGAGTTCAGAACTGCAACGTTGGAGCAAAAAGCTCGATCGTCCGAGTAAAAAGCTCGGTGCTTCGAGCAAAAAGGTCGATCGTCCGAGTTCAGAACTGCAATGGTGGAGTAAAAAAGTCGAATGTTGCAGTTTTAAAGCAGCGCCACAGTGCGAACGGTTTGACGTTCCGGGTTTTGAGCCTGAAGGTTGGAGGTTAAAGTGGGAACACTGAATCTTAAGCCTGTGTAGCTTTGCTGAAATGCCTGCAAAGACTGCCCACCCTACGGGAAGCAAGCTACACCCTAGCCCTCTCCCACCGGGAGAGGGAACCGGAACGATCCGAAAGCCCTTCGCCCTGGGGAGAAGGGTGGGGATGAGGGCAGATTAGTTGCACCTCGCGTAAAACCATGCGCTCATTGATCGTCTCCTCCCATCACTCCCACGCTGAACTCCCTCCATGACAGCCACACCTGCAAGCCTGCAAAAATTTGTTCAATACTGCCAGCAGCATCTTAAAGGCGATGAGAAAGGTGAGTCGCAGAACTTTCTCGATCGCTTCTTTCAGGCGTTTGGGCATGAAGGCGTGAAGGAAGCAGGGGCAACGCTGGAGCAACGGGTAAAAAAGGGCAGCAAAAAGGGCAACACGGGCTTTGCGGATCTGGCATGGCAGCCTCATTTGCTGATTGAGATGAAGAAGCGGGGCGAAGACCTCAACAAGCACTACGCGCAAGCCGTCACCTATTGGATGCAGTTGCAGTGCCCCAGCTATGTGATGCTGTGCAACTTTGATGAGTTCTGGATCTACGACTTTCGCAAGCAGTCTGAAGAGCCGATCGAGAAGATTCCCCTGGAACGATTGCCCGATCGCATGGGTGCGTTCACGTTCATGAATCCAGAGTTGGATCGTGCGCCCGTCTTCAACAACAATCTGGTATCGGTGACGGAGAAGGCGGCGGGACGGATGGGCGAATTGCTGACGATGCTCACTAAGCGATCGCGGGAGGCGATCGATCCCAAAACGGCACAGCGGTTTGTGCTGCAATGCGTGCTGGCAATGTTTGCGGAAGACCGAGATTTATTGCCCAAAGACCTCTTCATTAGCCTGGTGCGCGAGTGTTTAGACCGGACTCGCCAGGGCAAACCCTCGAACACCTACGACATTCTGGGCAACCTGTTTCAGGAGATGAACCGACCCGGCAAAACTCCCGCAGGACGCTATCAGGGGGTGGACTACTTCAACGGTGGCTTGTTTCGAGAGGTGCAGCCGTTGGAGCTAACCGAGAAAGAACTGTCACTGCTGGAAGCCGCTGCATCACAAGACTGGAAAGCGGTGCGTCCGTCCATCTTTGGCAACATCTTTGAGTCGGCGATCGGCAAAAGCAACAGCACCGAACGTCACGCCCACGGCATTCATTTCACCTCAGAAGAAGACATTCTCAAGATCGTCCGTCCCACCATCACGCGCTATTGGGAAGCAAAGATCGCCAATGCCACTATTTTGGCGGAACTTTACGCACTGCAAGCGGAGATCCGCGACTACACAGTGCTTGATCCTGCCTGTGGGTCGGGCAACTTCCTTTACATGGCGTATCTTGAACTCAAACGACTGGAACGCGTCCTGCAAGACAAGATCGATGCCCGTCGCACCTCGGAACGGGGACAGGGACAGATGAGCATTGGCTTTGTCACCCCGCAGCAGTTCTACGGCATGGACACGAATGAATTTGCAGTAGAGTTGGCACGCGTGACGCTGATGATTGCCCGCAAAGTGGCGATCGACCTGTGCGATATTCACGACCAGTCTCCGCTACCGTTAGATACGCTCGATGAAAATATCGTCTGCAAAGATGCACTGTTTACCGAGTGGGTGAAGGCAGACGCGATTATCGGCAATCCACCATTCTTGGGTGGAAAGCATCTGCGGATGAATCTCAGCGATGAGTACATCGATCGTGTCTTTAACCGCTTCCCTGATGTCAAGGACTCGGTTGATTTTTGTGCCTATTGGTTTCGACTGGCGCATGAACAGATTGGCGTAACTAAAGGTAGAGCAGGATTAGTTGGAACCAACTCAATTAGTCAAGGTAAAAGCAGAACTGCTGCACTGGATTACATCACACAGAATCATGGCTACATTCATGATGCAATTTCTACGCAGGTCTGGTCTGGTGGGTCAAAAGAAGATAGAGCAAACGTCCACGTCAGCATTGTCAATTGGAGCCGAGAAGAACCGAAGCAACACTTTCTCGATCAGATAGAAGTTGCACGTATTAGTTCCTCACTTCGAGCCGCTACTGATGTTTCCCAAGCCGTTCGTCTCAAAGTCAATCTCAATCAGTGCTTTCAGGGTGTGATCCCACTCGGCATGGGTTTTTTAGTTGACGAGCAACAGACCATTCAATGGATTAAAGCTGATGCCAAAAATGCAAACGTTCTAAAACTATTTTCAATGGGAGAAAATTTAGCTCAAAACATAAATGGAGAACCTGTGAGATGGGTTATTGATTTCGGCGATATGTCAGTTGAAGATGCGAGTGATTATCGCTTACCGTTTGAGCATCTTAAAAAAACTGTCAAGCCTGAGCGCGACAAAAATCGTCGTGAAACTCGACGAGTCAATTGGTGGAAACATGGAGAAAATGCTCCCAAGATGCGAAAAGCATTAGCCTCAATTGACTACTGTTTTGCGGTGCCCAGAGTCTCTAAATGGGCAGTTTTCATTCCTTTCCCATCTAATTGGTTGGCTGGTGATAAATCAGTAGTTGTTGCTTCAGATGATTTCTACGTTTTCGGTGTCCTCACATCCAACGTCCATCGCACCTGGATGCACGCCCAAAAATCTACTCTTGAAGATCGCACCGCCTACACTCACAACACCTGCTTTGAAACCTTTCCCTTTCCCCAACTAAAAGATCCCCGACATCTTCAAGATGTCGGGGATCTGGGCGATACCGGGAATCTACTAACAACCGCGATCGTCAAGCAAATCCGCGCCACCGCCCAAGACCTCCACGCCTACCGCTCCACCCAAATGGAGAAAAAACAGTGGGGCATCACTAAGCTCTACAACGAATACTTCCACGAACCCACCAGCCAACTCTTCAAGCTCCACGCCAAACTCGATGCCCTTGTCCTACAGGCATACGGCTTCCACTCAGACGATGACCTCCTCGAAAAACTACTGGCGTTAAACTTAGAATTAGCAGAAAAAGAGAAAATGGGAGAGGCGATCGTTGGTCCCTAGGCACCGCAAACACCTTAGATCCCCGACTTCTTTAAAGAAGTCGGGGATCTAGATCACTCATCTAACATCAGCGATCGCACACTTGCTTCTTGAGGCAACAACTGATCTTCCAAAAACATTTGATAGGCATCTGTCGCACCTGTTAGCATCTGCACCCGTGCCAATGTTGGTAACGTGCCCTGCCGCAGCCCTGCATATTCCCGATAACTTGAAAACTCCCACTCACTTGAATGCCTCACCAACCCAGCCTTAACCGGGTTCAAGTGAATGTAGCGCGTCAAATGCACCAAATACATCTCGCAATCGACCTGAATCGAGCAAAAACGTCCCTGAAATAAAGAGCCGACCCGGTTGTAGCGAGCATTCATTCCTTTGGTATACGCCAGAGATAGCGCCTTCATCTGTGCGCTCAAACTACCAGCCTGAAACTGCACCAGTAGATGGTAATGGTTTGGCATCAGGCAGTACGCTAAGATTTCTACCGTCTCAGGTGCCAAATATTGCCGTACTAACCGCAGGAAATGCAGGTAATTTTCACGCTCAAAGAAGATATTTTGGCGGTTATTGCCCCGATTGTATAAATGATAAACATTGCCAGTTTCAAAGGCGATCGTGCGATATGGCATGAGGGAGTTTGAAAGCAGATAAGCTTAGGTTTCCCAAGTTGCTTACAGATCCCCGACTTTTTGAAAAAGTCGGGGATCTGGGCATCCAACCGCTACTGCCCTCGTCCTCCAGGCATACGGCTTCACCCTGGGGAAACATTGCAGAAGCGGAGAACCGTGTACTTAGAGTCATCACTCTGGAAGATGGCGTAACCGTCCATAACGCCTTTTTTGACCGTAATTTCTACAAATGACAGCAGCGAGGTGAAGAACCCCAATGAAAATTCAGTATTTTTCTGAAACCGATACTCTAGCGATCGAGCTAACCACAAAACCAGTTGCATCAACCGATGCCATCACTGATGATTTGCTTCTAGACTATGACAGTGATGGCAAAGTGGTTGCTATTACCTTAGATAACTATTCTCACAACGTAGAGACGATCAATCTACAAGCGTTAGGAGTGCCTCTTTTAGCGGCGTAATCTCCTTAAAGGAAAAGCGGAGAGAGGCGATCGTTGGCTCTTAGTCACCTACTGCAATCTGACACATCATTATGTATGGAGGGCACCATGTCTGAAATGACGCTCGACCCAGAGCAACTCAAAGAAATACTCAAAAGCGCGATCGTTGAACTCCTGCGAGACAACCGCGAAGAATTTTCTGAGCTGCTTGCAGAAGTCATTGAAGATATGGCAATGGAACGGGCGATTATAGAGGGTGAAAATACTGAGCTTGTTAGTCGAGAAGCAATCTTCAAACTTTTGGAGTAGCGATCGTGGAAGTTTAAGTTGGAAAAAGCTTTGAGAAAGATTTATGAAAACTGCGAGACGTTGAGCTACTTGCAAGAATCAAGACAGCCATTGTAGAAGTTGAGACTGCCGAGAATTTGGAAGAATTGAATAACATTAAGAAACTCAAGGCTAAAGGAGATTACTACCGCATTCGAGTTGGTGACTATCGTATTGGTTTAACCGCAAATGAAGAAGTAATTACTTTTGTCAGAGTGTTGCATCGAAAAGAGATTTATCGGTACTTTCCATAGGTTATGCAACTGCTGAAAATTGCTAAAACAGGGGTTGAGAGAGTGATACGGGCTGTGCCCACACTTCGTGAACGAGGAGAGCGCGATACGTGCCTTGCACAGGCTACGCCACCGCAGAAATTAATTCATTCAAGCATTGGGAGCTTCAACTTTTATGGTTATGCAGGCTGAAGAGAAAAAGCATTATACCCCCGAAGAGTACCTGGAACTCGAAGTCAACGCCGAGGAGCGGCATGAATACCTTGATGGAGAAATCATTCTGATGCCTGGTGGACTGCCCAATCACAATCGGATTGCTGGTAATTTCTATGCCGCTCTAAACTTTGCTTTGAAACGGCAACCTTACGATGCGTTTATCACCGATCAACAATTGTGGATTCCTCGCAAACGCATCTACACCTACCCTGATGTCATGATCATTCAAGGCGAACTGCAACTTCAGGAAGGGCGACGAGATACCCTCACCAACCCGCTGATGATTGCCGAAGTGCTCTCAAGCTCAACGGAAGCGTACGATCGTAGCGGCAAGTTCGCAGCCTATCGCACCATTCCATCTTTTCAGGAATACGTCTTAATCGATCAATGTGCCATGCACGTTGAGCAATACTACAAAACTGAACCCCGCAAATGGATTTTTTCTGAGTATGACGGCGCAGAAGCCATCCTCTCGCTCAACTCCGTCGCGTTTGACATCACCCTTGCAGATCTTTACGACAAAGTAGCGTTTGAGGCAGAGTAGCATCGACGAGTGCAAGGCTCAACACGTTGCCCTTAACGCTTGACACTCCAACCACAGAAGATGGAACTTGCAGATCAGACCTTTACAAAGAGAAAGCGGGTTTCTCCAAGAAACCCGCTTTCTGAGTTCGTTATGCTGCCACAGGTGCAGCCATGATGTCCTGACAGTAGGTTTCGTAAACGCCATCCAGAAACTGCCAGAGGGCATCCGCCGCTTTTGCAGCCACTTGCAGCACCTCGGCTTCCTTCTCTAGCGTATCGGCGTAGTGCTCAATCAGCTTCTGTGACGTTGCGGTATGCCACACATCCGCCTGCTGGTGCACTGTGAAAAACTGGTAGTCGTCGGGATTGGTCATGCCGTAGAACTGCTTCAGTCCATCGACCTTGACGGCTGCGATCGCAGGAATCTGAGACTCGTAGGCATACAGCGCGGCTAACCCAGCGTAAAAGGGCGAAGTCAGGCAAAGCTGGCGGAAGGTGTCTACAAGATTAGTGGTGGTTGCCAGCGCCGACGGCTCCGATAGCTCAGCCTCCGTTGCGCCGAGAGCTTCCGCAAAACGCTTCCACAGGGCAGGATGGTTGGTTTCGCCCCGTTCTTCTTCGATCAGGTTTTCGAGAATTGCTTGACGCACGACGATCGCATTCTCCACACGCAGCGTATTAAAATGTACTGCGCTCAAGTAGGTTGGAAACGCCAGCACATTCTGAAAATACTGAATGGCGTAATGCTTCAGGTGCGTGCGGGTGAGCTTTCCTTCTGTCCAGGCAATGTAGAACGGATGGGTCAGGAGGTGTTTGCGATCGACGATCGCCTTTAGTTCTTCGTGTAGTGGCATAGTTTTACCAGGTAAACGACAATCGCTGCGCATAGAGTGCTATCACGGTTTCTCAGATGTCAGTGTACCGTGTTTTTTCTTGAACGGCTTGAATGTTTGACTGGTCAAGCATGACTGAAGCCAAAAAAATAACGCTCCTAGCTTTAAGCTTGAGACGCTAACGGCTAATAAAAACGACGCATAAAAACGATACGCTTTAAGTACAAGTGTTCTATAATTTTGTCAACCTTCAAACAACTGCGTTTGCAGTTATGCTGCCAGTGATGCAATCAGGCAAATCTAAGGTCTAATTGATGTCTGAAAGTTAGTGGTTGTAGAGCTTGTAATTTGCATGTTTGTTCGATCGTCCACGTTACGCTGATACCGCCATGCCCTCTTCGATCGCCCCCGGAACCCTGCTGCAAAACCGCTACTGTCTGATTGGTGCAGCGGGACAAAGTTTGTTTGGTCAAACCTATCTGGCACGCGATCAGAAGCGGCTGAATGAACTCTGCGTCGTGAAGGAATTCACGCCCGCGCAGCAAGACCCGGCGGCTGTAGAGGCGTTGCAGCAGCGCTTTCATCAAGATGTGTCGGGACTGTACGAAGTGCAGCATCCCCAACTGCCTCGTTTACGCATGATGTTTGCCCAGGAGGGGCGACTTTATTGGATACGCGACTATATAGAAGGCAAAAGTTACGGCGTGCTGCTGGACGAGCGCAAAGCTCAGGGGCAAACCTTTTCTGAAGCAGAGGTCATTCAACTTCTGCTTAAAGTGTTGCCCGTGCTGAGCTATCTCCACAATCGTGGGGTTGTGCATCGCAATCTTTCGCTGGATACGCTCATTTTGCGGCAGCAAGATCAACTGCCGATTCTCATCAATTTTGGGCTGGTACAAGAATTAGTAGCGCAGTTGCAGCTACATCCGATCGATGCAACCAGTGTTTTAGGACAGTGGGGCTTTGCACCGCCAGAGCAATTTCAGGGCAAGGCTGAACCCAGCAGCGATCTCTATGCCCTGGCAGTCACTGCGATCGTCCTGCTTACGGGTAAAGGACCGGAATCACTCTACAACAGTCAAACACAGCAGATTGACTGGGAACCGCTTGTCACAGTGCATCCCACCTTCATGCGCCTTCTGCGCCAGATGCTGCAACCGCAGCCCAAAAAACGCCCTGCCTCGGCAGCTCAGGTAGTACAGATTCTGGAGCCGCTTTTAGCGACTGCCGCCGCATTACCAGAGCCTGTTGCTGCGCCTATGCCTGAAGCCGTCACTCAGCCGACTGGTCAGCCATCTGTACCAATTCCTTCACCCCGCAAGCGAGCACGTCCGAAGCGCAGAGGTGACAGCGACCCACGAGCATCTGCGGCAATGGTGGTTGGTCTGTTGATGCTCATCGCAGTGGCAGCGTGGAAATTTTTGCCACGTAAGCCGCCAGCGGCTCAGCCCACTGCGTCACCGACGACTACAGCCGCCAGTCCGATCGCTTCGCCCAAACCATCGCCCAGCGCGATCGCCAGCCCCACAGCGACCTCTTCGGGTGATGCTCAATCCCAAGAAGCCTTGCGCGATCGCCGTCGTCAGCTCAACATTGATTTTCAGTTCTTTACCAATCTGGTGGATGAGGTGTTCTATGCCAAAAATCCGCAACTGCGATCGCGCAAACTTGACGACCCAGAGCAGGCAAAGCTGCGAACCGAATGGAACACGATCGCCAGCAACATGATGGACAAATTGGCAACGCTAAAACCGGAAACGCGCTCGAAGCTGGGACGCTATCGCCGCACGAACTACGAGCAATGGTTGGTGGCTTTGGGCGAAGCAGGTGCCAAGAACAGCCCCCGGTTAGATGCCTTGGCAGACCGTCGCTTCTTTCAACTCTTTCCTGACCAAAAGGGCAAAGCGCTCAATCCGCGTGTCTTTGGGCAAGTCTGGTATGCGATCGCCGATGAGCAATTAACCACTGCCAAAGCTCAACCCCGCCAAGCACCCAGTAACTGATCGAATGGGAATCGCTCCTTGTGACACAGTAGAGATGTTCTACGTCTTCTGCACACTCCAGTCTTATGCATGATGTGCCACATTTTCAGGAAGCGGGGCGTATCAATCCTGTGAGTCCTGACGATCGACTGCCTGAAGCAATTTATAGCAAAGCGCTAGATTTTCTCGTCCTTGCCTGTGTCGATCTGGTTTTCACGCACCGAAACCAGATACTGCTGGCAAAGCGAAACACCGAACCGCGATCGTCCTGGTGGATCGTGGGTGGCAGAATGGTAGCAGGCGAAGAGCCGAAAGCGACCGCACGCCGAAAAGCACAGCAAGAAGCTCAACTAGATGATTTAGACGCGTCGCGCTTTCAGTATCTTGGTGTCTATTCCACCTGTTTCGCTGTTCGCCATCAAGCTCCGCAGCAGCACGGCTCTCACAGCCTGAACATCACATATCAAATTGAACTAACGTCAGAAGAGAAAGAACGGCTCAAGCTGCGATCGGACGAATACGACACCTGGCAGTGGGTCGAGTCAAATAACGTAGCGGTTTTGATCAACGCGCATAACGACATCGATCGAGCCTTGCTCAGCATCCTGAATGACTGGCAATCGATCGGGAACATTAAAGAATAAAATCCTGCTTTTGAGATCCCTGGCTCTAAACCGTTAGCGGTTGCATGAACCGCTCTTCAAAGCGGCATTCAAACGCAGCTTGTTTATCTTTAGTGCAGAGTCCTTTGGCTAAAGTCCAGTAAAATGAGAAGGCAGCACACCAAACAGCAGCGCCTTTAACCTGAATCCATCTAACGTACGCCGTTTTCATTCAAGCTCATGCAAAACTTTTGGAACACAGTCTCTAAGTACCCTATTTTTATTACGGGTGTGGTTTTAGGTGTTTTGCTGAACGCGCTCAAGCCGCTTGCGCCACTCTTTAGGAACCCTGTGACCGCGATCGCTTTAGTCAGCGTCTTTATTGCAGGCTTTGTCTTCATCGGCTTCACCCTCCGCGCCATGTTGGGAGTCGGAGTCGCTTGATTGGTCTGGCTGCTTTAGTGAATAGCGATCGTTCAGTGATCAAAGCGGCAACGTTACATCAAGCAGCGCACACATCAAAAGGTAGGTTTGTTATGGCTACGAGTCGTCGGGTTGAACGCGTTGCTGAGCTGATTAAACGCGAGGTCAGCCAGATGCTGCTATCCGGCATCAAGGACGATCGAGTCGGTTCAGGTATTGTGAGTGTTACCGATGTGCAAGTAGCTGGCGACTTACAGCATGCCAAAGTTTTTGTCAGCATCTACGGCACCAGTGAAGCCAAAGCCGAAACAATGGCAGGTTTGAAGTCAGCCACAGGCTTTGTTCGCAGTGAACTCGGGCAGCGCATTCGACTGCGACGAACACCCGAAGTCATTTTTCTAGAAGACAGTTCTTTAGAACGTGGTGACAAAGTCCTATCGTTGCTCAACCGTCTCAGCCAGGAACGGGAGTCGGCGGAGCAGACGAATGAGGCGGTTGATCAGACAGAAGAGTAGAGGAGGAGGGGCAGGAGGAAGAAAGGGAGGCATGGGGAGAAAGGGAGGCAGGGGGAGAAAGGCTAAAACCTGAACTCAAAACTCAAGCTCTCACGTTTTTCCTCTAACTCTTCACTCAAAACTCCTCACTCAAAACTCCTTACTCAAAACTCCTCACTCAAAACTCTTCACTCTCCCTCTGCTCCCCCGTCCCCTCTGCTCCCCCGTCCTTCCCCCATGACCTCTCTCCTCCCTGACATTGAAGCGCTCTCGCTACAGCAGCAGGTGGCGCAAATGCTTGTGGTGCGAGCGTCGGGCTATCTCTTTGATCACCAGATTCAGTATCCTGTCTGGGAACCTACAGCAGCAATGCTGCGGCATTGGGTGGAGACGTTGGGTGTGGGTGGAGTCATTTTGCTGGGTGGCAGTGCAGGAGAGGTAGCGTTGCGATCGCAGCAGTTACAGGCATGGGCAACGATTCCACTGCTCGTAGCCGCCGATGTAGAAGAAGGCGTAGGACAGCGCTTCTCTGGAGCGACCTGGTTTCCCCCACCAATGGCACTGGCGGCAGTCGCACAAAATTTTCCTGATCGCGCAGAGCGCTATGCCGAACAACTAGGAGACACAACAGCACAGGAAGCACGTGCGATCGGTCTCAACTGGGTGCTGGCTCCGGTCGTGGATGTGAACAACAATCCTGATAATCCCGTGATTAATGTGCGATCGTTTGGCGAAACCCCTGCGATCGTCAGCCAGCTCACAACAGCCTTCCTGCGAGGAGCGCAACGCCATTCTGTCTTGACGAGTGCGAAGCATTTTCCCGGTCATGGTGATACAGCCGTGGATTCCCATTTAGAACTGCCTGTTTTAGCCCATGCGCGCGATCGTCTGGCTCAAATTGAAATTCCGCCGTTTAAGGCTGCGATCGCGGCTGGTGTGGATGCTGTAATGAGTGCTCACCTGCAAATTCCAGCGCTTGATCCGGAGTTTCCGGCAACCTTGTCGCCTCGCATCCTGACGCAGGAGTTGCGGCAAGCATTAGGTTTCGACGGTTTAATCGTCACCGATGCGCTCGTGATGGGAGCCATTGCCAACCGCTATGGTGCAAATGAAGCCGCTGTTTTGGCAGTCGAAGCAGGTGCCGATATTCTGCTAATGCCGCTCGATCCAGACGGTGCCATTCAAGCTCTCTGTGAGGCAGTCGAGATGGGGCGGATCGCCGCCGATCGTATCCAATCATCGGTTGAACGCATTTGGCGAGCCAAGTACAAAGTGTGCGCGTCGGTTCAAGGCGATACGTCTCACACCTGGGAAACGCTGTCCTCAGTTGGTATCGAGACACAAGCACTGACCGCACAGTTGGCACAGCCGCAAGCACAAGCAATGGTGGCTGCGATCGTGCGGAATTCAATGCAGATGCAGTGTCCTGACCACTCGCGGTTGACGCAAGCCCGCTGGTCGTGCGATCGCCGCAATCTGATTATTGTCGATGATCTGTTGGCAGGTGAAGGATTAGGACGGCATACGCCTGCGATCGCCCTGCCCCAAGAGCTTGGCTATGCGCTGCAACTGGTCGATCGACACACGCCACCGATCGCGCTCAACAAAGAGATGTCCACTTGGCAACCCACTCTGCTACAGCTTTTTATTCGCGGCAATCCCTTTCGTGGTAGCGCTGGGCTGACTCAAACCGCGATCGATTGGTTTCACTTCTTAGTGGAGTCTGATCAACTGCTGGCACTGGTGCTTTACGGCAGTCCTTATGTTCTGGATAAATTTTTGCCGACCTTACCAGCCGATGTACCCTATGTCTTTACGTATGGGCAAATGCCATCAGCACAGGCGATCGCGCTAGAGTTTTTGAGTGACGGACTGGGATTGAATGCGCATTGAGAGAAACCGGGTTTCTAGAAATTGCCTGGATTCCCAAACGACATCTCGTGAAGAAACCCGGTTTCTGGGTTACTCAGCGATCACCGCATCCAGCAATGCTCGAAAGGTTTGGGCAAGATCCTGAAGCTGGTAGTGAGCATTTAGCCCACTGGGGTTGGGCAGTACCCATACGATCGCGTCCTGTAGAGCTTCTGATTGCAGTGTTTCTACTTGCCGACCGATCGTCGCTTTTGGTTGCCCGAAGGCAGTACGATAGGCACCAATACCCAACACCGCAAGCACCTGCGGACGATAGCGCTGCACTTTCGCTAAAAGTTGCTGTCCACCCACAAGCAACTCGTCTCTTGAGAGTTGATCGGCTGTGGCTGTCGCGCGATCGACCACGTTAGTAATGCCATACCCCAACCGCAGCAGATCGCGATCCTCGTTTGGCATATACAGCCGCTCTGTAAAGCCAGCAGTCTGTAAAGTCTTCCAAAACCGATTGCCAGGACGAGCAAAATGATGCCCGACAACGGCGCTGTAAAGACTGGGGTTGATGCCACAGAACAACACGCGTAAGTCAGGCGCGATAATATCGGGAACCGTTTTGCCGATCGCCGCTTGGATTTCGGCTTTAGTCGGCTTGTGTAAAGAAGTCATGCAGTCCTTCGTCTAAGCTAATTCGACCGTCTTGCCCTTCACCCCTGACTCCTCTCTCCTCTCTCCTCACTTCCTGCCGCAAAACCCCCAACTCCTACTAAACTTCTTAACAGAGTAATGAGGCAAAGTAACGTTTGTGGGGATGATGGGGAGCATTGCGATCGCGATGATTGCTGTAGCAGTTCTCTTGCTGCTGGCATTAGAGGTGCAGTACCGACAGCGACCGGGAAACAAGCTGGAGCTAACAGCTGGTCACTGGCAGCTTGAGGTCTATGAACCGCAGCGCTACCTATTAGTGGGTGAGTTGGCGTTTCATAACCTCACGCAGCGCTTAGAAGTGATGGTGCCAGAAATCTGGGTAGAGGTAAAGCTGCTCTCTGCCAACAGCCTCAACGGTATTACGACCAGTACACAGGTGATTCCTCGCTACAAAGATGCTGAACCCAGAGCAGACGGCTACTGGGAAGGGCATATTGTGAAACGGGACGTATCCCCGATCGAGATTCAGGTAGAACTCCAGGGGCAAGATTTGGATGCGCTGAGAGTTGCCTGGATTCGTGTGCATTACTTTACCTATGGACCGCAAGGACGACTTCCTAAAGTACGCCATGTGATCGTGCCACTGACCTTTCCTAGCCCAGACGATTCAAAAAATTGGCGACCCGCTAATAACGCGGACGTGCTGCCTATTCGTACCCATTTGCTGACGCATCTAGATAACCCTGTAGCAGTGATCAAGCGCTATGTGCTGCCCCATGCCCAACCAGGCGATGTCGTCACGATCGGGGAAACACCACTGGCAATTATGCAGGGGCGCTTTCGACATCCCAGTGACGTGAAACCAGGCTGGGTGGCGCGGCGGTTATGTTATCTCTTTTTGCCCACATCCAGTCTGGCAACTGCCTGTGGCTTACAAACGTTGATCGATCTGGTTGGTCCTGTGCGAGTGCTGGTAGCCTTTCTGGTGGGCGCGATCGCCAAAGTGTTCGGCAAGCCAGGTGTGTTTTACCAGCTAGCCGGAGAGCAAGCACGTCTGATTGATGATGTCACAGGCACCATTCCGCCCTACGATCAGTTCATTGTCCTGGGACCAGACAATCCCCAGCAGGTGGTTGACCAGATCAAGCGTGAAACGGGGCTTTCGGCTGCCATTGTGGATGTTAACGATTTGAGAGCGGTGAAAGTCTTGGCAGCCTCCTCAGACCTTGCAGTACCGTTTCTCAAGCAGGCGTTAATCAAAAATCCGGCGGGTAATGCCAGCGAACAAACTCCTGTCGTCTTGATTCGACCCGTCAAGGTGCTGGGAGGACAAACGGTAGAGCGTCAATAGACTAGCGATGCAATGAGATCGTCATTCATCGGCTGGGCAATGATTGCAGCCCCTATATGTGAGAAACGTCGGTTTAATCTCTAAACCCTCTAGAATATAGACTGAGCCTTTAAGTTTTGGATGTTGCGCGCGGCTGGTTGCAGCCATACCTACGATGACTCAAGTTCTTCCTCAGACCGCTCAAATCGTGATTCGATCGATCCAGTATCGTGATCTGGAAACAGTCGAGCGTCTCTGTGAGGCAGAAGCTGACCGCGATCGTGCTATCGGCGCAACCGATGTTGAAAAGCCCTCAAAAGCCTTGACATTTCGACCCTGGCGCGGTCTGAAGAAAGCCTTTAGCCTGGTGTGGACACCGTCACAGCAAACGTTTGGTGCTTATCTCGCAGACCAGGACAATCAGCTTCGGGGCATGGTTCGGGTTTCGCCCTTCAACCGCACACGCAGCACCTGGAGGGTCGATCGGGTTGCCGTTGTGCACAACGCTGAACCGATCGCCGAAACACCAACAGATACAGTACCTGAACAATCCAAATTGTCTCCAAAGCTCAGTCTAGCAACCGTCGGTTCGCAGCTACTGCGGCACTGCTTTGAAAAAATCTGGGAAGCGCGTACCTGGCTCTTAGAAGTGGATGTCAACGATACGGCACTGTTGGCGCTCTATCGTCAGAATGGCTTTCAGCCGTTAGCGCAGACAACCTACTGGTTGCTTGCGCCTGAGCAACTGCAGGAGATTGCCGAGCGAGAGCCTGACCTGCCAAATCTGCTGCCCGTTAGTAATGCGGATGCTCAACTGCTGTATCAGCTCGACACCGCAGCCATGCCTCCACTCGTGCGGCAGGTGTTTGATCGTCACGTACTCGACTTTAAAACGAGCTTGTTGGGTTCGCTGATGGGTGGTGTCAAAAATTGGTTTCGCCGTGCTGAGGTGGTCAGTGGCTACGTGTTTGAACCTCAGCGGAAAGCGGCGATCGGCTATTTTCAGATTCGTCTCTGCCGTGATGGGTCACAACCCCACCAGGCACAGTTGACGGTACATCCAGCCTATACCTGGCTCTACCCTGAACTCATGTCCCAAATGGCGCGCATCACTCAAGAATTGCCCCCTCAGACCCTAGAGCTTGCTTCATCCGACTATCAGCCAGAGCGCGAAGAATACCTGGAGCGCATCGGCGCAAGTCGAGTAGCTCACACATTGATGATGTCACGATCGGTCTGGCACAAACTGCGGGAATCCAAGCTGCCAATGGCGCTCGACTCACTCCAGCTCTCGGAAGTGCTACAGGGGTTTAAACCCGCCCGTAAGCCAGTACCGGGGCGCATTTCGCTGCTGCGGCTGTGGAATCAGGCAACGACCGATCCCAAGGCGGACACCACACAGCCACCGAATAACGCGAGTGAAACAGACGACTCCATCAGAACCAACAACCCATTGCTAAATCTACCTGTACCAACCGAATTCTCTGACCCGCCGCAAGAAGGACCTTGCTGTTAAGCGGTGCCTGGGGATGCAAATTTCTGCCCTGGGATTAGACGTTGGGAGTAAGCGGATTGGTGTCGCTGGCTGCGATCGCACCGGGCTGATTGCTGCTGGTCTAACCACGATCGAACGTCAATCCTTCCAGCAAGTGCAAGCCCAACTGCAACAGTTAGTCGTCGAACGTGACGTGCAGATACTGGTTGTGGGCTTACCGTACACCATGAGTGGCGCGATCGGTGCTCAAGCGCGACAGGTGCAAAAATTTGCACGAGCAATGGCAAACGCACTACAGTTACCGCTGGAATATGTCGATGAGCGCTTGACCTCTTTTCAAGCAGAACAGATGCTCCACGCACAGAAGATCTCGCCTTCTCGTAATAAAGGACTCATCGATCGCAAAGCTGCGTCCCTCATTCTGCAACAATGGTTGGATGAGCGCCGCCTCAAGGCAACTTACACCCAAACGTCTCCGCAGCTCGATGTGGCTGACTCCGAAGCCTTGGATTCAACCTCCTTCTGAGTCACGGGGGCAGAGATGTGTAAAACGCCTGTAACATGACCGATTTTAGTGGAGAGTCCGGAATGGATGAAGACGATCTTGAGATGGATGTAGAAACCGTTACCTTGACGGATGATGCCGGACGGACGATTACCTGCACCATTGAACATGCTCTCGAAGTAGAAGGACAAGACTACGTGCTGCTATTGCCAGTAGACTCGCCCGTCGAAATCATCGCATGGCAAGAAGATGGTGACGAAGAGGAAGCCGTACCAGTTGAAGACGATGAAGACATCAATCTTCTCTTTCCAGTCGCCAAAGTGGTTTTGGAGGAGCAGAATCTTGTGCTGAAACGCACCGCTGTCACCTTGACGGTAGAAGGCGATCTTCCTGATTTAACCGAGGAAGATGACCTGGCAGGTTTAGAATCTGAGGGGGAGGGCGAAGAAGAGGAACTGCAATTTCTGGCAAGCTTCTACTACGAAGAGCAAGAATTTGGCATTTACGCGCCGCTTGATCCCTTTTTCATCTTGGCGCGGGTGGATGCTAACAACCAACCGCAACTGCTTTCGCCCGAAGAGTTAGAGAAAATTGAGCCGTTGCTACCAATGATCGAAGACCAGTTGATCGACCAGTTTGAGTAAGTCTGTAGTGTTTAGTTGTTAGTTGTTAGAGTCGTTGGCTATACGTCAGTGTTCACTATATAAACTGAAGAGTCTGAAGCGAAAAGCGGCGGCTTGTTTCCGCTTAGCGGTCTGCTGACAGCGCTCAACAATCTTTAGTTTATGCAAGTGACTCTCCGTTAAATGCCAACAGCTAACAACTAACGACTAAGAGCTAACAACTAATTGTTTGAAGCGATTGAGTCAGCTATAGAGCATGAAAGCAATACACAGCATGACTAAGGGTGCGATCGTTCTGTTGCTGCTACTGGCGGCGATCGGGACGATTGGCTGGCGTGGTTGGGTTTGGTGGACAGCCGCCAGTGCCCCTCCGATCGCCACAGGTACACCCACCAACCCCGTAAAACTCCGTATTCCCGACGGTGCCTCTGCTCAAGAAATTGGCAGAGACCTACAGGCGATCGGCGTGATTCGCTCGTCGGCAGCGTGGGATGCGTGGGCACGCTGGCTCGCGTTAAAAGAGCCACAGGGAGGCTTCAAGGCGGGTGTGTACCAACTCTCGCGCACAGAGCCATTAGCAGCAGTCGCCACCAAAATTTGGGCAGGGGATGTAGTGCGGCTTGGCTATACCATCCCCGAAGGATGGTCACTGCGGCAGATGGCAGCCTACTTCGAGGAGCAAGGGTTCTTTTCGGCGCAGGATTTTTTTGCGGCAGTAGAGCGCTTTCCCACTGCCCAGTACGCCTGGTTGCCAAAGCCTGCTCCCGGTCTGCCAGCTTTAGAAGGGTTTTTGTATCCTGATACCTATGACGTGGCGGGGCTACCAGTTAAACCGGAAGCTATTTTGAAGCAGATGCTCGATCGCTTTGAGCAGGTAGCACTCCCTTTGTATGAACAGAGAAAGCAAGCCCCTTTAAACTTTCCAGAATGGGTCACGCTGGCAAGCATTGTTGAAAAAGAGGCAGTGATTGCCAACGAACGCCCCCGCATTGCAGGTGTTTTTACAAACCGCTTAAAACAGAAGATTCCCCTTGGCGCTGATCCAACGGTTGAATATGGGCTAGGCATCCAGCAAACGCCAGACCAACCTCTTTCTCTGACACAGGTACGAACGCCATCTGCTTATAACACCTACCTCAATACGGGTCTACCGCCTACTCCAATCGCCAGCCCAGGCTTAGCCAGCCTCAAAGCAGCACTCAACCCAGAAAACACTGATTTCCTCTACTTCGTTGCGCGGTACGATGGTACTCACGTTTTCAGCCGCACTCTGGCAGAACACCAGGCAGCACAAGTCATCATTCAAGATAAACGCAAATCTACCAGGCAAAGTTCAGGGGCAAGACCAGCCAGTTCAAAAATCGCAACGTAGCGCCCTATGCGATCGTGCGCTACTCCAAAAACATCCTTTGCGCGTCGAAAGGGCTTCACTGTGCTTTCTTCACGCTTATTCCTTACTCTTTTTGCTTATGTCTTGGGGCGAACTTCTCCAACCTGACTTAATCGTGCACGGACCGGTGCTGAAGCTAACGCCTGACGTGCTGCAACGGCACCGACTCAAAGGGTTAGTCCTTGATGTGGATGAAACACTAGTGCCCATCCGGATGGCGGAGGTTTCAGCAGAATTGCTGCCCTGGGTTAACGAGCTTCGTCAGGTTGCCAACCTGTGGCTTGTTAGTAACAACATCAGCGAAGGTCGCATTCAGCGCATTGCCAAGACGCTAGACTTGCCTTACATCGCAGGGGCAGGCAAACCGTCTCGTCGGAAGCTAAGACGGGCGGTTGAAGCAATGGCGTTGCCTGTCGAGCAAGTGGCAATGGTCGGCGATCGGCTGTTCACCGATGTTCTAGCAGGCAATCGATTGGGCATGTTCACGATTCTTGTAGAGCCGATGGTCAACCCAAACGAAGCGGTTAGACGGTCTCCGCTGCATTCCTTTGAGGTCTGGCTTTCGCAAGCGCTTGGAGCGTCACTGATCCCCGGCAAGTAAGTGCCCAGGTTGACCGTAAACCTGCTTTGCGTTAGCAAGGAGAAATCTAAAAAAAAGCTTAAGCTAGTCAGGGATCAACGAAAACCGCTGCTAAATTGATGAATATAGTAGTGGAGTCAGCTTACATAAAGACTCTAACGATGAATGCGCGTGAATATTTGTGCAAGGCGCTAGATCCTGTTTACAGCAGTTCTGGCGCTTTGCCATTTTAAAGCGATGATTGTTTGAACTCAAACCGCTCGCGATCGCCACTCGAAGCAATGTCCCAAACCCTCGTAGTCAAAATTGGTACGTCTAGCCTGACTCAGCCAGAAACAGGGCGTTTGGCACTGGCAACGATCGCCAGTCTCGTTGAGGTCCTTAGCCATCTGCGGCTACAAGGGCATCGGGTTGTCTTGGTTTCATCCGGCGCAGTGGGCGTTGGCTGTGCCCGTTTGGGCATGACAGAGCGACCACGTGCGATCGCTCTCAAGCAAGCAGTCGCAGCCGTTGGGCAGGGACGACTCATCCGCATCTACGATGATTTTTTTAGCTCCTTGCAGCAGCCGATCGCTCAGGTATTACTCACTCGCAGCGATCTGGTGCAGCGCAACAGCTATCTCAATATCGAGCGTACCTTTCAGCAATTGCTACAGCTCGAAGTGATCCCCATCGTCAATGAAAACGATACGGTCGCGGTTGATGAACTGAAGTTTGGCGACAACGATACCCTCTCAGCGCTGGTTGCCAACCTTGTTCGAGCAGACTGGCTGTTTTTACTCACCGATGTCGATCGCCTCTACTCAGCCGATCCGCGCAGTGATCCCGACGCACAACCGATCATTCGCGTCAGTCAAATGGATCAACTGAAGGATCTACAGATCAAGATGGGGGATCACGGCTCTCGTTGGGGTACAGGCGGGATGATCACAAAAATTGCGGCGGCACAAATTGCCACGGGTGCTGGCGTTCGTACAGTCATTACGGACGGTCGCTACCCCAGAAACCTGGAAAAGATTTTGCAAGGCGAGGCGATCGGTACCCAGTTTGAACCTCAACCTCGCCCTGCCAGCGCGCGCAAACGCTGGATCGCCCACGGCTTAGTGCCCGCAGGTACGCTCTACCTGGACGATGGCGCTGTCAACGCGATCCGCAGCGCTGGTCGATCGCTTCTTGCAGCCGGAATCGTGCAGGTGGACGGTGAATTTCAGAGCCAGGAGGCAGTGCGACTGTGCGATCGCTCCGGTCAGGAAATCGCCAGAGGCATCATCAACTACCGCAGCAGCGAACTACACCAGATTAAGGGACAGCAATCCGATGCGATCGCAACGATCCTTGGCTATCCCGGTGCTGAAACCGTTGTACACAGAGACAATCTTGTGCTGAGCTAGTTATTGGCTATCAGAGTGGCAGATTTAGCGTCAGAATCGGCTCGGCGATCATCGCTTCATTCTTTATCCTTCACCGTTCATCCCCAACAACTCCAACTGTTTACAGGCTTGATCATCAGCGCTAAACCGTTTGCCTACAAACATATACACGATTCCGAGCACCCCGAAATTGATCCCTGCTGAACTGAAGTCGTTATTGCTACCGTTCTACTCCAACCATCACATCAAACCTCTATGACACCATTTAGAAATCCAGTTATTTCGACAGCTTTGGGTTGTCTTGTTGGCGGTGTTATTGCCAGTCCGTCACTAGCCGCCCCGGTACTAATGGCACAGCAACCAGATTGCAACAAGGCTCAAACGCAGTCAGCTATGAACATTTGTGCTGGACTGAGTTACGAAGAAGCCGATCGCGCCTTGAATCGTGCCTATCAAGCGCTGGTGCCTAAGCTCTCTGCGACACGTCGCCAAAAGCTAACCGATGCCCAATTGCGCTGGATCAAATTTCGTGATGCCGAATGCGATTTTTATGGCAGTGAAGCGGAAGGCGGCTCAATGCAGCCCATGCTCGTCTCCGGCTGTAAAGATCAGATCACACAACGACGGACTGCTGACCTAAACACTTATTTAACAGGGAAAAGTCCGATCGGCGGGAGCAACTACCAGTCTGCCGATCGACGGCTCAATCAGTTTTACCAGCAACTTCTACAACGGCTCGAACCCGATCGCAAACAGAAGCTAGAAACTGCCGAACTCGCCTGGATTGCCTTTCGGGATGCAACCTGTAGTTTTGAGTCGAGCGGTGGCGGCAATGCGGCTCGTAACCAGTGCTTAACACGCCTCACAAACCAGCGCAATCAGCAGTTGCAGGGTTATTTGGCAATCGATCGTTAAAGGTGTTGCAAGTGATTGGTCGTTAGTTATTGGTATTGCCGCTGCGTTGCTGGTGTGTGCAGAGCTGATTGCGACGATCGCTCAATGTTCTGGGAGAATGAGAAAGGATTGGCAGGGATCTCAACACAAACCATGCCTGACTTCATTTAAAACTCCTGTAGCTGAACACTGACTGCTGACAGCTAACTGCCCATTTCATTGGAAGAACCGAGAATGCTCGAACCATCATTGCCAGAAAACCTGAGAAGCCAGGTTGTGACACAGGGCGTGCAACGATCGCCCAACCGTGCCATGCTACGAGCCGTTGGCTTTAGCGATCAAGACTTTACGAAGCCGATCGTGGGCATTGCCAGCGGACACAGCACGATTACCCCTTGCAACATGGGTATTGAACCTCTGGCAAAACGTGCAGAAGCGGGCATTCGCAACGCGGGTGGGATGCCGCAAACCTTTGGCACTATTACCGTGAGCGACGGTATTTCGATGGGCACTGAGGGCATGAAATACTCGCTGGTGTCGCGGGAAGTGATTGCCGATGCGATCGAAACCGCGTGTAGCGCCCAAAGTATGGATGGTGTGCTGGCGATCGGTGGCTGCGACAAAAATATGCCCGGTGCAATGCTGGCAATGGCACGGATGAATATTCCCGCGATCTTTGTCTATGGCGGCACCATTAAGCCGGGACACCTCCACGGTACTGATCTCACCGTTGTCAGTTCCTTTGAGGCAGTCGGTCAGCATAGCGCAGGCAAAATTGCCGATGCAGAACTGCTGGCAGTCGAACGCAACGCCTGTCCGGGTGCGGGTTCCTGCGGCGGCATGTTTACTGCCAACACGATGTCGTCTGCGTTTGAAGCGATGGGCATGAGCCTGATGTATTCATCCACAATGGCAGCCGAAGATGCCGAAAAAGCCGATAGTGCTGAGAAGTCCGCGATCGCGCTGCTGGATGCCATTCGTCACCAACGCCTGCCGCGTCACATCATCACCCGCCAGTCCATTGAGAATGCGATCGCGGTGATTATGGCGATCGGTGGTTCGACGAATGCGGTGCTGCACTTTTTGGCGATCGCCCATGCCGCCAACGTGCCACTCACCCTCGACGATTTTGAGACCATTCGCGGTCGTGTCCCTGTTCTTTGCGACCTCAAGCCCTCTGGTCGCTACGTTGCCACCGATTTGCACAAAGCAGGCGGTATCCCGCAGGTGATGAAGATGCTGCTGGCACACGGCTTGCTTCACGGCGACTGCCTGACGATTACTGGGCAGACCGTTGCTGAGTTGCTGAAAGACATTCCTGCCGATCCCCGCCCCGATCAGGATGTGATTCGTCCCTGGGATCAGCCTGTCTACGCGCAGGGGCATCTGGCAATTTTGCGCGGCAACCTGGCAAGCGAAGGAGCCGTCGCTAAGATCACGGGAGTCAAAAATCCCCAAATTACCGGACCTGCTCGTGTATTTGAGTCTGAAGAAGCGTGTTTAGACGCAATCCTCGCAAGCAAAATCAGTGCAGGTGATATTCTCGTCATCCGCTACGAAGGACCTAAAGGCGGACCCGGAATGCGTGAAATGCTGGCACCAACCTCTGCCATCATCGGCGCTGGACTGGGCGATTCGGTCGGTCTCATTACAGACGGTCGCTTCTCTGGTGGTACCTACGGCATGGTGGTCGGTCATGTGGCACCTGAGGCATATGTGGGCGGCACGATCGCTCTCGTTCAGGAAGGCGACTCGATCACGATCGACGCTCATGCCCGTCTGCTACAACTCAACGTTTCTGATACTGAACTCGATCGTCGTCGTGCCCTGTGGCAGCCACCCAAACCACGCTACACGGCTGGAGTGCTGGCAAAATACGCCAAGCTCGTCTCCTCCAGCAGCGTTGGTGCAGTGACTGATTTAGATCTGTGAAAGAGACAGATCCCCGACTTCTTTGTTCAGCCCTGATTGCTTGACTAAACCTGATTCAGAAGTCGGGGATCTAGCCACTGACAGGTAATACCTTACTGTCGTCACCATACGGCTTTGCTTGGTTCTCAGATTGGTTCTCAGAGACGTTCTCAGAAACAGCGTCAACTCTTGACTGATCGCTGCTAGCTGTCAGCGCCTGCCCGAACAGTGCAGAACCACCTCTCTCCGAGGACAGCCCCAACATCTGTGTCAAAATGAAGTCACCCAACATGCGAGAGTTTAAAATTCGTGATTGAGGTAGAAGTTCACCAGCAACTCCGAGCGTTCTTGAGAGAGCAAGGGAAACCCTATTGGTCTCATCATTTGACGATGGCACGGTTGGTGGCACGTGCCTTGCGCTTGGGGCGCGGCGCGCTGATGCAAACCGACGCACTCTCTCGTTATCACGGACGTTACAGGCTCAGCTATCTGGTTCCAGTCCTGATGTGGCAAGGACCTGTCATCGTGGTTGCCACAGAAGCAGTACAACAGCGGCTGCTCATGGTGGAAATCCCCCAGTTGCGAACCTGCATTCAAACGTCAAAAGCCATTCGCACGGGCGATCGCTTTCCCAATCCAGCGTTTCAAGGGTTGTTGCTGACTACGCCAGAAGCCTGGCTAAGCGATCGGTTTAATCACCACGATCGTTTTCCAGCAGGCATCCCAACGATTATCGATGGTGTGGACGACTTGGAAGCGTGGGCATTCGCTCAACTCACCACGCACATCCAGCCAAGCAACTGGGACGAGCTGATGCTTGCCTGCCCCAACCATGCTGAGGCAATTCGCGATGCCCGCGTTCAGCTCACAAAGTCGATCTTTCAACGTCCAGCTAATCCTTATGAGTGCTGCCTACTAGAGCTGTTTGAACAAAAGGTGCTGGCAGCGCTCTTGCAAAACTTGCAGCGGTCTGATCCCGCGTCAGAACCTGTTTTGCTGCCTACCGTTTGGAGCCGATTTGAGGCTGCCTTTCAGCTTGATAGCCAGCTCCTCTGGGCAGACATCTCGCGCCGCCAGGGACAGTTCTCCCTGCATTGTGGTCCCGTTACAGTGGCATCAGCGTTAGCCCCACTCTGGTCGCAGCAGTCTGTCATTCTCATTGGTGGTGCGCTAGATATTGATGCTGAAGCCACGGTTTATCGTCAACGGCTGGGGCTAGAGGACTTAACGTGTCTGAAGTTTACGCCTGATCGCCAGGACGAAATCATCCAGCTTTACTTGCCTGAGCGCCTGCCGATGCCCAACACGCCAGAGTTTCAGTGGGCACTTATTCGAGAAATGCACTCCCTACTGAGAGTTAGTTCAGGGATGCAGGGGTTGACTGTTCTGCTAGTAGACGACACGCCGCTCAAAGCGCAAGTAGGATCGGTACTGGCATCAGAATTTGGCTCAAGGGTGCAGGTTGAACGTACTTGCTTAGACGAGAACGGCGTTCTCGTAACGGGTTGGGCGTTTTGGAAACAGCACCAAAGCGTTTTACCTACACCTCATCTGCTTGCGATCGCAACCTTGCCCATTCCGTCGCTCGAAAATCCTCTCGTTGCTGGACGCGTCGCCTACCACAAGCAACTGCGGCAAGACTGGTTTCGCCTTTATCTCCTTCCAGCGGCGCTGGCAGAACTACAGCGAGCGATCGCGCCAGTGCGAGATCATCAGGGTGTTGTGGCGCTGCTCGATAGTCGCGTGGTTCATCGAAACTATGGGCAGCAAGTCCTTGCGGCGCTTCATCCTGTGGCACGTCTCAATTATCTTGATCCCAACTTATTTTCCCAACCTGATTATTCAGTATTAGACTAAGGTATTAAGCGTATCCACCAAAGACGGGTGCATTCACTGAGATTAAGCAGCCAGTTCTATTTATCAGTACAGCTATGGGTGAATCAAAGCGGCGAAAAGAAACTCTGGGAGAGAAGTACGGTCAAGAATCTAACATCCTCCCGTGGTTACCAGTGAGTAAGACTCAGGCGAGCCAGTTTGTCAAGCTCTCCACAAGAGGCGCATGGATAGGCATTGGGGCGCTTGTGGCTGTGTGGGTTACCATTCGTCTCATCGGTCCGGCATTTGGCTGGTGGCACGTGGATTAATGTATGACAGCAGCTTCCAGCAATAATTTGTTACTTTGATCCTAAGCTCTGGGAACTTTTTGTTTTTAGCTGAGTCTATGCATATTTAGGGCAAACTGCTTGAAGGCTAAAAGAGAGTGTAAGAGGCGACTGTCTTTCTAGATACTTTCTTCCCCCGTAATCTGGCTAACCTTGAGTGTAATTAGTTAAAGTCAACGCAGAGCCAGACAAGTGCTGTACTCAATAAAATTGAAAGCGACTTTTATAAACGTCCATCTTGTAAAAATGAAATTCTTAAGAAAGTATTAAAACGGTATAAGATTTAAGTGTGGTGATTGGAGGGCAATCGTGTTCTTAAGACTTGCAGAGCAACACCGTCAGTTCGTTCAAGATCTCGTCATGAATCTCCAGGCGCTTGCAATCGTGCTAGAGCGACAAGGTTACCTTGCGTCCTGCTACACCTGTGGCGGGCAGATGAATAGCGCATCGTTTATGGTCAGTCTGGCAGACAACCACCTCATCCGATTCCTGGTTTCTGACTATGGCATCACTTGGACTGAGATGCGAGACGATCGAGAACTGATGAAGTTAGAAGGTGCAGAAGCGATTAGTCAACTTCAGGAACTGGCAAACCTGGTGAAGCACAAAATCAAGCCATCTGAGTACAGACCTGCGGTGATTTCAGAGAGTTTTCATTAGCGTTTAAGGCTTAGCAGAAGATATGCCAGGTGTCTGACAGGACGTTTCTGGCAAAACTGAGCTAGTCTGAGTGCCAGTGCTCGTGTATGGCTGATTTCGACACAGATGAGCGTGAATGAGTAGACATATCTAGCTTGATTCAGCATTTTAGCTAGTCCAAGTGAGCAAGATTCGACGAGCTAAGCCATTTGAGGGAGTGAAGGGATTATCCTTTCACTCCCTTCTTGTATCGGTTGATTCACTCCCCGGTGATTTGCAAGTGTCTTTGAGACCATACAGCGTAATAGTGCTTGAACGTGTCTTGACGACTAACCAGTTAGATAGACAGCGCGCACCCAAAGAATTTAGTAACAATCGCTTTACAAAAGATGTTAACTTCGCTATCTTATTTGTACGGGTTCGTTAAGAACTCAATACATTCATACACCAAGCACTCATAACTACCATGACTACGACTTTACAGAGACGCGAGAGCGTCAACGTATGGGATCAGTTTTGCAACTGGGTTACCAGCACCGACAACCGCCTGTACGTAGGTTGGTTCGGTGTCTTGATGGTACCCACCCTGCTGGCTGCGACCATCTGCTTCATCATCGCCTTCATTGCAGCGCCTCCTGTCGACATCGACGGCATCCGTGAGCCTGTGG
>JAESFZ010000224.1_pt1 | contig 60186 bp, 52 predicted proteins | sample 9269561 | NCBI WGS metagenome assembly JAESFZ01 (sample SAMN14515552, study PRJNA621657) | algae metagenome | isolation source: Tildeniella nuda ZEHNDER 1965/U140 and co-occurring heterotrophs from wet... | place: Switzerland: Stansstaad, Zurih | collected 1965-01-01
CTATTCTCATACGAAACGTGTACCGCCAAAGTCTCGTTCGAACCCATATCCCAACAGGGATACGCGCTCAGCAGACTCTGCCGCCCACGTTTCTCTTTCTTCCTTATGCAATTGTCAAAGAACGGACATCGCTCGAACGCGCTGTCATGGGTCGGTTCGCTTTTGGCTCCGGACCCGTCAGAGTGTCGCTCACGCGGCTCTCTTTGATTTCGTCGAGGGCAGTTTCAGAAGCGAACTTCTTCGTCGCCAGCGGCGCGCCGCCCTCGTTGGTGAGGCGTATATAGTCGCCGGCTCTCCGAAGTGTCAACAGCGTTTCGGAAGTTTTTTGAATTTTTTGCGACAGTCTGCGGCACCTCTTGTGGCCCCTGCGTCAGCTCTTCGGGGCCTGTCCCCACCCCCCATAAACCTCCCCCGGGAACGCTGCCGCCCTCGTCTTCGCCGGCGCATTTGCGGGTGACATGCACAACGATCCGCTCGGACGCCCGCTGACGGGGATCACCCTTCCCACGGCCCGAGTGATCGACAGGAATGGCAAGTCGAAGGACAGGGCGCTGCCGCGGCAGTCGGAACACCCTGCGGGACCCCTGCCATCGATGCCCTGGCGACCGCCCAACCTTTATCCCCCGAAAAAGTCCGATGGCAGCGCCTCACGCGCGGCAGAGCCCTATTGCGGCCGTATTGGCCGCCCACTTCTCCGCGCCGCATGTCTTTGAAGGCGTCTCCTGGATCTCCGTCATTCATGAGGAAGCGCGGGCAAGGCACCGTCCGGTTTGGACGCCTTCGTTGACTTGCGGCGCCGCGACGGGCAATTGTTCGTGGCATTGAACGACAAAGCGATTTGCCATCGGAAAGAAGCTCCCCGCTGGAATGCAGGAAACGGACTCGACCATAGCCGAGCTGGGCAACGACCCGCCGCTGATCGCGGACGGGCGCAGCGGTCCACCCGACCGGCGCGAGGTCTCCGCCCGCTGGCTCACCGGGACGTTTCTCACCGGCGTCACCTCGACCATATTGATGGGCGTCGCGCTGATCGTGGCGCTGGACGGGCGCGAGCAGCTCGCCACCCCGCCCGAGATCGCCGACATCGCTTCGGTCGGCCAGGACGACGGCGGCGAGAAGGCCAAGACGGCGCGGCTGGTGCCGCCGCGCCAGGTTGCCCGCGCCAAGAACCGCCGCCGCATGGAAGTGTCGATGATGACGCGGGTCGGCGACCGCGACGTGGTGCGCACCATGCCCTTCGTGCGCATCAAGATGCCGCTCGCCGCCAGCTACAAGACGACGCGCAGCTATCCGCCCTTCGATCCGCTCGAGGTTTTTGCCGAGGACGGTGCCGCCAATGCCGCCTCCTCCGCCATGACCGGTCAGATCTACGGCTCGAAGGTCGAAAGCGAGATGAGCCTGAAGACGGTCGACTTCCCGATCGGGACGGCCGCCTTCGACGAGAAGAACGACCTCACCGCCGCGGAGGTGGAAGAGGTCGTGCGCACCACCGGCTCGGCGCTCACCGACGGCGCGATCCGCGTCGCGGCGCTGCATTACGTCGATCCGCAGCGTTTCGGCGACTCCCTTGCCGGTCAGGCGCTGACCTACGGCATCCGCGTCGTCCCCGAAAACGTATCGGTGACGCCGCGCAGCACCTCGGCCGAAAACGACCTCGCCTACGCCGAGGACCTCATTCCCTTCAACAGCGAGCGCGACATCGAGGATGCGCTCGCCGAGGCCGGCTATGCCGGCGACGACGCCAGGGAGATGGCCAAGGCGGTGGCCATGCGGCTGAACGCCACCCGGCTGAAGGCCGGGACAGTCCTCACCGCCGGTCTGGAGATCAGCGGCGAGGAGGCCCGCATGGTCCGCCTCGGCGTCTACGACCACACCCGCCATTTGCTGACGGTCGCCGTCAACGACAGGAGCCAGATCGTCGCCACCGCCGAGGCCGAGCCGAACCCCGGATTGCAGACGGCCTTCGACGACACGCCGATCGTCACGGCGCGCGGCAGTCTGCCGACCGCCTATGACGGCATCTACCAGGCGGCTTATTCCTACGGCATGTCGCGCTCGATGACGCGTCAGTTGATCAAGCTGCTGGCCTCCGACGTCGACTTCCAGTCGCGCCTCAATCCGGCCGACCAGCTCGACGTCTTCTTCTCGCAGCCGGACGAGTCCGACCAGGTGTCGGACGATTCGCAGCTCCTCTACGTGTCGGCGAGCTTCGGCGGGACCACGCGGAAATTCTACCGCTTCGCCTTCGACGACGGCTCGGTCGAGTATTTCGACGAAGAGGGCCGCAGCTCCAAGCAGTTCCTGCTGCGCAAGCCCGTTCCCAACGGCGTGTTCCGCTCAGGCTTCGGCGGGCGCAACCACCCGATCCTCGGCATCACCCGCATGCATACCGGCGTCGACTGGGCGGCCCCGCGCGGCACGCCGATCATCGCCGCCGGCAATGGCGTCGTCGAGAAGGCGGGATGGGCCGGCGGCTACGGCCGCCAGACCATCGTGCGTCACGCCAACGGCTACGAGTCCTCGTACAACCATCAGAGCGGCATCGCCAGCGGCATCAAGCCGGGCGCCCGCGTGCGCCAGGGACAGGTGATCGGCTTCGTCGGCACCACCGGCCTGTCGACCGGCCCGCATCTCCACTACGAGCTCATCGTCAACGGCCGCAAGGTCGACCCGCTGCGGGTGCGCCTGCCCAGCGGCCGCACCTTGAAGGGCGAGGATCTCGACCGCTTCAACGCCGAGCGCGAACGCATCGACAAGCTGCTCGAGGAAGAGCAGAGCCCGCTGAAGGTCGCGACCGTCGGCTTGGGCGGATAGATACCGAAGGTCCTGAATTCCAATCTCGGGCGTGTCGCCGCCTACGCCCTCACCTCCCTTGCTCGGGTTGAGGGTGCGCGGCCGGCGAGCCGGCTGCGCTAGTCGATGAACTCCACCATCACGCCGGCCGACACCAGCTTGGCCAGTTCCTGCGCGTCCCAATTGGTCAGGCGTACGCAGCCATGGCTCTCCGTCTTGCCGATCTTCGACGGATCGGGCGTGCCGTGGATGCCGTAGGTCGGCTTGTCGAGGGCGATCCAGACCGAGCCGACCGGGCCGTTCGGTCCCGGCGGGATGGTCAGCACCCTGTCGTTGTTGCCCTGCTTGAAATTGAGTTTTGGATTGTAGGTGTAGTTGGGATTGACGGCGACGCGCGACACGGCATGGATGCCGGTCGGCGAAGGCGTGTCGGCCGAGCCGATGGTCGCCGGATAGGCAACGACCAGTTTCCCCCCCGCATCGTAGGCGCGCACCTGCTTCTTGCCCTTGTCGGCGATGATGCGGGCGACCTTGGCCGTCGCGTTGGCGCCGAAATTCGCAACCCGGATGCGCGTTCCAGGCCGCGAGAAATTGGCTTCCGGGTTGAGCGCCTTGAGATAACCCTCGTCCATGTGGAAGCGCTCGGCCAGCATCTCGGTGACGGAGGTGAAGCTCATATGCTCGAGCTGCGCCTTCTCGCTGTAGTCGGCAGGCACCGAGGCGATGAACGGCCCGGCCGCGTCGGCCGGCGTGATCTCGTACAGCGCGAACGCATCGCCGCCCGTCGCCGCGAGCGCCGCCTTGATGCCGGCCGCGTCGGTCGAGCGCAGGTTCTGGCCGGTGAGCTCGTTGTAGGCGGCGAGCGCCTTGTCGACATTGGAGCCGAACTTGCCGTCGATGACGCCGGGCGAGGCCCCTGCCCTGTCGAGCAGCACCTGCAGCGCCGCGACGTCCTCGCGGGCGGTGAAGTTGAGCGGCGGCGGGGCCGCCGGCTCGCTGATGGTCGGCAGCCCGGGCGGGGTGATGGTGCCGGTGATCTCCGGCTCGGCGGAGCTCACCTGGCCGTCGAGCGGTCGGCGCTCGATCTCGCCGCCACGCGCGGTGACCTGCGGTTCGCCACTGGCCGCGCCCGGCCGCTGCGGCGCCTCGGGAAACTCATCGCGCCGGCGGTAGTCGTCCACCTCCGGATAAGCCGGCTCGGCATAATAGGGATCGTCGTAGCCGTAGTCGCCGGCCGGCGCCCGCCCCCTTTCGCGTGCTTCGTCGCGGCGCAGCCGCGCCATGTCCTCGGGGTCGTCGAGATAGTAACGGTCCTGCTGGCGGATCTCGCGGCGACGCTCCCGCAATTGCTCGCGCCGCTCGTTGAAGCGGCGCGGCTGCACGGCGATGACCTCGCCGGTCACCGCATCGACGATGACGCGGTTGCCGTCGCCGTCGTAGTAGACCTCCGCGTCCCGGTATTGCGCGAGCTTGATGCCGCCGTCGTCGGCGCGGGGCGATGGGCGCGACTGGCGCTCCCACGGATCGGCTCCTTCCGAGGCGACCGCCGCGGTCGCCGAGAAGCCCAATGCAACGGCCGGGATGAGGATCAGCCTGCGCAGCATGTTAGCTCGATGTCTCCGGTTCAGCGAATCAAGGGTTCGCGGGTGCAATCGGTATCCATCCTATTGGTTCCGATATGAACCGGGCATGAAGATGGCATCGTTTCACGGCGAAGCCGGGCCGCGCCGATCACAGTTGCGTCAGCCCGAGTTCGGCGCGCGCCTTCTTCGTCAGCCCCAGCACCACCAGCCGGCGGCTTTCGCGCAGATAGTCACGCAACGCCGCGTCGTCCATCGTCTCGTCGGTCCGGCGCTGGATCCACTTCATGCCGCGCGAGGCGAGATATGGCGCCGGCCGGCAGCCGGGCTGCTCCCTCAGGATGTCGAAGGCCATTTCCGAGACCTTGAAGGTGACGGCAAGCGCTTCCCCGTCGCTCCAGCCGGCGATGGCGAAAACCTTGCCGCCGATCTTCCACACATGCGCACCACCCCACTGCACCACATGCGTGGTCGCGGGCAGCGTGGCGCAGAAGGCATTGTATTCGGCGAACGTCATGGCCCCAGTCTCTCGCACACATGGAGGGTTCTTGCCACGCTCTTCACCGGGACCGCGGCTGCGATCCCGCAGCTCATCGCCTGACCCGGAACGGTCGCCGCGCTTCCAAGGCTGACGCAGCGTCATCCCCCAGCCCGTCTTTTAGGGTAGACAGCAGCGGATTCCGACAACACTATCCGGGCCTAGGGTGACGGGGCTGACAGGCAGCCGCACGCGATGCCTGTGGAAACTGGCAGCTGAAAACGGCATGGCCGTGAGCTGCGCACAGCCGTCGGAGGAACCCTACGATGCCGCATCCAAGCCAAACCAGCGATCAATGGTGGGTCAACGACCAGACGCCGGACAATCCTTACGGCAAGAGCGAGGACTATGAGTCCTTTCTCGACTATCTTGGGGCATTGAACCGTAGCCTGACGCCGGAGATCGCTCAGGGCACGCTGAGGATCAACCTTCACGAACTCAACGATCACCCGGATTACAAGGCCGCCGCGATCGGCGCCCTGGAAGCGTGGGCAGCGGTCACTCCCTTGCAATTCGAGATCGTCGACGATGCGCCGTTCAATCCTGAAACGGACTGGATGGAGGTCGTCAGCCCTGAAGTGGGCGAAGAAGATGACGGCAGCGCCTATTCAGCCAATCGCTATGTGAGCATCGGCCAGCGTTTCCACGACACCGAGCCGAACAAGACGGATATCGGCGGCTATGTGTTCGATTCCTTCATCCACGAATTCGGCCATGAGTTCGGCCTGAACCATCCCGGTCTTTACAATTACAGCGGTCCCGGCGGCGTACAGATCAACTATCTGAACAATGCCACCTGGATCTACGACCGCCAGCAATACAGCGTCATGTCCTATTTCGACGGGATCGACGTCGGCGAACCTACCCGCTGGTCGGCGTCGACGCCGCTGGTCGCCGACATCGAGGCCGTCATCCGCCGCTTTTTCTCGACTGTCGACGAGAACGGCGCGCGCACCTACCAGCATATCGACCTCAACACGGGCGATAACGTCTACGGCTTCGGCAGCACGCAAGATATCTATCGGCTGACCGCCTCGGGCATGCAGCACGACATCGGCTTTGTGATCCATGACACCGGCGGGACCGACACGATCGACTTCTCGGGCTCGACGGCGGGCACGATTCTTGATTTGCGCCCCGGACAGTTCTCCAGCGTCAACGGCCATAGCAACAATGTGTCGATCTTCGCCGGGCACAATGCCGACGGGACCGACTACCACGTCGAGAACGGCATCGGCAGCAGGCATGACGACATCCTGATCGGCAACGACGGCGCCAATGTGCTTGACGGCCGCGGCGGCGCCGACCGCATGGCCGGCAACGGCGGCGATGACACCTATTTCGTCGACTCCCTCGACGACATCGTGCGCGAGGAGGCGAACGGCGGCAACGACACGGTCATCCTCCTGTCCAGGGACCTGAGGATCCGGAAGATCGCCAATGTCGAAACCATCATCTACGCCGACGAGTCGACACTGCAACCGGGGGATGACGGCGGCGACGAAACCACGCCCAGTGTCGGCGACAACACGCTGACCAGCATCATCTTCGGCGACAACGGGAACAACACGCTCGACGGCGGTGCCGGCGACGACACCATCTTCGGCCAGGGCGGCGACGACCTGATCATCGGCGGCCGCGACTCGCTCGCCAGCCGCGACATCAACAACACCATCGACGTCGCCGACCTCGAGGACCAGACCGAGAGCGATGACGGCAACGACACGCTCTATGGCGGCCGCGGCAACGACACCATTCTCGGCGGCAAGGGCAACGATATTCTCGACGGCGGCCGCGGCGACGACGTGCTGAGCGGCCAGGACGGTATCGATATATTCAGGGGCGGCGCCGGCGTCGACACGGTCGACTACAGCAAGGAGAGCCCCTTCCAGCTGCTCGTCAATCTTGCCACGAACGTCGCCAGCGGCGGCACAGGCTCCGGCGACACTTTTTACAGCATCGAGAACCTGATCGGGTCCGACGACCGCATCGACCGCTTCATCGGCACCTCAGCCGCAAACCATTTCTGGGGCCAGGGCGGCGGTGATTATTTCAACGGCGGCGACGGCGATGACATCCTCGATGGCGGCCGTGACGGCGACATCCTGTACGGCGAAGGCGGCAACGACACGATCATCGGAGGCAGTGAGCAGGATTATCTGGATGGCGGCGACGGCATCGATACGGTCGTCTACGCCGGCAGCTCCGCCGGCGTGACGATCGATCTCGCCAACGGCACGGCCAGTGGCGGCGACGGCGATGGCCCGGTGCAGATCGTCGGACGCGGCACCACGATCCGGCACGACATCCTCGCCGGCTTCGAAAACGCCGTCGGTTCATCCCATGACGACCATCTCATCGGCGACGCCCAGGCCAATGAGCTCTCGGGCGGCGATGGAGACGACACGCTGACCGGCGGCGGCGGCGCCGACAGGCTGAATGGCGGTGCCGGCAGCGACACGGCAGACTACGCCGACGCGACAAGCGGAGTCAGGCTCAGCCTCGCCGGCGGCAGATCCGGTGGCGACAGATATGTCTCCATCGAAAATCTTGCCGGTTCGGGTTTCGACGATCGATTGACCGGCGACCGCGCGGCCAATGTGCTGACCGGCCAGGGCGGCGACGACAGGATCGACGGCGGCCGCGGCGACGACACGCTGCTCGGCGATTTCGCCTATCAGGGCGACGCGCCGCCACGCCCGGGCATGGGCACCGGCTACGCCACGCTCGGCGCGGACGCGACGAACAATTCGATCGCAACCGCCTTCGACATCTCGAACAATTTCTCGCTGGCCGAGGATCCGGACATCTTCGATTCGACGACCGTCCTTCACACGACCGTCAACGCCACCGGTAACGGCAAGGGCGGGTATTACAGCATCGACCTGGCGGCCGGCACGGTCATCTCGATCGACATCGATGGAATTGCCGATCCCAATGTCCATGACAGCTGGGTCAGGCTGCTCGACAGCGACGGCAATATCGTCGCCCAGAACGATGATGGCGGCGGCGACCCCGGCTCCACGAGCAACCGGGATTCGAGCACGGTCTTCGTCGTCCAGGAAACCGGAACCTACTACATTCTGGAAGGCAGCTGGTCGCCGGACGCGCCCGGCGACGGCTGGGCGGAAGAAGTGCCGGAGGGCTCTACCTACGAGCTGAACGTCTCGGTCGAGTTCCCACCCGCCCCGGCTGAGCCGGGCATCGCGGGATCCGACACGCTCACCGGTGGCCGCGGCAGCGACCTGCTGGACGGCGGCCTGGCGGCCGACAGGCTCACCGGCGACGCGGGAGAGGACTTCTTCCGCTTCTCGACGGCGCTCGGCGACGGCAATGTCGACCGGGTCACGGACTTCGAAGTGGCCGACGACACCATCCTGCTGGACAACCTCATCTTCGAGGCCGTGGGTGGCGACGGGGCTCTCGCCTTGGGCGCATTCTTCGGCAGTGCGGCGGGCGCCGCGCATGATGCCGACGACCGCATCATCTACGATACCGACAGCGGCGCCTTGCTCTATGACGCCGACGGCATCGGACAAGACGAGGCCATTCAGTTTGCGCGGCTGAACGCAAATCTGAACCTCTCGGCGGCGGACTTCATCGTCATCTGACCCGACCGCGGGTGGGGCGCCTTCCGGCGCCCCACCCGGCACTACATTGGCAGTTGTTCTGGATCACGAGCCGAGCGGCAACGCCGCCACCGCGCCGGTCCTGCCGCTCGATCACGGAGAATGGCGATGAATCGTCCGACCGATCGCCGCACGATATTGATAACCGCCGGAGCTGCGGCTGTCGCCGCGGCCGCCGGACCGGTCGCTGCGCAATCGACAGGCATTCGCGGCTCGGTCACGTTCGAGGGGGGCGCGGTCGTCCCGAAAGGCGTCCTCGATATCTATCTCGAGGACCGTGCCGTCGAGGACAAAGCGCGCCGCCGTATCGCGAACACGCGCATCAAGAGCGACGGCGGGTCGAAGGCGATAGCCTTTTCCCTGCCCCCGCCCGCAAGCCCGACCGCTTCGCCAACGCTGCGGATCGTTGCGCGCCTGGAGCGTGCCGACGGCTGGCTGCTCGCACGCGGCAGCGCACAGGTCGAGGTTGGTTCGTCCGTCAATGTCACGCTCAACATGGTCATGTATTGAGGGCTGATGACAGGACATTCGTGCGAACGGCCGGGCGCAGCCGTGAGGGCTGCGTCTAAGCTCATCGGAGCTGCCGGCTCGTCGCCGTCGCTGTATTGACATTGTAGATACGCCGGAGCATCATTTCGTTATGACAGACGCTCCTTCAGCCTTGCCAGCCTCAGCCGAAACCAAGGGCAGCATCAATCTGCGCATCGAGGTGCAGACGCGACAGCTAATCGACGAAGCGGCGGCGGTACTGGGCAAGACGCGCACGGAGTTCATGATCGAGACGGCGCGGCGCGAGGCGATCGATGTGCTGCTCGACCGCAGGCTGTTCACACTGGACGACGAATGCTTCGACGCCTTCGTGCAGGCGCTCGACAATCCGCCCGCGCCCGGACCGAAGTTGCGGGCGCTGCTGCGCCGCAAGCCAGCCTGGAAGGCATGACTAAGGGCACCGGCCTGTCGGCGCCCGCGCCGCTGACCGTCGATCATGACTTGACCCCTTTCGACTGTGGCGAGCCCGCACTGGATGTCTGGCTGAAGGAACGCGCGCTCCGCAACGAAAGCCGGTTCTCGCGCACCTATGTGGTGTGCGAGGGGCAACGTGTCGCCGGCTACTACGCGATCTCTGCCGGGTCGGTGGAGCGCGCCGCCGCGCCGGGAAAACTGCGCCGCAACGCACCGGACGCCATCCCGGTTTCGATAATAGGCCGACTGGCGGTGGACCGTGCCTATGCTGGTCGCGGCCTTGGCGCCGACCTGTTGTCCGATGCGCTGACCCGCATCGCGCTCGCATCGCAGACGATCGGAATCGCGGCAGTGCTCGTCCACGCCAAGGACGAGAAGGCAAAGGCGTTCTATCTCGCCTGCGCTGAGTTCCTCGAATATCCGGCGGACAGCCGGACGCTGTTTTTGCCGGCGGAGGTGATGGTGCGGGGGATGGGGTGAGATTCGACGGGCGAGCCCACGGATCACCAATCGAGTTGCGTGTTGGCAAGGCGCCAGCGTGATCTCCCCAACGGCTGTTGACCCTGCGCCCTGCAAAAGCCCCGGCGAGAAACCTCGCCGGGGCTTTTGCACAGCTTTCGCCTAAGCCGCCTGGGCCTCTGCGACCACCGGCGCCTTCGCCCGGAAATTCAGCCTGTCGCTTCCCGCGGTGATCTTGACGGTCGAGCCGTCGCGGATCTCGCCCATCAGGATGCGCTCGGCCAGCGGATCCTGCAGCTCCTTCTGGATCACCCGCTTCAGCGGCCGCGCGCCATAGGCGGGATCGTAGCCCTTGGCCGCCAGCCACTCGACCGCCTCGTCGTCAAGGTCGAGCGCGATCTTGCGGTCGACGAGTAGCTTCTCCAGCCGCTTCAATTGGATCTCGACGATCCGGCCCATGTCTTGGCGTCTGAGGCGGTGGAACAGGATGATCTCGTCGACGCGGTTCAGGAACTCCGGCCGGAACGCACCACGCACCACGTTCATCACGTCGTCGCGAACCAGATCGACATCCTGATCCTCGGTAAGGTTCACCAGATATTCGGAGCCGAGGTTCGAGGTCATGACGATCAGCGTGTTGCGGAAGTCGACCGTGCGGCCCTGCCCGTCGGTCAGCCGCCCGTCGTCGAGCACCTGCAGGAGCACGTTGAAGACGTCCGGATGCGCCTTCTCGACCTCGTCGAACAGCACGACCTGGTAGGGCCGCCGCCGCACCGCTTCGGTCAGCGCGCCGCCTTCCTCGTAGCCGACATAGCCGGGCGGCGCGCCGATCAGCCGGGCGACCGAGTGCTTCTCCATGAACTCCGACATGTCGATGCGCACCATCGCGGTCTCGTCGTCGAACAGGAAATCGGCGAGCGCCTTGGTGAGCTCGGTCTTGCCGACGCCGGTCGGGCCGAGGAACATGAACGAGCCGATCGGCCGGTTCGGGTCCTGGAGCCCGGCCCGTGCTCTTCGCACGGCCTTGGAAACCGCCTGCACCGCCTCGCCCTGGCCGACGACGCGCACGCCGAGCTCGTCCTCCATGCGCAAGAGCTTGTCGCGCTCGCCTTCGAGCATCTTGTCGACCGGGATGCCGGTCCAGCGCGACACGATGTGCGCGACATGGTCCGGCGTCACGGTCTCTTCCACCATGCCACCCTTGCCATCCTGCGCCTCGGCTTCCACGAGCTTGCGCTCCAGCTCCGGGATCCGGCCATAGGCAAGCTCGCCGGCGCGCTGGAACTCGCCCTTGCGCTGGGCGATCGCCAGCTCGTTGCGCGCCTCGTCGATCTCCTTCTTGAGGTCGGCGGCCAGCCCGAGCTTCTGCTTCTCGGCCTGCCACTTCGCCGTCATCTCGGTCGACTCCTCCTCGAGCGAGGCGAGATCCTTCTCGAGCCGGACGAGCCGGTCCTTCGACGCCTCGTCCTTCTCCAGCTTGAGCGCCTCGCGCTCGATCTTGAGCTGCATGATGCGGCGGTCGACCTCGTCCAGCGCCTCGGGCTTGGAATCGACCTGCATCCTCAGGCGCGCCGAGGCCTCGTCGACCAGGTCGATCGCCTTGTCGGGCAGGAAGCGATCGGTGATGTAGCGGTTCGACAGGGTCGCCGCCGACACCAGCGCGGAATCGGAGATGCGCACCTTGTGGTGCTGCTCGTATTTCTCCTTCAGGCCGCGCAGGATCGAGATCGTGTCCTCGACCGTCGGCTCGTCGATGAACACCGGCTGGAAGCGCCGGGCCAGCGCCGCGTCCTTCTCGACATGTTTCCTGTATTCGTCGAGCGTGGTGGCGCCGACGCAGTGCAGCTCGCCGCGCGCCAGCGCCGGCTTCAACAGGTTGGAGGCGTCCATCGCCCCGTCCGCCTTGCCGGCACCGACCAGCGTGTGCATCTCGTCGATGAACAGGATGATCTGGCCGTCGGCCGAGGTGACCTCGTTGAGCACGGCCTTCAGCCGCTCCTCGAACTCGCCGCGATATTTCGCGCCGGCGATCAGGGCGCCCATGTCGAGCGCCATCAGCTGCTTGTCCTTCAGCGATTCCGGCACGTCGCCGTTGACGATCCTGAGCGCCAGGCCCTCGGCGATCGCCGTCTTGCCGACGCCGGGCTCGCCGATCAGCACCGGGTTGTTCTTGGTGCGGCGCGAAAGCACCTGGATGGTGCGGCGGATCTCGTCGTCGCGGCCGATCACCGGATCGAGCTTGCCGCTCCTGGCGTCCGCCGTGAGATCCCGCGCGTACTTCTTCAGCGCGTCATAACCCTGCTCGGCGGAAGCGGAGTCGGCGGTGCGGCCCTTGCGGATATCGTTGATGGCGGCGTTCAGCGCCTGCGGCGTGACGCCCGCCTTGGAAAGGATCTCCGAAGTCTTCGCCGATTTCTCCATGGCCAGCGCCTGCAGGAGCCGCTCGACCGTGACGAAACTGTCGCCGGCCTTCTTGGCGAGTTCCTCGGCGGTGGAAAAGACCTTGGCGAGAGGCTGCGCCAGGTAGAGCTGGCCGTTGCCGCCCTCTACACGCGGCAGCACGTTGATCGCCGCCTCGACGCCGGCCTGCGCATCGCGGGCGCGGCCTCCGGCGCGCTCGATCAGCGACGCGGCAAGACCTTCCTCATCGTCGATGAGGACCTTCAGAATGTGCTCGGGCGTGAATTGCTGGTTGTTGCGGGAAAGCGCGAGCGTCTGTGCCGACTGGATGAAACCGCGCACGCGCTCGGAGTATTTTTCGATGTTCATACCTGTCTCCTTTCCGTCCCCGGCCCGCTCTGCGGCACCGGTTCGGCTCAAGATGACGACCCCCTCGTCGCGAGGCAGGATCAGTTTGAACTCGATATGGGTATTGCCGCAACAGCGCTCAAGGCACTTTGATCCGCGCCGAAAAAGAAAGGCGGCGAAGGCATTACACCTTCGCCGCCTTGTTTTTCGGAAGCTGGGATCGTGGGCTCAGCCCTCGGCCGGCGCTGCCTCTCCGTCGCCGCCCTCCGGCGCCGCCGTATCGGCCGCGGCCCGCCGCGGGCGGCGGCCGCGTCGCGGCTTCTCCTGCGGCTCCGGGGTCTCGGTTACTGCGGCGGCCAGCGACTCGGCCGCCTGCGGCTGCTCGGCGGGTGCCGGCGCCGCTTCGGCGGCAGAAGCCTGTGCCTCTTCCGTAGCCTGCTCCGGCCTGGGGGCGGCGGCGCCATTGCCGTTCACCGCGTTGTTGTTGTGCGGGCGGCGCCGGTCGCGGTGGCGGCCGCCACCCGACTGCTGGCCGGCCGGCTCGCTGTTCAGCGCCACCTCGGCGGGCACGCCCTCGATGATCGGCTGCGGTCCCGAGCCATTCACAGGCTGCGCCTGCTGATGCGGCTGCTGTTGCTGGGCCGGTGCCTGCTGCGGGGCCGGCGCATGCGTCTCGCCGCCGTTGACCCCGCCTTCGAAGCCATAGGAGGCGTCGTCGAGATCGTCGTCGAGATCGTCGCGCGTCGTCTGGATTTGCTGGGAAGCGAACTGCGCCTGGGCGGCGGCGATGATGCGGTTGTAATGTTCCGCGTGCTGGAGATAGTTCTCCGCCATGACGCGATCGCCGGAGCTCTGGGCATCGCGGGCGAGCGTCGCGTATTTCTCCGCGATCTGCTGCGCCGAGCCGCGGATCTTCACGTCCGGGCCGTTGCTCTCGTAATTCCGCGTGAGGGGATTGGGTCCTCTGCGGTTGTTGTTGTTATTGTTGTTGTTATTGCCGCCGCCGCTATTGTTGCGACCGCGCATGCGTCTGTTCTGCTGTTGTGGCCTCATCAGACTCTCTTCACTTAGAAAAATCATTCACGAACGGGTGGCTTCGCAAGCCGTCCGGTTCGTAGTCCTCCGACGGTGTTCGCCCGCATAGGCTGCGTTGGCGTCACATGCCATCCTGTTCGGTGTCCATGACACGATCCGGACGATCCCCGTTACGAAGCGCCAGCATCGTTTTGCGCGAGTAGGCAGTCTGTTTCTCAGGGAACCGAACTGTTCAGAGCACTGCCTGCTTCGTCTCATCCGGTGGCCGGACCCTATCCGCATTCTTCCGGATTGCCAAGCGATATTTCCACGGCTTCCGTCAAGTACCTGCTTTCCCTGGACTTGCAGAGGCGAAGATCAGAACGCGATCGTTGCCGCCGAGATCTTTCGCCGAACCGCTCGCTTCCAGGCCCGCGGCGAGGAAGATCGCCGTAACATCCTGTTTCTGGTCGAAACCGATTTCCACACCGATTCGGCCGTCTGGGTCGATGAATTCCGGTGCTCGGCGGGCTATCTGTCGGTAGGCATCAAGCCCGTCCGGACCTCCATCGAGCGCACTCGGCGGCTCGAAATCGCGCACTTCCCGCGCCAGGCCGGCAATACCGTCGCTGCGTATATAGGGCGGGTTGGAGACGATTACATCCCATCGCCCCGAAACATTTTCGAACCAGTCCGAGCAGAGCGGCGTGAAGCGGCCGGCAAGGCCCAGATCGCCTGCGTTCTGCACCGCCGTGGCCAAGGCGCCCTCGGAGCGGTCGACGCCCGTGGCGGTCGCTTCCGGCACCTGCGACAGCAACGCCAGCGCGATGGCGCCCGTGCCGGTGCCGAGGTCGAGGATGCGGCAGCGGCCATGGCGGCGGACGACCTCGCGCACGAACGGCAGGATCGAATCGACCAGCGTCTCGGTGTCCGGCCGCGGCTCCAGCGTCGCCGGCGAGACCAGCAGGTCGAGGCCGTGGAAGCCGCGCCGGCCGATGATGCGGTGCACCGGCTCTCCATTCCGCCGCCGCTCGAAAGCCGCCCACACCCGGTCGGCGATCTCACGCTCGACCCGCCGCTGCGGCGCGGTGATGGCGTCGGCACGGGTCGTTCCGGTGAAATGCTCGACCAGTAGCCTGGCGTCCAGTGCCGGATCTCCCACGCCCGCCGCGGCGAACATCTGGCGGCCGGCGCGCAGCAGGTCGTCCAGCGTCGTCGGACCGGAATCAGCCATGCGTCCCGGTTTCGGCAAGCAGCCTCGACTGGTGGTCGGAGATCAGGGCGGAAATCACCTCGTCCAGTTCGCCCATCATCACCCGGTCGAGCTTGTAGAGGGTGAGATTGATGCGGTGGTCGGTCAGCCGGCCCTGCGGGAAATTGTAGGTGCGGATGCGCTCCGAGCGGTCGCCGGACCCGACCTGCAGCCGCCGCGATTCGGAGCGCTCCGTCGCCGCCTTGGTGCGCTCCATGTCGTAGAGGCGGGCCCGCAGGATCTGCATGGCGCGCGCCCGGTTCTGGTGCTGCGATTTCTCCGCCTGCACCACCATGATGCCGGTCGGCAGATGGGTGATGCGAACGGCCGAATCGGTGGTGTTAACGTGCTGGCCGCCGGCACCCGATGCCCGCATCGTGTCGATCCGGACGTCCTCCGCTCGAATCTCGATATCGACTTCCTCGGCCTCCGGCAGTACGGCGACGGTCGCCGCCGAGGTGTGGATGCGCCCGCTCGCCTCGGTATCCGGCACGCGCTGCACGCGGTGCACGCCCGATTCGAACTTCAGATGGGCGAAGACGCCGCGCCCCGACACCGTGGCGATGATCTCCTTGTAGCCGCCGGCCTCACCCTCGCTGGCCGATTCGACCTCGACGCGCCAGCCCTTCGCGGCGGCGTAGCGCTCGTACATGCGGAACAGGTCGCCGGCGAACAGCGCCGCCTCGTCGCCGCCGGTGCCGGCGCGGATTTCCAGGATGGCGTTGCGCTCGTCGGCAGCGTCCTTGGGCAGAAGCAGGATCTGGATGTCCTTCTCAAGGCCCTCGATCCGTTCCTCCAGATCCGGAAGCTCGGCCTCCGCCAGCGCACGCATCTCCGCGTCGGTGGCCTTGTCGGCGAGCAGGCCGGCGAGGTCGGCATGCTCGCGCTCGGCGGCGCGCAGCCCCCGGATCTTGCCGACCATCTCCTGCAACTCGGCATATTCGGAGGCCATCTTCACATAGGCGTCCGGCTCCGGCCCGGCCGACATCTGCGCTTCGAGCATCTCGAAGCGCTTGACGACCTGGTCCATGCGGTCTTGGGGAAGGGAAATCATGATTGCGATCGCTCTATGGAAAGAGGCGCATATCGGAGAACGGCCGAAAGCTCAACGCGGCGGCGCTGCTGGCTACCGGCGATCGATTTCCGAGCGGCCTTGATATGGGTGACGAACATCCTTGCAACTGGTGCGAAGAAGGCCGGCTGAAGACGCCGAGTGGCGGCACGGGCTCGAGATAGTAGGATTTGCCGATGACATCGGTATTGAACTCGTCCAGCATGATCCAGCAGCGCAGGCTGATGTCGAGGCCGGCCCGCTGCTTCTCGGTTTCCGGAATCTCGACCGCCTTGCGTCCCTTGGCAGGCGACTGCATGGTGATCGGCAGCAGGACGACCGCATCGCCGCCAGGCCGCGCGAGCCGCAACGCGACCGCGACCGGGCGGCGTTTGCGCCCTTCTGTCTCGCCAGCGGCCGCTTCCCGCGCCCAGAGAAACGGGTAGGAGACAACTACGCCGGTTTGAAGCTCTTCGAAGCCCATCTTCAGGGCTTGGCTTCGTACGCTTCCAACGCCGCTTCTATCTCTCCGGCCAGTTCGTCCGGCACATCGGCGGCCGTCCAGGCCTGCCGTGTATCGCCGCGGCGGACGAGACGCTCATAGTCTTCGATGCTCATCAGCACGAAGCGCGGCTTGCGATGCTGCGTGATCGCGACGGGTTCCCTGCGCGCCAGATGCGTCACGTCGCCGATTTTCTGGGTGAGTTCGACGGTGCTGAATTCGCGCATGGCTCGATCAATCCATTTATATGGATAATATCCATATATTCTGGATATTCAAGCATCGGGCTGCGACTGCCCTACAGCGGTATCCCCCGATCGTCCGCAAAAGTCTGCAGCAGCGCGCGCATCGGCAGGCGGGCGCTGTTCCCGGCCAGGTTCTCGTCGATGAAGGCGGTGAGCTCGCCGACCGGCAGCTCCGTCAGCATCGCTTTCACCGGGCCGATCGAGGCCGGCGACATCGAGATCGAGCGATAGCCGAGCCCGACCAGCGCCATCGCCGAGATCGGCTTGCCGGCCAGCTCCCCGCACAGCGTCACCGGCCGGTTGGCGCGTTTTCCCGCCTCCACGATCCGGCGCAGCACCCTGAGGAACGGCACCGAAAGCGGATCGAACCGGTCGGCAAGCTGGCTGTTGCCGCGGTCCGTCGCCATGACGAACTGGAACAGGTCGTTCGACCCCACCGAGACGAAATCCACCGCCTCCATCAGCTCGTCGAGCTGGAACAAAAGCGACGGCACCTCGAGCATGGCGCCGATCTTCAGGCTGGTCGGCAGCAGGTGGCCGAAGCGCGACAGGTGCCTGACCTCCCTGTCGATGATCTCGCGCGCCTGCGCCACCTCGCCGAGCTCGGTCACCATCGGCAGCATGACCTTGAGCTCGTGCCCGCCGGCGGCGCGCAGCAGCGCCCGCATCTGGGTGCGCAGCAGCCCCGGCCGGTCGAGGGTGAGCCGCACGGCGCGCCAGCCGAGCGCCGGGTTCTCCTCCTGCCCCGCCCCCTTGAAATAGGGCAGCACCTTGTCGCCGCCGATGTCGATGGTGCGGAAGGTCACCGGCTTGCCGCGGGCGATGTCGAGCACGTCGCGGTAAAGCCGCTCCTGCGCCTCGGCGCGCGGGAAGGTGGCCGCCACCATGAACTGCAGCTCGGTGCGGAACAGGCCGATGCCGGCCGCGCCCGAATCGGCAAGCTGCGGCAGGTCGACGGCAAGCCCGGCATTCATCAGGAGGTCGATGTGCACGCCGTCCTTCGACGTGGACGGCTTGCTGCGCAGCTCGCGATAGAGCTCCTGCCGGCGCGCCCGGAAGCGCACCTTCTCGGCATAGGCGGATTCGACGTCGGGCTGCGGCCGCAGGTGGACCGCCCCGTCCTCGCCGTCGGCGATGATGGCGTCGCCGTTCTCCGACATGGAGACGGCGCCCTTGAGCTGGCCGACCACGGGGATGCCCATGGCGCGCGCCACGATCACCACATGGCTGGTGATCGCCCCGTCCTCCAGCACGACGCCGCGCAGCTTGTCGCGCGGATAGTCGAGCAGCTCGGCCGCGCCCATGGAGCGGGCGACGATGATCGAATCCTTCGGCAGCGCCGCCGCGACGTCGTCCGGCGAGCGGCCGAGCAACTGGCGCAGCAGCCGGTTGGCGAGGTCGTCGAAATCGCTCATGCGCTCGCGCATATAGGGATCGGTCATGTGCAGCATGCGCGCCCGCATGTCGCTCTGCACCTTCTCGACCGCCGCCTCGGCCGTGAGGCCGTTGCGCACCGCCTCCTCCAGCCGGCGCACCCAGCCGCGGTCGTTGGCGAACATGCGGTAGGCCTCGAGCACGTCGCGGTGCTCGCCCTCGAAGGCGACCTCGCGGCGCGACAGCATGTCGTCGATCGACAGCCTGAGCGAGCCCAGCGCCGCGTCGAGGCGCCGGATCTCCGCTTCCGAATCCTCGTTGAACAGGTTGGTGACGACGATGCGCGGCTCGTGCAGCACGACATGGCCGAGCCCGACGCCGTCGTTGAAGGCGACCCCGGTGAACGACACCGGACGCCTCAGGTCGAGCTCCATGCCCGGCCGCGACAGCCGGGCAAGATCGCCGGTGGCGATCATCTCGGCGATCACCATGGCGGTGGTCTCGAGCGCCTCGACCTCGTCGTCGCGGTAGGTCCGCATCGTACGGTTCTGCACCACCAGCACGCCGAGCGTGCGCCCGGCGCGCAGCACCGGCACGCCGAGGAAGGAGTGGTAGATCTCCTCGCCGGTCTCCGGCAGGTAGGCGAAGGCTGGATGCTCCTGCGCGTTGGACAGGTTGAGCGGCCGCGCGCTCGCCGCGATGGTGCCGACGAGACCCTGGCCGAGGCGCAGCTGCGCCAGGTGCACGGAGCCCGGGTTCAGGCCCTCCGTGGCGTAGAGTTCCAGCACCGAGTCGGCGCGCAACACGTAGAGCGAGCAGACCTCGGCGACCATGTTCTTGGCGATGTCGCGGACGATCTGGTCGAGCCGCTCCTGCGGCCCGAGCGGTTCCGCCATGAGCTCCCGCAGCCGTCTCAGCAATACGCGTGGCCCTACGACCGAATCACGCATCTGGGCTCCGTTCCAAACAGGCATCGGCGGCCCGGCCGCCGGCCTGGCCGCGAATCCTTCGCCGGATATCTTCCGTCCTAATGCTTATCGAGGCCGTAGACGGAATGCAAAGTACGAACCGCCAGTTCCGTGTAGGCGCCGTCGATCAGGATGGAAATCTTGATCTCGGAGGTCGTGATAGCACGGATGTTGATGCCCTTTTCCGACAGCGCCCGGAAGGCGGTGGCGGCGACGCCGGCGTGGCTGCGCATGCCGATGCCGATCACCGACACTTTCGACATGCCCTCGTCGTGCTGCAGCACGTCGAAGCCGACCGTCGCCTTGCCCTTCTCCAGCACGTTGAGCGCCTTGGCGACGTCGCCCGACGGCACGGTGAAGGTCATGTCGGTGAACTTGCCGTCCTCGGAGATGTTCTGGACGATCATGTCGACATTGATGTTGGCCTCGGCCAGCGGGCCGAAGATGCCGGCGGCGACGCCCGGACGGTCGGCGACGCGCCGCAGCGAGATCTGCGCCTCGTCCTTGGCATAGGCGATACCGGTGACGACTTCCTGTTCCACGATTTCATCCTCGTCGCAAATCAGCGTTCCGGGCGGGTTGAGAAGGTCGCCCATGCCCGGCGCGTCGGGGTCCTCGAAGGAGGAGCGCACGAAGGTGCGCACCTTGTGCACCATGGCCAGCTCGACCGAGCGCACCTGCAGCACTTTCGATCCGAGCGAGGCCATCTCCAGCATTTCCTCGAAGGAGATGCGGTCGAGCCGCCGCGCCTTCGGCTCGATGCGCGGGTCGGTGGTGTAGACGCCGTCGACATCCGTATAGATGTCGCAGCGGTCGGCCTTCACCGCCGCGGCGATCGCCACCGCCGAGGTGTCGGAGCCGCCGCGCCCCAGCGTCGAGATGCGGTTGTCCGGCGCCAGCCCCTGGAAGCCGGCGATCACGGCCACCTGGCCCTCGCCGAAACGCTTGATCAGGAACGAGCCGTCGATCTCGGCGATGCGCGCCGCCCCGTGCGCCCCGTCGGTGCGGATCGGGATCTGCCAGCCCTGCCAGGAGCGGGCGTTGACGCCCATCGACTGCAGCGCGATCGCAAGCAGCCCCGACGTGACCTGCTCGCCCGAGGCGACGATGGCGTCATATTCGCGCGCGTCGAAGAACGGGCTGTTGGCGCCGGTCGCTTTCGGCATGCCCTGCACCCAGCCGACCAGCTCGTTGGTCTTGCCCGACATGGCCGAGACCACCACCGCTACCTCGTGGCCGGCGTCGACCTCGCGTTTGACGTGCCGCGCCACGTTGTAGATGCGGGCGAGGTCGGCGACGGAGGTCCCGCCGAACTTCATCACGATGCGCGCCATGGATAAGCGGGTGCCCCGTTCGACTGTCCTGGGCTCGCAGAAGCCTTGGAATGATGGTGTTTTGGCGGCGCTGTCGCGCGCTCCGCCGATGCGCGGCCTCCATATCCAAAACGCCCTGCTTCCGCAAGGCCGCCCTTGCCGGCTGCTGAGGCCCGACCGACTGAAGCACCGGGCCGGCCCTCGCCTTCACTCCTCCCATAGCCTTCGTTGTTCCTCAGGCCGGGGAGGCGAAAGCGACAATGACCCGCGTCGCACAACGCGACGAAACAGTTGGCGAACGCCGCCAAAGCGGTTATGTGTCCTCCCGGCTGGTCCCGTAGCTCAGTAGGATAGAGCGGCAGATTCCTAATCTGTAGGTCACAGGTTCGATTCCTGTCGGGATCACCAGAAAATCAAACGTTTAGGCACTAACGCCCGCCACTTTTATGTTGCATCGTGTTGCAGTTGAGTTCCCTTGATTTCCAAGGGTTTCCTGCGACACTCGGCGAATCCACGCGACATGGAATGCGACATGGGCAGGGCCGCTCGCTGAGAGCGCCGGGGGAGCGATGCCAAGAGATGGCCAACAGTGAAATGCCTCAGTCTTGGCCAGCTCTGATTGCCTGGCTTCTAGTGCGAGCACCACTAATTGCGCTTGGTTTCATAGCCGTGCTGTATATGGGTTTCGTGATCTCGATCATGCTGCGTGGGTCTTCGTTCGTGGATGCGTTGCAACCGCGGAACTTTGTCGGGCGGGATTGCATCCAAATTACAGAACAGGCTGGCAGGGTATTTCAAGTCGACCAGTGCCGCGGCTCGGTTACCGAACTTCCGCGCTGACTCGCGTTACGCTGATTCGTACCGTTGGGGGGTGGCAGAACCGGGCCATTTAACCATACAAATCAGAGATATGCCCGCGATTCACAGCGCGACAAGCACCTGTTGGCTGCACCTTAACTATTTGATTTTGCTCGTGCAAGCTGCTGATAGATCAGAACGGGAACAAACGATGCGGGGATCACGCCAAAGTGGCGTTGACGGCCATAAGCGTCCACGTATCCTAAGACACTGACATCGTGAGAAAAGAAGCCGCTGCGGTTTTCCCTCCCGGCAGCGGCTCCTCAATCACAATCCTGCACGTCAAGTTTCAAAGGGCAGGACAGTCGCTTCTGGAAAGCCCGGACAGAATGTCTGGTCAGACGCAACTGGTCAACCTTTGAATCGCCTTCGGTCGATCGAAAGGAAAGACCATGACAGCAATGCAACACTCAAGCCGACGGCTAACGTTCGCGGACGCCGTTGATATCTGGAAGCTCCGCCAGCAAGGCTGGTTTCAGCATCGAATTGCCGCGCAATTCGACGTGAACCCAGGCCGTGTCTGCGAAGTTCTGAAGGAGCGGACGCACGTCGGCAGCCGGAACGCGGCTGGCGAAGAAGGGAGAGGTGCCTGATGGCCAACCGACCCTTTCCGTCCTATTGGATGTACAAGGATGCGCAGAAGCAATGGCGTTGGACTTACCACGCGTCCAACGGCGAGGCGATCGCCGCGTCCAGCGAGGCCTATATCAATCGAGCCGACTGTCGGCGGGGTATCGACATCATGAGGGCTTCCTTCGATGCCCCCGTGTGGATGCCGGGCAATTTGGTAGGCGCCTCTTGACAGAGAACCGTCGGCGGGACTTGGGGTGCCCGCCGGCGGTTCGGTAGATAGAAGTGACTACCGTGTGTTGGAGAATGCAACATAGCCGTCCGCTGTCCGCCCGCGTTTCAGGCCCTCACGCCACCGCAAAATCCGAATTGGTGAGCGACACGCCAGGTGTCAGCCTGGCGAACAGGACGCCGCCGCCGGCGGCGCTGCCGTTAGCGTCGTAATAGAGCTCGCCGGTATCGGTCTCATAGATGATGCGGTCGGAAGAATCCTGCGCCAGCCCGGTGGTGTTCGCCCGAAAGGCCGCCGCCGAAAGCGTGCCCGGCGACAGCGCCTTGAAGATCGCATCCGAGAGCAGGAAACGGTCGTCCACCGCGTTGAAATCGGCGATCGTGTCGACATTGCCGCTGCCGAGCGCCGTGGCGAAGACGAAGGTGTCGGCGCCGCCCAGGCCGCGCAGCGTGTCGTTGCCGCCCTTGCCTTCCAGCCGGTTGGCGCCGGCGTTGCCGGTGATCGATTGCGCGAACTCGTTGCCGGTCAGGTCGACGCCGGCCTTGCTGCCGGACGAGGTGGTCGCCAAAATCTCGACATGCACGCCGGCGCCGAGCCGGTAGTCGACGCCGGCCGAAACGCGATCCGCAATGCCGTGCGAGGCGGCTTCGACGATGACGGCGCCGGCATTGTAGACGATGTAGCTGTCGTTGCCGGCAAGCCCGCTCAGCCGGTCGGCGCCGCCCACGCCGCCGTCATGCAGCACGTTGGCGCCGGCATTGCCGGTGATCGATTGCGCGAACGCATTGCCCGTCAGGTTCAGCGCGGTGGTGCTCACGGTGCTGGTCGTCCTCATCACCTCGATGGCCGATCCCGCCTTGAGGACGTAGCTGGTGCTGGCGAAAAGCATGTCGTTGTCGCCCTGCACGAAATCGTCGACGACGTCGGCCGCATTGTCGACGAAGTATTGCGTTGCGCCGTCCCCGCCGGACATCGTGTCCGCTCCGCTGCCGCCGTCGAGGATGTCGTTACCGGAGACGCCGTTCAGCCGGTCGGACCCGGCGCCGCCATAGAGCCGGTCGATGCCGGCGTCGCCCAGCAGGATGTCGTTGCCGTCCTCGCCATAGCCGTAATTGCTGCCTCCGCCAACGCGAAGCTCGTCATTGCCGCTGCCGCCATGGATGGTGTCCGCGTCGACGCCGCCGTCGATCCGGTCATTGCCGGCGCCGCCGCGCAGCGTGCCGCCGCCGTCGCGGCCGAAGATGAAGTCGTCGCCGCCGCCACCATCGATCATGTCGAGCCCGGCGCCGCCGTCGAAGAAATTGGCGTTGTCGTCGCCGGTGAGCGTATCGGCGAAGGCGGAGCCGGCGACGTTCTCGATCGACGAGAAGCGGTCGCCCGCCGCATGGCCTCCGCTCGCCGCGCCGATGGCCAGATCGACCGTCACCCCGAGGTCCGACGTCGAATAGTCGGCGATGTCGGCCCCCTCACCGCCGATCAGCCTGTCCGCGCCCTTCCCGCCCTGCAGCCGGTCGTCGAGGAAGCTGCCGCGCAGCGTGTCGTTGCCGACATTGCCGATGAGCACGAGGCTTGCGCTCGAACCCTGCATGACCCGCCCCATCAGCGTGTCGGGTGTCAGCATCGCAAACGATTCCAGGGTGACGCCGCCCCGTTGCGCCCAGAGGCCGTCCAGCGAGAACGCGATATGGGCCCAGTTCTTGACGGCCCCCGTCGCATCCGCGAGATAGCAGTTGACGGCGCTGACGTTGCCGCGCAGGTCCTCTTCGCCGGTCGGCTCGATCCCGTTGCCCGTGGCGATGAAGAGCAGGCGCTTGCTATAGTCGACGACTCCGTCGACATAGCGCTCGAAATAGAACCGTCCCGTGGTGCCGGCATTCTCGCTGCGGGCCTGTTCGACGGAATAGGGCGCCGTGCTTGCGAAGATGCTGTTGGTGTCGACGCCGCCGGGGTCGTCCACGGTGATCGTCACTGTGGTCATCGGACACTCCGATCATCTGCCTTTCGCCCGACGATCATGCCACGCGATGGCCGGATCGGCCAGAAACCGTCCGCAGGCGCGACTGCGGCGACTGCCGGCCGCGGCTGTTACGTGTCGTGCCGGCTGGAACGCAACTTCCTGCACGCCGCTGCCTTCGTAGTTGCACCGCCGCGCGTTGCGACCAATCCGAAACGCAGGTTGTCCTTAGGCTGACGGAGGGGGATAGACGACGGATGGCCGTACCAGACGAGCTACGCCTGTCCGACGAAGAGAGCGCTGCATACAAAGCGCTGGTCGCCAACGTGCGCCAGTCGAAATCAATTCGTTGATGTTGGATAAGTTGCTGACAGTTCTTTACGAACAGAACGCAGCCATCCACGAGCTCACGACGACGCTGTACCACTCGGCGAGCACGGGAGTAACCCTGAAGTCGGACGTGGCATCTGCGGCATCGAAGGCCAGGCAAAGCCTCAACCATATCCACGGAATGTTGAAGGAAGTTGCCGCAGCCGCGGCAACAGAGGGCAAGAAGGATGGCTGAGTCCGCAAAGGTCTTCGCGCTCGATGCACGGCGGGATGCGATTCAGTCCGTTCCTCCGGGCTTGTCCGGTGGAGATGGCGGGTCTACATCTGATGGGATGGAAGCCCGCGTCAAAGTGCTCGAGGACAAGTTCGACCGGATCGAGTCTAAGCTCGACGGTATCAGCAAAGATATTGGCGAGTTGAAGGTCGGCCTCGCCCATGTACGCGGCAAGCTGTATTCAATGCCGTCGACCATCACACTTTTGGGCTTCGTGCTCGCCGTCCTCGGCATCGCCGGGCTGGCAAAGTATTTCGCTCCCTAAAGAGACCGTCATCCCCAACCAAGTTCTGGAGTAATCGTCCGGCCTGGGTGCGAGATGGCGACCCGTCACCGACACCGGATGTCCACTGGCTGGGCGGCCGACCTTTATAAAATTCCTATTTCTTTCCCCTGCCGCCTCTCTCGAACCTTTATGCGGTTCGCGACCATATTCCCGCCGACGCTGCCCCTGCCATCCGGCCGCGGGCAGGCGGAGCTTGCCGGGTCGTCAACGAGGCCGCCCGCATCGCAAGTCTCCGAAGCTTCACCAGGGAGCCCATGGAAATGGACGCAATCATGATCGGGATAGGCATCGTCTTCTTTGCCCTGTCCTTCGCCTACACCAGCCTGTGCGACAGGCTTTGAGGAGGCCGCCATGCTCATCGACTACATCCTCGGCGGCGCGGTCACGCTCTTCCTCCTCGTCTATCTGACCTACGCCCTCGTCAGGCCCGAACGCTTCTGACGTTCGCTTTCGAAAGCCATTCCCATGACCTTCAACGGATGGATTCAGATCCTCGTCTTCTGCGGGATCGTCGTTCTGCTGGTGAAGCCGCTCGGCGGCTACATGACCCGCGTCTTCTCCGGCGAGCGCACGCTGCTGTCGCCTGTGCTCGGCCCGCTCGAGCGCCTGCTCTACGGCGCCGCCGGGACGAGCGAGCGCGACGAGCAGCACTGGACGACCTACGCGGCCGCCATGCTGTTCTTCAATCTTGCCGGCTTCCTGCTGCTCTATCTGCTGCAGCGCCTGCAGGGCTCCATGCCCTTCAATCCCGCGGGGATGGGCGCCGTCGGCCCCGAGCTCGCCTTCAACACCGCCGTCAGCTTCGTCACCAACACCAACTGGCAGAACTACGGCGGCGAGAGCACCATGTCGTATCTGACCCAGATGGCCGGACTGACGGTGCAGAACTTCGTCTCCGCCGCCACCGGCATCGCCATCGCCGTGGCGCTGATCCGCGGCTTCGCCCGGGCTTCGGCCAAGACGGTCGGCAATTTCTGGGTCGACATGACCCGTGCCACCCTCTACGTGCTCCTGCCGCTCTGCATCGTTCTCACGCTGGTCTACGTCTATCTCGGCGTGCCGCAGACGCTCGGCGCCTATGTCGATGCCGCCACGGTAGAGGGTGCCCGGCAGACCATCGCCCTCGGGCCGGTCGCCTCGCAGCTCGCCATAAAGATGCTCGGCACCAATGGCGGCGGCTTCTTCAACGCCAACTCGGCGCATCCGTTCGAGAACCCCGACGCCATCTCCAACCTGATCCAGATGGTGTCGATCTTCGCCATCGGCGCCGCCATGACCAACGTCTTCGGCCGCATGGTCGGCAACGAGCGCCAGGGCTGGGCCATCCTCGCCACCATGGGCGTGCTGTTCATCGCCGGCGTCGCCGTCTGCTACTGGGCTGAGGCCGCGGGCAATCCGCTCGTCCATGCGCTCGGCCTGGAAGGCGGCAACATGGAGGGCAAGGAGACCCGCTTCGGCATCGCCTCGTCCGCCCTGTTCGCGGTCATCACGACGGCCGCCTCCTGCGGCGCGGTCAACGCCATGCATGGCTCCTTCACCGCGCTGGGCGGTCTCATCCCGCTCATCAACATGGAGTTGGGCGAGGTCATCGTCGGCGGCGTCGGCGCCGGCTTCTACGGCATCCTGCTGTTCGTCGTGCTGGCGATCTTCGTCGCCGGCCTGATGGTCGGCCGCACTCCGGAATATCTCGGCAAGAAGATCGAGGCCAAGGAGGTCAAGATGGCGGTGCTCGGCATCCTGTGCCTGCCCGCCGCGATGCTCATCTTCACGGCGATCGCCGTGGTGCTGCCGACCGGCGTCGCCTCCATCGGGACGCCCGGCCCGCACGGATTTTCCGAGATCCTCTACGCCTATACGTCGGGCGCCGCCAACAACGGCTCGGCCTTCGGCGGGCTCACCGGCAACACCCCCTGGTACAACATCACCATCGGCCTCGCCATGCTGATGGGCCGCTTCCTCATCATCATCCCGGCGCTGGCGATCGCCGGTTCGCTGGTGATGAAGAAGAGCGTGCCCGCCTCGGCCGGTACCTTCCCGACCGACGGCGGGCTGTTCGTCGGGCTGCTCACCGGCGTCATCCTGATCGTCGGCGGCCTGACCTTCTTCCCGGCGCTGGCGGTCGGCCCGATCGTCGAGCATCTGGCGATGCTGCTCGGGCAGACCTTCTGAGACCCGACCATGGTCCGGCCACCAGTCCCGTCCCGCGGCAAGCGGCGTCCTCCTCCCGACGAGGAGGACGCGACGCCACCCGCCTTCCCGACGGCATCCACCTTCGTGCTGATAGCCGTCGCGCTGATCGCATTGTGGCTGCTCTCCGGCGGACTTCCGCACCTCCTCGGCTGGCCGGACACACACAGAACCTACGAAGCTGGAGCTTCACGATGAGCCATTCCAAGACCGCGAGCATCATGGATGCCCGCATCCTCGTTCCCGCCCTGGGCGACGCTTTCCGCAAGCTCGACCCCAGGAGCCTCGCCCGCAACCCGGTGATGTTCGTCGTCGCCGTGGTGTCGGCGCTCACCACCATCCTGTTCCTGCGCGACCTGGCGACGGGCGGAGAGAACATCGGCTTCTCCTTTCAGATCGTGCTGTGGCTGTGGTTCACGGTGCTGTTCGCCAATTTCGCCGAAGCCGTCGCCGAGGGCCGCGGCAAGGCGCAGGCCGATTCGCTGCGCAAGACCCGCACCGAGACTCAGGCCAAGCTGCTCGCCAATGGCGACCGCGCCAGGTTCAAGCTGGTGCCGGGCACCAGCCTGAAGGTCGGCGACGTCGTCATCGTCGAGGCGGGCGACATCATCCCCTCCGACGGCGAAGTGATCGAAGGCGTCGCCTCGGTCAACGAGGCGGCCATCACCGGCGAATCCGCGCCGGTCATCCGCGAATCCGGCGGCGACCGCTCGGCCGTCACCGGCGGCACGCAGGTGCTGTCCGACTGGATCAAGGTCCGCATCACCGCGGCCGCCGGCTCGACCTTCATCGACCGCATGATCTCGCTCGTCGAGGGCGCCGAGCGCCAGAAGACCCCCAACGAGATCGCCCTCAACATCCTGCTCGCCGGCATGACGCTGATCTTCGTACTGGCCACCGCCACCATCCCGAGCTTCGCCAGCTACGCCGGCGGTTACATCCCGGTCATCGTGCTGGTGGCGCTGTTCGTCACGCTGATCCCCACCACCATCGGCGCGCTCTTGTCGGCCATCGGCATCGCCGGCATGGACCGGCTGGTGCGCTTCAACGTGCTCGCCATGTCCGGCCGCGCCGTCGAGGCGGCCGGCGACGTCGACACGCTGCTGCTCGACAAGACCGGCACCATCACGCTCGGCAACCGCCAGGCGACCGAGCTTCGCCCGGTGAGGGGCGTCAGCGAGCAGGAGCTGGCGGATGCCGCACAGCTCGCCTCGCTTGCCGACGAGACGCCGGAAGGCCGCTCCATCGTCGTGCTCGCCAAGGACAAATACGGCATCCGCGCCCGCGACATGGGCAGCCTGCACGCCGCCTTCGTGCCGTTCACCGCGCAGAGCCGCATGAGCGGCGTCGATTTCGATGGCTCCTCGATCCGCAAGGGCGCCGTCGACGCGGTGCTCAAGCACATCGACGAAACAGTCACCGCCGGCGGCAACCGTGTCGGCGGCGACGCCATCCGCGACATCCGCGCCATCGCCGACGAGATCGCCAAGTCCGGCGGCACGCCGCTTGCCGTGGTGCGCGACGGCCGCCTGCTCGGCGTCGTGCATCTCAAGGACATCGTCAAGGGCGGCATCCGCGAGCGCTTCGCCGAATTGCGCCGCATGGGCATCCGCACGGTGATGATCACCGGCGACAATCCGATGACGGCGGCGGCCATCGCCGCCGAAGCCGGCGTCGACGACTTCCTCGCCCAGGCGACGCCGGAGAACAAGCTGTCGCTGATCCGCGAGGAGCAGGCCAAGGGCAAGCTGGTCGCCATGTGCGGCGACGGCACCAACGACGCCCCGGCGCTGGCCCAGGCCGATGTCGGCGTCGCCATGAACACCGGCACGGTGGCGGCGCGGGAGGCCGGCAACATGGTGGATCTGGACAGCGACCCGACAAAACTCATCGAGATCGTCGAGATCGGCAAGCAGCTTTTGATGACGCGCGGCGCGCTGACCACCTTCTCGATCGCCAACGACATCGCCAAATATTTCGCCATCATCCCGGCGATGTTCCTGGCCTTCTACCCGCAGCTCGGCGCGCTCAACATCATGGGTCTCGAGACCCCGCAGAGCGCCATCCTGTCGGCCATCATCTTCAACGCGCTGATCATCGTCGCGCTGATCCCGCTGTCGCTGAAGGGCGTGAAGTACCGCGCCATCGGCGCCGGCGCGCTGTTGTCGCGCAATCTGCTCGTCTACGGCCTCGGCGGCATCGTGGTGCCTTTCGTCGGCATCAAGGCGATCGACATCGCCATCACCGCCCTCGGCCTCGTATAAGGACCGCTCCCATGCTGAAACAGCTCAGACCCGCGATCGTCATGATCGTCGCCCTCACCGCCATCACCGGCCTCGTCTACCCGCTCGGCATGACCGGCATCGCCCAGGCGCTCTTCCCCCATCAGGCCAATGGCAGCCTTGTGGAAAAGGACGGCACGGTGGTCGGCTCGGCCATGATCGGCCAGTCCTTCTCCGGCGAGCGCTATTTCCACGGCCGCCCGTCCGCCGCCGGCGACGGCCACGACGCCGCCTCCTCGAGCGGCTCCAATCTCGGCCCGACCAGCGCGAAGCTGATCGAGCGCATCAAGGCCGACGCCGACAAGCTGAAAGCGGAGAACCCGTCCGCGCCGGTGCCGATGGAACTGGTGACGACCTCCGGCAGCGGGCTCGACCCGCACATCTCGCCGGACACCGCCTATTTCCAGCTGCCGCGAGTCGCCAGGGCCCGCAGCATGGACGAGGCGGCGCTGCGCGCGCTGGTCGACAGCCATGTCGAGGACCGCGAGCTTGGTTTCCTCGGGGAACCGGTCGTCAACGTGCTGGAGTTGAACTTGGCGCTGGATGCTGCGCAATCTGCCCAGTAACAAACGAGGCTGTTTGCTATGTGGGCCGTTCCTTGAGGCAGCGTTCCTTCGCACCCCCCTCTGTCCTGCCGGACATCTCCCCCGCAAGGGGGGAGATTGGACTGCCGCCTTGCTTTCGCCAATCGCCCGCGTCGACGATTGGCGAAACGATGGGAACTGCCAATCTCCCCCCTTGCGGGGGAGATGTCCGGCAGGACAGAGGGGGGTGCGAAGGAACGCTCGCCTTCAAGGATATCATCGCCGCGAGATGTCTCGCCGTTTCTGGCAATTGCCCTGCCGCCGCCAGCGTCGCATGACCGGCCAGGAGCGCTCCCATGCCTGACGACGATCACGCCGACTTAAGGCCCTCCCCCGACGCACTTCTGGAGCGCGCCGAGCGCGAGACCCGGGGCCGTCTGAAGATCTTCCTCGGCGCCGCCCCCGGCGTCGGCAAGACCTACGAGATGCTGATGTCGGGCCGCGCCCGCCGGGCGGAAGGCGTCGACGTGGTGATCGGCGTGGTCGAGACGCATGGCCGCAAGGAGACGCAGGCGCTGGTGGAGGGCTTCGAGGTCGTCCCGCGCAGGCCGGTCGAATACAAGGGCCGCTGGCTCGACGAGATGGACCTCGACGCCATCGTCGCGCGCCGCCCCGCCTTGGTGCTGGTCGACGAGCTCGCCCACACCAACGCCACCGGCAGCCGCCACCCCAAGCGCTATCTCGACGTGCTCGAACTCCTCGGCCAGGGCATCGACGTCTACACCACGCTGAACATCCAGCACGTCGAAAGCCTGAACGACGTCGTCGCGCAGATCACCCGGGTCAGGGTGCGCGAGACCGTTCCCGATTCGGTGATCGACCGTGCCGACGACGTCGAGATCATCGACCTCACCCCCGACGACCTGATCAAGCGGTTGCATGAAGGCAAGGTCTATGTTCCCGACACGGCCCGGCGCGCCGTCGAGAACTATTTTTCGCCCGGCAACCTGACCGCGCTGCGCGAGCTGGCGCTGCGGCGCACCGCCCAGCGCGTCGACGAGCAGCTTTTGAGCCACATGCAGGCCCATGCCATCCCCGGGCCCTGGGCCGCCGGCGACCGGGTGCTGGTCGCCGTCGACGAGCGGCCGCGCGGCGCCTCGCTGGTGCGCTACGCTCGCCGCCAGGCCGACCGCCTGCGCGCGCCCTGGGCGGCGCTGCATGTCGAGACGTCGCGATCCGCCGGCCTGCCGGACGCCGACAAGGACCGCCTCGCCGCGACGCTCAGGCTGGCCGAGCAGCTCGGCGGCGAGGCCGTCACCATCCCCGGCCAGGACGTCGCCGCCGAGATCGTCGACCACGCCACCGCGCACAATTTCAGCCATGTCGTCATCGGCCGGCCGGACAAGCCGCGCTGGCGCGAGATCTTCGAAGGCTCGGTCACCCACGATGTGATCCGCCGGGCCGGCGACATCAGCGTGCATGTCACGACCGGCGCCGAGCAGGATGCCGGCCTGGCCCAGCGCGGCTTGAAGACCGCGCCGCAGCCGACGCGCTTCGACGTCTGGCCCTATGCGATGAGCACGGTGTTCGTGCTCGGCGCGCTGGCGGTCGGTTTCCTGCTCGACCAGTTCCTGGACGTGCGCAACATCGCGCTGGTCTTTCTCATGGCCGTGCTCACCTCGGCGGTGACAGTGGGGCTCTGGCCCGCGCTCTACACCTCGCTGGTCAGCGCCACCGTCTTCAATTTCTTCTTCCTGCAGCCGCTCTACACGCTCGACATACGTGACCCCGAGAGCGTGATCGCGCTCGTCTTCTTCCTTGTCGTCGCACTGGTCGCCAGCAACCTCACCGCCCGCGTGCAGCGCCAGGCGGCGGCGGCCCGGCAGCGGGCGCGCGCCACCGAGGACCTCTATCTGTTCAGCCGCAAGCTTGCCGGCACCGGCACGCTCGACGACGTGCTCTGGGCGACCGTCTTCCAGATCGCTTCGATGCTGAAGGTGCGGGTAGTCGTGCTGATGCCGGACAATGACGGCATCGCGGTCAAGGCCGGCTACCCGCCGGACGACACCCTGGCCGATGCCGACATCGCCGCCGCCCGCTGGGCCTGGGAGCACGACCGCGCCGCCGGCCGCGGCGCCGACACCCTGCCGGGCGCCAGGCGGCTCTATCTGCCCCTGCGCACCGGCCGCACCGCGATCGGCGTCGTCGGCCTCGACGACGACCGGCAGGGACCGCTGCTCACGCCCGAGCAGCAGCGGCTGTTCGACGCGCTCGCCGACCAGGCGGCCCTGGCGATCGAGCGCATCCAGCTCGTCGCCGACGTCGACCGGGCAAAGCTGGCGGCCGAGGCCGACCGGCTGCGCTCCGCCCTGCTGACCTCGATCTCGCACGACCTGAAGACGCCGCTCGCCGCCATCATGGGGGCAGCCGGCACGCTGCGGGAGTATTCGGGATCGATGCCGGAGGCGGACCGCGCCGATCTGCTCGCCACCATGGTCGACGAATCCGAACGGCTGAACCGCTTCATCGGCAACCTGCTCGATATGACCAGGATCGAATCCGGCGCTATGGAACCGAACAGCTCGCTGCATTTCGTTGGCGACGTCATCGGCACGGCGCTGCGGCGGGCCGCCAAGATCCTCGCGCATCACCGGACCGAAGTCGACATTCCCGCCGACCTTCCGATGCTCAGGCTCGACCCGGTGCTGTTCGAGCAGGTGTTCTTCAATCTGCTTGACAACGCGGCCAAATACGCGCCTTCCGGCTCCGTCGTCCGCCTCCGCGGCTGGGCCGAGGAGACCGCGGTCCTCCTGCAGGTGGTCGACGAAGGACCCGGCATTCCGCCGGCCGACCTGGAGCGGGTGTTCGACACCTTCTACCGGGTCCGCAAGGGCGACCAGGTGCGGGCCGGAACCGGGCTCGGGCTGTCGATCTGCCGGGGCTTTATCGAAGCGATGGGCGGCACGATCGCGGCCGGCAACAGGACCGACCGATCCGGCGCGGTCTTCACCATCCGCATGCCGATCCCCGGCGAAACACCAGGCTGGAAGCCCTGACCATGACGACCTCGGACGTGAAGATACTCGTGGTGGACGACGAGCCGCCGATCCGCAAGCTGCTCCGTGTCGGCCTGGGCGCCGAGGGCTACGCCATCGCCGAGGCCGGCAACGGCCGCGAGGCCGCCGATCGGATGCGCGACGAGCGGCCCGATCTCGTGCTGCTCGATCTCGGCCTGCCGGACATTCCCGGCCACGACCTGCTGGCCAAGTGGCGCGCCGAGAAGCTGGAGCTGCCGATCGTCGTCCTGTCCAGCCGCACCGACGAGGCCGGCATCGTCAAGGCGCTGGAACTCGGCGCCGACGACTATGTGACAAAACCGTTCGGCATGAAGGAGCTGGTCGCGCGTATCCGCGTGGCGCTGCGCCATCGCCTGCAGCAGCAGGGCGAGCGGCCGGTCTTCCACACCGGCGACCTGTCGGTCGACCTCGTCAGGAGGATCGTCAAGGTCGGCGACCGGGAGGTGAAGCTGTCGCCGAAGGAATACGACATCCTGCGCATCCTCGTTCAGCACGCCGGCAAGGTGCTGACGCATCGCCACCTGCTCGAGCAGATCTGGGGCGGCTCCACCGATGTCCAGTATCTGCGCGTCTATGTCCGCCAGCTGCGGCAGAAGATCGAGGCGGTGCCGGACCAGCCGCACTACATCCTCACCGAGACTGGCGTCGGTTACCGGCTGCGTGAAGCCGAATAGCGTCCTCGGGCACAGGCGGGCCGCTGCATGCCCGATATGCATCAAGAGAGAGCTGTCATGAAAATCTCCGATGTCCTCAGGGCGGAGAACGCTGTCGTCGATCTTGCCGCCGCGTCGAAGAGCAGGCTGCTGCAACTGCTTTCCGAGCAGGCGGCAAAGGCGCTCGGCACCGACGGCCGGAAAATCCTGGCCGCGGTGAGCAACCGCGAGAAGCTCGGATCGACCGGGATAGGCTACGGCGTGGCGATCCCTCACGCGCCCCTTGGCGAGATAACCATGCCTTTCGGTTTGGCGGCGAGGCTCGCCCGGCCCATCGCTTTCGAGTCGATCGACGAGGTGCCGGTGGATATCGTCGTGCTGCTGCTCACCCCGGCGCGGGACCGCACCGCCCATCTCAACGTGCTTGCGGCCATCTCGAGACGGCTGCGGCAGCCGGACGTGCTGACGATCGCGCGCGCCGCGGCCGACGCCGCGCGATTCCACCGGGCGATCGTCGGAGAGGACGCGGCCGCGGATGCCGGCTCCGGCCTCGGTGAAAAATCTCTGGTCGCCGGTGCAACCGGGCCGCGCAGTCTCCGTTGAGCGGCATCCATGTTCCTGAGGGATGCGAGATGAGCCTTGCGAGCTTCTGCAGACGCCCGGCGCTGGCGGTTGCGAAGGATCTCATCGGCGCCGAGCTTCTGGTCGAAGGCGTGGGCGGCATCATCGTCGAGACCGAGGCCTATGAGCCGGACGACCCCGCCTCCCACAGCTACCGCGGCGAGACCCAGCGCAACCGCAGTATGTTCGGCCCGCCCGGATGCGCCTATGTCTACCGTTCCTACGGGCTGCACTGGTGCCTGAACGTCGTCTGCATTCCCGGCAGCGCCGTCCTGATCCGCGCGCTGGAGCCGCGCTGGGGCCTGGCCGAGATGCAGTCCCGCCGGGGCATGGATCGTGCAAACCTGCTCTGCTCCGGACCGGGACGGCTCTGCCAGGCGCTGGCGGTTGACGGGCGGTTGGACGGACTGCCGCTCGACCAGCCGCCGTTCCAGCTCCGGATGCCGGCGGCACCGATGCCCGTCGCGTCGGGAAGCCGCGTCGGCATCACGCGCGCCGTCGAGAAGCAATGGCGTTTCGGGTTGGATGGATCGGCGTTCGTAAGTGCCCGGTTCGTGCCCTGAAACGGCGCACCGCAGCTCGTACAAGACCGTTCGACGAAACTGGCAGGAACCGAAGCCCCGAACTCCAGGTTCGGTCGGGTAGTGCAGCCCGGGGAGTGTCATGAACAAGCGGAAGGCCAAGGCACGCGCGAAAAAGGGGAAATCGCTGCGCCAGGTGGGCGCGGTGCCGTACCGGGTCACCGGCAAGGGCGAGATCGAGGTGATGGTGATCACCTCGCGCGGCAAGCGCCGGTTTCTGTTCCCCAAGGGCTGGAAGATGAAGGGCAAGAGCGCTCCCGAGGCGGCCGCGCGGGAAGCGCTTGAGGAAGCCGGCGTGGTCGGCACGCCGGCCGGCTCGGCGATCGGACGCTATGAATATTGCAAGCGCCTCGGTTCCGTCGTGGCGCCGATCCGCGTCACCATGTTCCCGATGCGCGTACGCCGCGAACTGTCGGATTGGTCCGAGAAGCGGCAGCGCAAGCGTGCCTGGGTGAAGCCGTCCGTGGCCGAGAAGCTGATCGAGCATCCGGGTCTCGGATCGCTCGCCCGCGACCTGCCGTGATCCCGGTTCTTCGCTCGGACGGTACCGAGTAGCTCAGCCCGCGTCCGGTGCGTCGGCCGGCCCGGTATAGCGGCGCTTGATCGCTTCGGCGATCCGCTGCCGGCTCTCCTCCGGCGAAAGCGCCTCGTCCACCTCCACCGCGGCGGTTTCGTCCGCGAGCTCCTCGTCGCGGATCTGGGTGCGGAACCAGTCCGAATAATCGCCTTGCCGCCGGTGGTGCTCCCAGGTGCGGTCGTCGATCCCTTCCGCGATCTGGATGAACATCATCAGGTTCTGCGCCCGCAGTTTCATCGCGTTGTCGGGCCCGCGGAAATAGAAGCTGCCGGCTTCATCGATCTCGCCTTTGGCGTATTTCTTCGTATGGCGCTTGCGCGACTGCCGCGGCATCTCCGGCTTCACCAGGCGCAGCCGCCCTTCGGCCGGCCGCCAGAACAGCACGTGCTCCGCATCGGGCGACGCAAGTCCGTCCGGCGGCTCCACCCCGGTGACGCCGCAGAAGGTGCGGATGACCTCCGGCGCCTCGGGCCCGAGTGCCAGCACGGCGGTCACCATCTTCAGGACGCCCGCCGCCACTGCTTCCGGATGGACGGTGATCAGGATGGTGCCCGGCAGTTCGCCGGGAAGCGCCAGCGAGGCACCGTCGCGCGGCTTCGGCAGCATGTGGTGGGCCTCGTCGACGAACAGCCAGTGGGGCCGTGCCGTGCGGGCGCGGAACGCGGCGAGCTTCGGCAGGAACTCGGCGAAGAAGCCAGGCCGCTTGTCCACCTCCACGGCCAGGGCGCTGACGACGATGCTGGTGTCGGGCTTGGCGAGCAGGTCGAAGACCTGCTTCGTCGTCGGCACGGCGGTCGGCTCGCCGACCTTCACCGACCCGTCCAGGCCGTCGTAATCGCCCTCGGGGTCGACGACGCAGAACTGGAATTTTCCCTCCACGCATCGTTCGGTGATGGCGGTCGCCAGTGTCGATTTGCCGATGCCGGAGCTGCCGGCGATGAGGACGCAATCCGTCGGCCGCAACTGGATATCGCCACCCTCCTGGTCGACGCCGATGCGAAGCCCGTTGCGCGGCGCGCGCCCGAGATCGGCGTCCAGTTCCATCAAGGCGGCGACCAGTTCCTCCACGCCCTCGCCGCGGCTGCCGGCGGTGACGAGGTCGGCGGTGTCCTTGACCGCCGGCAGGGCGTTGGCGACGGCCACGCTGCATCCGCAGGCGCGCAGGAAGGCATGGTCGTTCTCGGCATCGCCGACGCCGGCGACATTGTGCGCGGACAGCCCGAGTTCCGCGAGCGCGGCCGCGAGCCCCGTCGCCTTGTTGACGCCGCTGGGCAGGATCATCACCGCGCCCTTGTTGAAGACGATGTCCAGTTCCAGGCCCTGGGCCTTGATCACCTCCAGCACGGTCGCCTGGTGCGGCTCCCAGGTGGCGACGATGGAGTTGCCGACCGAAAGCGGCTGCACGCCCCTTGCCGCGAGCGCCTCGACGAAGGCCGCCGGCGGTTCCGGCGCGATGGTCTTTTCCTCGCCGCTGTCGGGCTGGTAGAGGACCGCGCCGTTCTCGGCGACGACGGTGTCGAAGATGTCGAGTTCAGGAAAGACCCGCTTGAGGTCCGGCAACTCGCGCCCGGTCACCAGGATGAGCTTGCGGCCCGTTTCCTTGAGGCGCTGGATGGCTTCGAAGGTGGAACGGCCGACAATTCCGTCATGTGCGAGCGTCCCGTCATAGTCGGTGGCGAGCGCGATGAAATACATTGGCGGTCCTCGCAGCGTCCGTGAGGCCGGCCGCGTTCGGGCCGGTTCCTCTCAACGCGTCAGGCCGGTGCCGGCTCCCGGCAAACTGCGAAATAAAGCGCCTCCACCAGGCCGGCTGGCTTCGGGCCAGCGGCGGTCGAGGTGGAACAACGGCCTGCCTCGGCAGTTAGCGACCATGCGCCGCGGCTTTGGCCCGGGTTGAGGGCTTCGTCCAGGCATCGCGGCGGCGCTTTCGCCAACTTCAAAAGGAGGCCCATTATGAGAATGCATCTTTCCAGCGCCCTGGCCGGTCTTGTCCTGCTCGGGGGTATCGGAGCGGCTGTCGCCCAGGACGTTGTGATCGCGCCCGAACAGGAGACGGTGATCCGCGAATACGTCAAGAAGCAGCCGCTCGCTTCGGTCAACCTGCCGGGCGTGGAGCTGAACATCGGCTCCACCGTCCCCGAGACCGTGGAGCTGCAGACGCTCGACGTGCCGGACGTGCAGTATCGTTATGTCGTGGTCGACGGGCGGACGGTTCTGGTCGAACCGCAGAGCCGCAAGATCGTCCACATCCTGAACTGACGCACACATCATCTGGTGAGCCGGCCGATCTGTCTCGGCCGGCTCGTTCCTTGCTCGGGAGGGCACCATGGCTGACCGACAATCCGTTGCCGAAGGGCTGGACGCGACCGAGAGGGAGCAGGCCGAGATCCGTCATCTCGCCGAAAATACCGATCTGTCGCCGAAACAGGCGCACGAACTCGTGCGCCGGCATGGAACGGATCGCAAGAAGCTGATGGAAATCGCCAAAACCTTCAAGGCGGAAGGCTGAAATCCTCGCATTCTTCCCGATTTTCGGGTCATTCCGGGACGTTTTATGGCGTCGTCGGATCGTGCAGCGCGTCGGGTATCGGCGTGGCTTCGATGCGGACGACGCGCTCGTCGAAGGCGCCATGGTGCGCGATGCCGACGGCTACCGGATTCGGCGTCTCGTAGGCCCACATGGCATCCTTGGCGCCGTCGCCGACGGCGCTGACGTTCCAATAGCTGGCCATGCCCTTGATCGGACAGCGCGACACCGTGTTGCTCCTGGCGAACAGATCGAAATAGATGTCGTCGAAGGGAATGTAGAAGACCGGATCGTGACCCGGCTCGTACAGCACCCTCGCCCGTTCGCTCGAAGCGATGATCGCGTCGGAGAATCGTGCGGTCACGGTGCCTGCAAACGGCTCGATGGAGATGTCTTGCGGCCTGGGCGACGGGGATGCGACGGTCATCGGATTTCTCCCGGTTGTCTCAACTCTCTTCGTCAACTCCGCCGCGCCGAAGCCGTTCCCCGTGCCCTGAAGAGACGACGGTCAGCCCCATGCTTTCTCGGCCGGGCTGCCGGCGAGAACCTCCCGTTCGATCCAGCGGTGAACCGCGGCAACGTCCGGCAGCGTGACGCTGGCGGCGGTCGGTCCCGCGGGGCGCACACGGATCGAGATGCCGCCCTCGTCGTTGACGTATTCGAAGCCGCTTTCATCGGCGACGTCGTCGCCGATGAAGACCGGAACCCGTCCGGCGAACGGCTCGACGTCCATGAAGCGGGCGATGGCGGCGCTCTTCAGCGCCTCGATCGGCAGGAATTCCAGGCCGGCATTGCCGGCGACGATGCGGTAACCCTCGGACAGGCTGCCGAGCGCCGCCTGGGCGGCGGCGCGGACCGCCGGGAAGACCGCCGGCGCCGCCCGCGTGTGGATCGCCAGCACGGGACCCTTGCGCTCGAAATAGACGCCTTCGGCGGTATGGAACTCCTTCTCGAGCGCGTCCGCGACCGCCGCCATATCCGCCGGCTCGTCGGCCGCCTCGATCGGGCCGTCGGGTGTCAGCCGATGCTCCAGCCCGTAGAGCCCGGCCGCCGGCAGGGAGAGCGGCGAAAACACCCGGTCGACCATGGCGACGGTGCGGCCGGTGACGAAGGCGAGCGCGCCGTCGAGCGCCGAGGCCGCCTGCGAAAGCAGCGCGCGCAGATCGTCATCGACCTTGACCGCTTCGGGATGCGGCTGGTGCTCCAGCAGAGTGCCGTCGATGTCGAGAAAGAGGGCGATGCCGGCTCCGGGCGGAAGACCTTCGGACCGCTGGTTGCCATGGATCATGCCGTCGTCGCTCCAATCGGTTGCTGCGCGCTTCTGAAAAGGTTCTGGTTCGCCATCGTCTCGTCGAGGGCGGCACGCTTGCGCAGGCGGGCCGCGTCGAGCAGCATATTGCCGGCCCAGCGGTAGACGTTGTTTACGCGGACATTCTCGCGCATCCGCTGCATCCGGCCCCGCTGCTCCTCCTCCGACATGGTCAGTGCCTGGTAGAACGCCTCGCCCATGGCGCTGGGATCGTAGGGATTGACCACGAGGGCCTCCAGCAGCTCGCGCGAGGCGCCGGTGAAGGCGCTGAGGACGAGCACACCCAGCTCGTCGTCGCGTGCCGCGACGAACTCCTTGGCGACGAGGTTCATGCCGTCGTGCAGGCTGCTGACCACGCAGAAATCCGCCGCGCGGTAGAGCATGGCAAGGTCGTCCTGGTCGTGGTGGCGGTCGAGCAGCACGATCGGCCGGTAGTCGCCGCGGCCATAGCGCTCGTTGATCTCGTCGACCAGCTCGACGCACTCGCGGTAGAGCTGCTGGTAGGCGGGCAGCGTGCCGCGGCTGGGGGCTGCCACCTGCAGGAAGACCAGCCGGCCGATCCAGTCCGAATGCTGCTGGAAGAACTCGTCCAGCGCATGGAAGCGGTCGAGGATGCCCTTGGTGTAGTCGAGCCGTTCCACCCCGACGGCGAGCTTCACGTCGGCAGGCAGCCCGAGCCGTTGGAATACGGCTTGCCGTGTCTCGGCCGCTCCCGCCCGGCCCTCCTCGTCCTCGGGCCATTCGATCGAGATCGGATAGGAATGCACCGCCGTCAGCGAGCCGCGATAGGAGATCGCCGCCGCCTCACGGTCGATGCGCGACTCCAGGAACCGGTCGACGCTTTCGATGAAATTGTTGCAGTGCAACTGGATATGGAAACCGACGATCGAGCTGCCGAGCAGGCCGTCCAGGATCTGCTCGCGCCATGGGCAGACGCTGAACACCTCGGCGTTCGGCCAGGGGATGTGCCAGAAGGTGATGATGGTCGCGTCCGGCAGCTTCTCGCGGATCAGCCGCGGCAGCAGGGCGAAGTGATAGTCCTGGATCAGCACGATCGGACGATCGCTCTTGGCCTCCTCGACCACCACCTCGGCGAACTTGCGGTTGACCGCCTGGTAGCATTCCCAATCGGCGGCGCGGAACATCGGCCGCGTGAAGGCGATATGGCAGAGCGGCCACAGGCCTTCATTGGCGAAGCCGAAATAATAACCCTTGTATTCCTCCTCGCTCAGCCAGACGCGCCGCAGCGTATAGGCCGGGTCGTCGGGCGGGACGGCGATACGATCGTTGCGATCTACGACGTCCCTGTCGGCCGTGCCGCTGCCATGGGCGATCCAGGTGCCGGCGCATGTGCGGGTGATCGGCTCCAGCGCCGAGACCAGGCCGCTGGCGGGAACGTGCAGCTTAATGCGGCCGTCGACCCGTTCGTGCACATAGGGCTCGCGGTTAGAGACGACGATCAGTTCCTCGTCCGGCAGCTCACGTTCGAGAACCTGCCGCAGCATGTCCGGTGACCATTGGATGAGACCGTCGTCGGGAGATTGGCCATTGTGGTCGGCCGCAGGCGGCGTGGCCACCATGGGTACTGCGATCGGCGGGGATTGCACCTTCCCCTGCTCGTTGGCGCGCCGCCTCAGGACGAAAAGCGAGAACCCAACAGCCATGATCGACAAGAAAAGACTTATTCCGATCGCGCTCCAGGACGCGACCGCTGCAACCTCGCTTTCGGGGATCATTCACTCATTCCAGCTTTGCCGGCAGACCGGTCGACAAGGCCGAAACTGTTGCAGTGCGAAATAGTTCCGTGAAAAATGCTCAGGAGCGGACGATCAGCGGCGCCAGCCCCTCGTGCCGTTCGTCGAGATAGCAGACGACGCGGTCGCCGACCCGCTGGAAATGAAGGTCGACCTGCGCCTTGCCGACGGCGAGCCGGCGGACGGTCAGATTGTCGATGCCGATCGGCAGCCGCGGCCGGTCGATGTTGATCTCGCCCCGCCATCCGTCGACCCGGATGCCGAGGCAGGCCTGCATGAGCATGAACATCGACCCCGCCGACCAGGCCTGCGGCAGGCAGGCGACGGGATAGGCGACCGGCGCCTCGCCGGGCGAGCGGGTGAAGCCGCAGAACAGCTCCGGCAGCCGCATCTGGAAATGCACGGCCGCCTCGAACATGCCGCTCATCAACTTCACGACGCTGTCGCGTTCCTTGTAGTTGGCCAGCCCGGCGGCACAGATGGCGGTGTCGTGCGGCCAGATCGAGCCGTTGTGATAGGACATCGGGTTGAACGGGACCTCGTCGTCGGCAAGGGTGCGCACGCCCCAGCCGCTGTTGAAGCGGGCGCCGAGCAGTTGTTCCGCCACGCGCGCCGCCCGCTCCGCCGACGGCAGGCCGACATAGAGCAGATGGCCGGCATTGGACGTTCGGACCGCGCATTTCTCGCCATTGCCGTCGATGGCGAGCGCATAGGTGCCGAGCTCCTCCATCCAGAAATGATCCTCCACCGCCGCGCGCATGCGCTCGGCCAGCTTGCGCCAGCGCTTGGCGAGTTCGGCTTCGCCGCGCCGCTTTGCGAGCGCCGCGAGCCCCTGATAGGCGCCGAACACGTAGCCCTGCGCCTCGACCAGCGCGATCGGGCCGGGCGGGATGCGTCCGTCGGCGTGGAACACGGAGTCCCAGCTGTCCTTCCAGCCCTGGTTGGAAAGGCCGGAATCGGCGCCGCGTTTGTAGGTGACGAAGCCGTGCGGGTCACGCCGGCCGACCTGCTCCATCCACGACGCCGCGGCGCACAGCGACTCCCAGTTGCGCTCGAGATATTCCGCGTCGGCGGTGCGCTCGATATAGGCCGCCGCCAGGTAGAGATAGAGCGGCGTCGTATCGACCCCGCCATAGTAGCGGCCGAAGGGCAGCTCGCGCAGCACCGCCATCTCGCCCTTGCGGGTCTCGTGCATGATCTTGCCGGGCTCGGAATCGCTGAAGGCCGAGGTCTCCGTCGACTGGTGCTGGGCCAGGAAGGACAGCACGCCGAGCGCAAGGGCCGGATTGAGCCACAGCATCTGCATGGCCGAAATCACGCCGTCGCGTCCGAACGCCGTGGAGAACCAGGGTATGCCGGCATAGGGATAGGGTCCGGTCTCGAGTTCCGTCGTCAAAAGCGCGATGTCGGCGCGGGCGCGGGTCAGCCAGTCGTTGAACACGCGGCCGGAGCTGAACACCGTGGCGCCGTGGCGGCGCTTCGAGCGCATGGCGTAGCGGGCGCGTGCCGCCGCCGCCCGAAAACTCTCCCGGCCCGGCGACGTCGGCTCGCCGCCGACCTCGATGAACAGCTTCTCGCGGCCGCGCGGAGCGATTTCGATGGCGAATTCTATGGCGCCGGCCGAGAGCGTCTCCGGCCGCGCCGAAAAGCTGATGACGGATTTGCGCAGCACGCCGTCGAGGCCCTCATAGGCGTAGGTGACGGTGCCTTCGGCGATGTCGGCGTCGAGGAAGCGCCCGCGCTTGCTGCGGTGCGTGCCGCGCACCTCGAACATGTCGCGGAAATCGGCGCCGAACTCGATGCGCAGCCGCAGCCGGACGGTGCGGCCCCAGTAATTGGAGAGCGCGATCCGCTCGTACATGCGGTCCTGCCAGAGCAGCCGCGTCCGCTGGATATGGACGACGCCCTGCGGCGTCTCCTCGTCTCCGGGCCCTCTCGATGTCCTGTTCGTCAGGTTCGCCGTGAACAGGATGTTGTCCTGCGACAGCGACGCGCCGAGCAGCGACGGCACCTGCCCGTCGACAGTGAGCCTGAGCAGCGACAGCACGCGCGTGTCGTTGCGGAAGAACCCGTCGCCGACGCCGCGCACGTCGCCATGCGCGTCGGTGACCATGAAGCAGTCCTCGTGCTTCAGCGCGAACTGCCGGTGCGGGTCGCGGGGCGTTGCTTCATCGAGAGCCGAAAGGGCGATTGCGGGATCGAGCTGGCGTTCATTCTGGTGGGGCATGCCTGCTACCATTCACCCGCGATGCGGCAATGTTTTGGCCAAACGGCCGGGGACGTGCTTGCGGCGCGGCGGCGGAATCCGCGAGCAGCGACGCATAGACGGTCTCGTAGTCGTCGATCATGCGCTCGGCGGAGAAGCGCCGCTCGAACACGGCGCGAACCTCGTTGCGGTCGAGCCTGCCGAGTTCGCCGACGTGGGCCACCGCGGCATCCACCGAATCGACGATGAAGCCGCTCACCCCGTCGTCGACGATCTCCGGCATGGCGCCTTCGTTCCAGGCGATCACCGGCGTGCCGAACGCCATCGCCTCGATCACCACCAGCCCGAAAGGCTCCGGCCAGTCGATCGGGAAGAGCAGGGCCGCGGCCCCTTGCAGGAAATCGGCCTTCTCCGTCTCGCCGACCTCGCCGACATAGACCACCTTTTCGCCGTCGATCAGCGGCTCGATCTCGTCGTGGAAATACGCCCGGTCGTCCGCGCCGACCTTGGCCGCGATCCTCAGCGGCAGGCCGCTGCGCCGCGCGATCTCGATCGCCCGGTCGGGACGCTTGTCGCGGGAGAGCCGGCCGAGAAAGGCGAGATACGGCTCCGTCGAGCTGCTCCTCGGCGGGGGCATGGGAAAATGCGCGAGCGGCAGGCCGTGATAGACATTGCCGACCCAGTTCGCCGCCGGCAGCGGCCGGCGCTGCCTCAGGGAGATCGAGATGAACGGAAAGTCCTGCCAGCGCGCCAGCGCGCCAGGCAGGTCGCTGTAGTCGAGCCGGCCATGCGGCGTCGTCACCGTCTTTTCCGGACAATGCTCGAAGAACGGGAAATGCTGGAAATGGCTGAGATGGAAGTGGATGAGGTCGAACTCGTCGGCCCGCCGGCGCACCTCGTGCAGCATGGACAGATGCGCCGCGATCGCCGAGGTCATCGGGCGCGGGTCGAGCCGCAGTGCCGTCTCCCGGCAGGGGGCCAGCCTGGCGCGCGTCGCCGAATCGCCGCTGGCGAACAGCGTCACCTCATGCCCGCGATTGGCAAGGCCGTCGCAGAGATAGGAGACGATCCGCTCGGTGCCGCCATAAAGGCGCGGCGGCACGGCCTCGAAAAGCGGCGCGACATGGGCGATCTTCATTCGTTTCAAGACTGTCCCTCAAACATCGACGCGAGGCGCGCATGAAGCCGCAGGCTCGAGCCTCCGCTTCCACGGCCTCGTTTTGCAGTGCAACCCGTCGGGCGGCGGATGGTTCCATGGCCGGCAGTCGTGCCGCGATGCGTATCCACCAGGCCGGCCACGACGACATGGAACCAATCGAACCGATCTTCGTTGCGAAAGGTTGATCTTTAGCCGGGGGTTCGGGAATGACAGTCGCATCCGTCGAAGCGGCAGGCCTTTTGACAGCAGTACCCCCGGAAACCGAGCAGTTGAGCTGGCACCCCTTCATGGCGGCGCTTCCCGTCGGGATTTACACCTGCGACGCGACCGGCCGCGTCGTCCGCTACAATGAACTGGCGGCGGAACTGTGGGGTCGTTCGCCCGACCTCGCCGAACATCACGCCTATTGCGGCGCCTACAGGACCTACGGGCTGGACGGAAGGCCGCTCGGGCCCGCCGACTCGCCGATGGCCGAGCTCCTCGCCACCGGCAAGGCCTTGAGGGCCCGCGAACTCTGCCTCGAGCGGCCGGACGGAAGCCGCATCGTCGTCGAGGCCAACCTGAACCCTCTTCTCGACGGCGCCGGGCAGGTGATCGGCGGCGTGAGCTGCTTTCACGACATCACCGGCCGCAAGCAGGCCGAGCATTCGCTTCAGCAGATCCTGCAGGCCATGCCCGTGGCCGTCTACACGACGGATACGAGCGGCACGCTTACCTTCTTCAACGAGGCGTCGGCGGAATTGTGGGGATGGCGGCCGGAGATCGGCGTGAGCCAGTGGTGCGGTTCCTGGCGGCTGCGCCACCTCGACGGCGAGCCGATGGCGCACGACCAGTGCCCGATGGCCACGGCGCTGCGCGAAGAACGCGAGATCCGATGGGGCCGCGCCGTCGCCGAGCGGCCGGACGGCACGCTCGTCCCGTTCGTCGCCTTCCCAACGCCCTTGCACGATGCGGCGGGATCGCTGGTCGGCGCCGTCAACACCTTGCTCGACGTGAGCGAGCAGCAGCAGGCGGCCGATATCGGCATGCATATGGCGGCGATCGTGGAATCCTCGCTCGACGCCATCGTCAGCAAGGACCTCAACGGCATCATCACCAGCTGGAATCCCGCCGCCGAGCGGCTTTTCGGCTACACCGCCGATGAGGCGGTCGGGCAATCCGTCCTCATGCTCATTCCTGAAGGCCGGCAGGACGAGGAGACGACGATCATCGAACGGATCAGGCGCGGCGAAAGGGTGGACACCTTCGAGACGATGCGCCGCCGCAAGGACGGGACCCTCATCCCGGTCTCGCTGACGATCTCCCCCGTCCGCAACGCACGGGGCAGGATCGTCGGCGCTTCCAAGATCGCCCGCGACATCACCAGCCACAAGGAAAGCGAGCGGCGCATCCGCGTGCTGATGCGCGAGGTCAACCACCGGGTGAAGAACCAGTATTCGGTGATCCTGGCGATGATCCGCGAAAGCGGCAAGCGCAGCAGCGACCCGGCCGGCTTCGAGCTTCAGGTGCGCGAGCGGATCATGGCGCTGGCGGACTCGCACGATCTTCTCGTCAGCGCCGACTGGAGCGGCGCCACCGTCTGCGAGCTGCTGCGGGCGCAGGTGAAGCCCTTCGCCGACAGCGAGCGGATCACGCTGTCGGGCCCGCCGCTGCTGCTGCATCCCAATGCGGTCCAGTATCTCGGCATCGCCTTCCACGAACTCGCCACCAACGCCACCAAGCACGGGGCGCTTTCGGTGAAGGGCGGCCGCATCGTCGTGGACTGGCAGATCGTGCCGGGCGACGACGGCACCGACTATCTGGAGCTTGCCTGGCGCGAGGAAGGCGGCCCGCCCGCCACGCCGGCCGAGAGGACCGGTTTCGGCTCGGTGGTGCTGCAAAGGATCACCCCGCAGGCACTCAACGGCTCGAGCGAGGTCCTGTACGGCGACAGCGGCATCACCTGGTGGCTGCGCGCGCCGCTGGACAGCGTCGTCGCCCGCGACGATGGCGATGCCTGACGCCGTCCGGCATCTAGCCGCGCAGGCGTTCCAGCACCTCGTCAACGGTCGCGGTCTCGACATGCTGGCCGTAGCGCGTCGCGAACAGGTCTAGCATGGCGTCGTGGGCTTCGTCGGAGGCGCTGCACAGCGCGTCGCTGACGAGGATCGTGCGGTAGCCTAGGTCGGCGGCGCCGAGCACCGTGGACAGCACGCACATGTCCGTCTCGCCGCCGGTGATCAGCAGCGTGTCGCAGCGCCGCGCCCGCAGGCGCGCATCGAGGTCGGAGCCGAGCCAGGGCGAATACACCGGCTTGTCCACCATCTCGGCCGGCGGCACGAACCGCGCCAGCTCCGGCACCAGCTCGACCATGTCCGCGCCGATGCGGTCGAGCGTCATCGACGCCCAGCGCCGGTAGTAGCGGCGCCACGCCCCCTGCCCCTCGCCCGGCTTCCGCGCCGGGATGAAGCGCGTGAAGACGGTCCGCGCCGGGTCGCGCTCGCATAGCCTGACGACGTTGGGCAGCACGCGCGGCATCCACGGAAGCGCCCATTCGGTGCCGGCGGCGAACAGCCGCTGCATGTCGACGCACACATGGGCGAAGCCTGGACCGACCCACTCGTCCCGGATGGTCGAACTGGCCATCAGGCTTCTGTCGCCGCGCCGCGGCCGGCCCCATCGGCAACCCGGCTTTCGGCCATTTCGGCTTGAGCTGGCAAAACCCGCATCGTGAACAACCGACATCCGTTCTGGAGGAATCTGGTGGCGTCCCGCCGGGAGCCCGACACAATCGGCCGTAAACGTCCCCGGCTGCCCCAGGTTCCGGCAAAATCCCGTGCATTGCGTGAATGCAGCGCGCGCCATGCCGGTCCTCCGGTTGACGTTCGCCCCTCCGGCACCCTACGCCTTCCCGCGATGACCCGGAACATGTCCGAGAAGATGGAGAAGAGCCGGACGGCACGCCCGGCGGAGAACGCGCCGCCGAAGCCCGCCGCCGCGGCGGTCCGCTATGCGGTGCTGGTCTTCCCCGGTTTTCCGCTGATGGCCTTCTCCTCGGTGATCGAACCGCTGCGTGCCGCCAACATCCTCTCGGGAAAACAGTGCTATTCCTGGATCACCGTCGGCCCGGACGACGCCAAGGTCGTCGCTTCCAACGGCGTCGGCATCGATCCCGACTACGGCGTGCGCAGCGCGCCGTCGGCCGACCGCATCGTGGTGTGCTCGGGCGGCAATGCCGACAACCTCGTGGCCGAAGACGCGGTCGCCTGGATCCGGAAAAGCCTGCGCGCCGGCGCCCATATCGGCGCGGTGGCGGACGCCGCCTTCTTCCTCGCCCGCGCCGGCCTGCTCGACGGCCATTCCTGCACGCTGCACTGGACCAGCCAGCCGGCCTTCCGGGAGGCCTTTCCCGAGCTGGACATGCGGCGCGATCTGTTCGTCATCGACCGCCGGCGCTTCACCTCGGCCGGCGGCGTCGGCTGCCTCGACATGATGCTGGAGCTGATCACGCGGGATTTTGGCGCGGAGCTCTCGGCCGGGGTCGCCGAATGGTACGTGCACAGCCCGCTGCGCTCGAGCATCGACAGGCGGATGATGCCGCTGCGCCTCAGGACCGGTATCCGCGACCAGCTCGTGCTGTCGGCCGTCGCCATCATGGAGGATTCGGTCGAGGAGCGCCTCACCATGCCGGCGCTGGCCGAGCGCCTCGGCATCTCGCCCGACAAGCTCGAGCGCGCCTTCCAGGCCGAGCTGAAGACCGTGCCGAGCGCCTATTACCGGCGGCTGCGGCTGCGCCGGGCGGCCGAGCTCCTGACCCACTCCTCGCTGCCGGTCGGCGAGGTCGCGCTGTCCTGCGGCTTCGCCAACCCGTCCAGCTTCGCCCGCGCCTTCCGCGAGCAGTTCGGCCATGCGCCCGGCGAGGTGCGCCGCCGCCGCTCGATCGCCGGCGAGGTGCCGCGCAACTAGAAACCTTACGCCGCGTCTCGCACGTCGACGTCCACCTCGCGGCCGAGCGCCGAAAAGGCCGCTTCGATCTGCTCCAGTCGGGAGCGATGATCCAGCCGGAACAGCCGGTCGACCGACTCGCGGTTCCATTCCAGTCGCCGCGCCAGCTCCGCCCTGGTGATCTTGCTGGCGCGCAGCGCCCAATAGAGGTTGACCTTGAGCGTGGTCAGCAGCGGCAGACGCACTGTTTTGCCTGCCAAGCCGTCCGGAACGGGAACGTCCTCGCCGTCGTCGATCATGCTGGCGAGCGCCGTTTCGATGGCATCGATGGCGTGGCGCCTGGCTTCCTCCTCCGTCTCGCCGAAGGTCGCGACGATCGGCAGTTGCGGACAGGTGACCAGGAAGGTGCCGTTATCGTCGGGCGTCAGGTCGATCCGGTATTCAAGCATCACTTCAACCCCAGTTGCTTCTTGATCGCATTGACGAGGCCGGTGCCGAGTTCCTTGCCGGCGCCGTGCATCGGGAGCTCCGACTTGCGGTCGCCGCGCCTCACGATGAGGTGCCCGGAACCTCCCTTCTTCGTCTCGAAGGTGCAACCTTGGGCAGCCAGCCACTTTTTGAACTCTTTCGCGTTCATGAAGATAAGGTACTCAACATAAGTGTAGAAGTCCACAGAACTGTTGACTTCTCGATGTCACCAGCCCGTGCGGAATTCCGCACGGAATCTGCGGCGATGCGCACATCACGCAGGCACACCCTCGTTCATTGTCTGGACCTTCTGGAGTTCCCGACATGAGCATCGTCGTTTTCGATCCCGACAGCACCGAGGACGTGGATTTCCAGGAGCGCATGCGCCATCCCGCCGCGGCCGATCCGGCGGGCGGCATGTGGCTGTCCGACACCGAGCCGTCCTTCATCGACGCCGATGCGTTGCGCAAGGGGCGGCTGGCGAAGCTGCGCGCCTGGATGCGCGAGGCGGGCTACGGCGCGGTCGTGCTGTTCGACCCCTACAACCAGCGCTACGCCACCGGCTCGCGCAACATGTTCGGCTACTTCCTGCGCAATTCCACGCGCTACTTCTTCATCCCCACCGAAGGGCCGGTCGTGCTCTTCGAATACCCGCAGAGCTACCACGTCTCCATGGTGCTCGACACGGTCGACGAGGCGCGCCCGTCCAAGCTGGTGTGGTCGTCGGTCTCCGGCCGCGACGACGAGACCGCCGGCCCCTTCGCCGACGAGATCGCGGAGCTGCTCAAGGCGCATGGCGGCGGCTCGATGAAGCTCGGCCTCGACCGCTGCGGCCATCTTCAGGCGCTGGCCTTGGAGAAGCGCGGCTGCGAGGTCAGGGACTGCCAGGGCGAGATCCTTGCCGTGCGCGCCGTCAAGACGCCGGAGGAGATCAAGTGCCTGCAGGTATCGATGGCCGGCGCCGAGGCGGCGGTTGCCGCCGTGCGCGAGGCGATCAGGCCGGGCGTGTCGGAGAACGACCTCTTTGCCATCATGTATCATGAGGTCATCCGCCAGGGCGGCGAGTTCATCGAGACGCGGCTCTTGACCTCCGGCCAGCGCACCAATCCGTGGTTCAACGAGGCGAGCGGCCGCAAGATCAGGCCGGGCGAGCTGGTCGCGCTCGATACCGACACCATCGGCTGCTACGGTTACTACTCCGACTTCTCGCGCACCTTCCGCTGCGGTCCGGGCAGGCCGACGGCCTACCAGAAGTCGCTCTACCGCATGGCCCACGACCAGGTTCAGCACAATATCGGCATCGTCAGGCCGGGCATGGCCTTCCGCGAGATCGCCGAGAAGGCGTGGAAGATCCCCGGCCGCTTCGTCGACCAGCGCTACACCTCGGTCATGCACGGCGTCGGCATGCATGGCGAGACACCGTTCATCGCCCACGCCATGGACTACGAGACCTACGGCCGCGACGGCCACATCGTGCCCGGCATGGTGGTTTCGGTGGAAAGCTACATCGGCGAGAAGGGCGGCCGCGAGGGCGTCAAGCTCGAGGACGAGATCCTCATCACCGAGACCGGCACCGAGCTTCTGTCCCGCTTCCCCTACGAGGACGATTTCCTGAGCGGCGAGATCTAGATGAAGCGCCCCCTAGCCATAGAGCCAGGCAAGATCGCAGCCCTGTTCATCGACCTTCAGGAGGAGCACCGGAAGGACCGACGCTATCTGGTTGAAGGTTTCGACGGCGTGCTCGCCAACGTGCAGCGGCTGCAGGCCGCCGCGCGCGATGCCGGCGCTCCGCTCTACCATTTCGCCTATGTCGTCGACCTAGACAATCACGTGCGCCCTTTCCATCCGGTCCAGGCCGACGGCACTTCCGCCTTCAGCGACAAGAGCGATCCGCTGACGGCCGTCTGCCCGGAAGTCGCCGCCTCGGACGGCGAGCCGCTCATCATCAAGAACGAGCCCAGCGCCTTCGGCGCCGCGTCGCCGGCGGCCGACATCCGCATGCAGGGCATCGAGTGGCTGGTCGTCGCCGGCGTCTGGACGGAAGCCTGCGTCGACGCGACGGTGAAGGACGCCGTCGCGCTCAGCTTCCGCGTGCTGTTGGTGAAGGACGCCTGCGGCAGCGGCACGGCCGCCATGCACGAGACGGCGATCCTGAACCTTGCCAACCGCCTCTATGGCGGCGCGGTGACCGACACGGAGGGCGCCTGCCGGCTGCTCGCCGGCGAGACCATAGAAGCCTGGCAGATCGAGGGTTCGGTGCCGCTGCGCTTCACCTTCGACAACGCCGCCGGTCTCTACCGGGATCTTTGACGAAAGGAGGCTGACCGGGACGATGGAGATCCTGCGATTCATGGTCGAGAACCTCGGCCTGATCGGCGAGCGGGCGGTGGAGCATATCTCCATCGTCTTCGTGGCGGTCACCATAGCCGTGGTCACGGCCGTGCCGATCGGCATCGCCATCACCCTGTCGAAGAGCGCGGCCGACGTCGTGCTCTACTTCGCCTCGATGATGATCACAGTGCCGTCGATCGCGCTGTTCGGGCTGATGATCCCGCTGCTTTCGCCGATCGGCCACGGCATCGGCTACGTCCCGGCGGTGATCGCCGTCATCCTCTATTCGCAGCTGCCGATCATCCGCAACACCTACACGGCCATCGCCAATGTCGACCCCGCCCTGCGCGAGGCGGCCAGGGGCATGGGCATGAGCACCATGCAAAGGCTGCGCCAGGTCGAGATCCCGATCGCCGTGCCTGTCATCATGGCCGGCATCCGCACCGCCGTCGTCATGAACATCGCCGTCACCGCCATCGCCGCCTATATCGGCGCCGGCGGCCTCGGCACCTTCATCTCGCGCGGCATCAGCCAGTCGGACCCGCGCCAGCTCGTCACCGGCGCCGTCGCCGTGTCGCTGCTCGCCATCGCCGCCGATCTCTTCCTTGCGCTTGTCCAGCGGCTGCTCACCTCGAGGGGCATCGCCAGCGAGGCGCCGGCATGATCAGGCTGGAGCACCTGACAAAAGTCTTCGGCGACGCGCAGCGCGGCGTTCTCGCCGTCGACGACGTCAGCCTCGAGCTGCCGGCCGGCGAGATCTGCGTGCTGCTGGGGCCGTCCGGCTGCGGCAAGACGACCACCATGAAGATGATCAACCGGCTGATCGAGCCGACAAGCGGCAGGATCTTCATCGACGGCCGCGACACCACCCAGACCGACCCGATCCGGCTTCGCCGCTCGATCGGCTACGTCATCCAGCAGATCGGCCTGTTCCCGAACAAGACGGTTGCCGACAACATCTGCGTCGTTCCCGACCTGCTCGGCTGGGACCGCAGGAAGGCGCGCAAGCGGGCCGGCGAGCTCCTGGAACTGGTCGGCATGGCGCCCGCCACCTTCCTCGACCGCTTTCCGAAGGAGCTGTCCGGCGGCCAGCAGCAGCGCGTCGGCGTGCTTCGCGCGCTCGCCGCCGACCCGCCGGTCATGCTCATGGACGAGCCGTTCGGCGCCATCGACCCGATCAACCGCGAGGTGATCCAGGACGAGTTCCTGCGCATGCAGCGGACGCTACGCAAGACCATCATCTTCGTCTCGCACGACCTCGACGAGGCGGTGAAGATGGCCGACAAGATCGCCATCTTCCGCGCCGGCCGGCTGGAGCAGTTCGCCAGCCCGGACGAATTGCTCGCCCGGCCGGCCAACGGCTTCATCGAAAGCTTCCTCGGCTCCGACCGGGCGCTGAAGCGGCTGCGGCTGGTTACCGTGGCCGAGGCCATGATCGCCGGCCACGGCGCGGTCCGCGGTGACGAGCCGCCCGCGCGGGCGGCCGAGCTGATCCGCGCGTCGGGCCATCCCGGCGTGGTCGCCGTCGATGCCGAAGGCCGCCCCGAAGGCTGGTTCTCGCTCCCGGACGGCGGCGGCTCCACGGCAAGCCGGCAGCCGCTGCGCGCCACCGTCTCCACGGCGACCGACCTGCGCAACGCCGTGGCGCTGATGTTCGCGCACGACATGCCGCTGCTGCCCTGCGTCGACGATGCCGGCAGGCTCGCCGGCGTGCTCACCTACCGCTCCGTCGTGAAGAGCCTCGCCACCGGGGCGCCGGAATGAGCGAGGCTGCGACCCGGACCCTGCAGGCACCCGACCGCCTCGCCTCCTCGGCCGGGCCCGCATCGGCCGGCCAGGTATCCCCACCCCTAACCCCTCCCCACAAGGGGGAGGGGGACTTTGCGGCCGCCATGCCGCGCAAAACCGTTGACGAATGGGGCCTAGCTGAGACGCGGCCAGATCCCCCTCCCCCTTGTGGGGAGGGGTTAGGGGTGGGGGTAAACCCCTATGCGGTCACCCTGCCCACAAGAGCAAAACTGCCACCGGCCTTCCTTGTCTGGCTGGTCATCGCCCTGGCGCTGGCGTGGTGGCTCCACTCCAGCAGCATGCCGGCCGAGATCCTGACCTATTGGGAGGACATCACCTATCTCGCCGTCCAGCATATCGAGCTGGTCGCATGGTCTGGCGGGCTGGCCATTCTCGTCGGCGTGCCGGTCGGCATCGTGCTGTCGCGCCCGGCGCTGCGGAAAGTTTCCGAGGCCGCGCTGCAGATCTTCAATCTCGGCACCACCATCCCGACCCTCGCCATCCTGGCGCTGTCGATGTCGGTGCTCGGCATCGGCACGGTGCCGGCGATCTTCGGCCTGTGGGCGGCGACGCTGCTGCCGATCGTACGCAACACCTATACCGGCCTGCGCGCCGTGCCGGCCCATCTCGTCGAAGCAGCGCACGGCATGGGCATGACGCCCGCCCAGGTGCTCTGGCGCGTCGAGCTGCCCAATGCGCTGTTCGTCATCTTCGGCGGCATCCGCACCGCGCTTGCCATCTGCGTCGGCTCGGCGCCGCTTGTCTTCCTGATCGGCGCCGGCGGCCTCGGCGAGCTGATCTTCACCGGCATCGCGCTCGACGAGCTGCCGATGATGCTCGCCGGCGCGATTCCGACCGCGCTGATCGCGGTCATCACCGACTTCGTCGTCGGCCGGCTGCAATTCCATCTCGTTCCGCGAGGCATCAACCCGCTGCGCTGACGCGGGCGGAAACAAGTCAACCAAAAGGGGAGTAGAATGGGAGCTTTTCTGAAAAAACTCGGAGCTTTTTCGAAATTTGTCGGCGGTCTTGCGTCCGCTATGGCGGTTTTCGGACTGGCACATACCGCCACGGCGGCCGAGCTGACGGTCGGCGGCAAAGCCTTCACCGAGCAGCTGATCATCGCCGAGATGACGAAGCAACTGTTGGAGAGCAAGGGCCACAACGTCGACAAGAAGGACGGCATGGGCACCAAGATCGTCCGCGCCGCCCTGGAGAACGGCGAGGTCGACCTCTACTGGGAATACACCGGCACCTCGCTGATCACCTTCAACAAGGTCACCGAGAAACTGTCGCCCGAGGACACCTATGCGCGGGTGAAAGAGCTCGACGGCGAGAAGGGCCTGGTCTGGCTGAAGCCCTCCAAGGCCAACAACACCTACGCCATGGTGGTGCGCGGCGACAATCCGAAGACCGACGGCATGGCCACCGTCTCCGACCTCGCCGCCGCCTATAACGCCGGCACGGCGGTTACGCTCGGCACCACGGCCGAGTTCCCGAAGCGCGAGGACGGGCTGATCGGCCTGCAGAAGACCTACGGCTTCGAGGCCGGTCGCGCCAATGTCCGGCCGATGGATCTCGGCCTCGCCTACAACGCGCTCGCCAATGGCGATCTCGACGTGGTCTCGGCCCAGGCCACCGACGGCCAGATCGCCGCGATGAAGCTGAAGCTGCTCAAGGACGACAAGGGCTTCTTCCCCGACTACGCGCTCACCCCGGTGGTGCGCAAGGAGGTGCTCGACGCCAATCCCGACCTGCAGGCCATCCTGGAATCGCTCTCGGCAAAACTCGACGACAGCGTCATGCAGCGGCTGAACGCCGAGGTCGACGTCGACAGGAAGACGGTCGAGGCCGTCTCCACCGGTTTCCTCAAGGAAAGCGGCCTGATGTGAGCGAGCCCGGCGGGGCGGCCGTGCCGCCCCGCCATTCCGACGACAGCGAACCGTGATCGGAGGATCCAATGACGAAGACGATGCTGACCGACAGACCGCTTCATCCGCAGGCCCCGGCGGTGGCGGAGGGTTTCAGGACGGGCAAGGTGAACCGGCGGGAGTTTTTCGCCACCATGGCGGCGCTCGGCGTCAGCGCGTCGGGTGCCTTCGCCCTCGGCGGGCTGGCGCCGACGCCCGCGGCGGCGCAGGAGCCGCAGCGCGGCGGCATGCTGCGGGTCGCCATGAACGTCAAGGGCTGGCGCGACCCGCGCACCTTCGACGGCGTCGAGATGTCGAACGTCGCGCGCCAGTGCAACGAGTATCTTGTGCGCTGGAACCGCGACTTCAGCTTCGAGCCGTGGCTGCTCGAAAGCTGGGAGGTCAGCGACGACGCGAAGGAGCTGACGCTGCATGTCCGGCAGGGCATCGCCTGGTCGAACGGCGACACCTTCAACGCCGACGACGTCATCCACAATCTCACCCGCTGGTGCGACGCGACGGTGGAAGGCAACTCGCTCGCCGGCCGCATGGGCGGGCTCGTCGACCGGAACACCAGGAAGGCGCTGGACGGCGCCATCGAGCGGATCGACGACTACACGGTACGGCTGAAGCTGCCGCAGCCCGACATCTCGCTGATCCCCGGCATGGCCGATTATCCGGCGCTCATCATGCACCGCAGCTATGACGGCGAGACCGATCCTCTGAAGGCGCTGGCGATCACCACCGGCCCATGCGAGCTGGTGCGCTGGGACACCGAGGTCGGCGCGGAAGTCCGCCGCAAGGACAAGTGGTGGAAGGGCGACTTCCTGCTCGATGGCGTGCAGTGGACGGATTACGGCTCCGATCCCAACCCGATGTTCTCGGCCTTCGAATCCGGCGAGATCGACACCAACCACGAGACCTCCACCGACACCGTCTCACAGGCCGAGGCGCTCGGGCTCGCCAGTTCCGAGATCGCCACCGGCTCGACCATCGTGGCCCGCTTCAACGTCACCAACGCGCCCTATGACGACCAGCGGGTGCGTCGTGCCGCGCAGCTCGCAGTCGACAACGCCGCGGTAGTGAAGATCGGCCTGGACGATCGCGGCGTTCCGGCGGCCAACCACCACGTCGGACCGATGCATGAGGAATATGCCGACATCGGCCCGCATGTCCGCAATGTCGAGGAGGCGAAGAAGCTGCTCGAGGAGGCGGGCAAGAGCGGCCACGAATACGAGCTGATCTCGGTCGACGTGGAATGGCAGAAATCGTCCGCCGACGCCATCGCCGGGCAGATGCGCGAGGCCGGCCTGAAGATCAAGCGCACCGTGCTGCCGGCCGCCACCTTCTGGAACGACTGGAACAAATATCCCTTCTCCTGCACCGAATGGCTCGGGCGGCCGCTCGGCGTGCAGGTGCTGGCGCTCGCCTATCGCTCGGGCGGCGCCTGGAACGAGAGCGGCTATTCCGATCCGGAGTTCGACAAGCTGCTGGAGCAGGCGCTGGCAACGCCCGACGCCGGCAAGCGCCGCGAGCTGATGGCGAAGATAGAGACGATCCTCCGGGATTCCGGCGTCATCATCCAACCCTACTGGCGCAAGGTCTACCGCACCTACCGCGAAGGCGTGCATGGCTGCGACCAGCACCAAGCGCTGGAGCAGCATTGGGACAAGGCCTGGATCGAGCAGGCTTAGACGACGATGCGGCCGTCGGAGGCACCCGACTATCGGAAACGGATGGATGCCGAAACCTGGGCCTTCATCGACCGCATCGATGCCTTCTATCCGCCCGAGGCGATCGGCCTGCCGATCGAAGAGAACCGGGCGATCTACGATCGGATGAGCCGCGCCTTCCACGCCGGCCATCCGGCCGGTGTGACGGCCGAGACCGACGCCATGGAGGCTGGTGGACACGCCATTCCGGTTCGCGTCTATCGACGCGACGCGCCGGACAAGGCGGCCGTCGTGCTGTATTTTCACGGCGGCGGCTTCATCCTCGGCGGCCTCGACAGCCATGACGACATCTGCGCCGATCTTTGCGCCGGCACCGGCTTTGCCGTGGTCTCGGTCGACTACCGGCTGGCGCCGGAGCATACCGGCACAGCCGCCTTCGACGACGCGGTGGCTGCTTATGAGTGGGCCGTAAAAACCTTCCTCCGGCCGGTCGTGCTCGTCGGCGAATCCGCCGGCGGCACGCTGGCGGCGTGCCTTGCCCATCATCTGCGCGGTCATGGGGCGGCGCCGGCCGGCAAGGTGCTGGTCTATCCGATGCTCGGCGGCGACGAGAGCAAAGGCTCTTATGTCGTCCATGCCGAAGCGCCGCTGCTGTCGGCCCGCGACGTCGCGGTCTACAAGAACATCCGTACCGGCGGCGAGGATACCTCCGGCGACCCGCGCTACCTGCCGCTCGCCGACAGCGACTTCTCCGGCCTGCCGCCCACGATCATCTTCACCGCCGAATGCGACCCGCTGTCCTCCGACGGCGAGGCCTATCGCGACCGCCTGCTTGCGGCCGGCGGCAAGGCGCTGTGGCACGAGGAGAAGGGGCTACCGCACGGCTACCTCCGCGCACGCGCTACCGTGGCGCGCGCTCGCGACAGCTTTATTCGTATCGTTCAGGCGGTCGACACGCTCGGCAGGGGCGAGTGGGCGGGATGAGAGTCGTTTCCCCTCCCCTTGAAGGTCATGCGATCGGATACGGTAAATCGCCGAGGGCGCGACCTTCCATGACCCCCACCCCTAACCCCTCCCCACAAGGGGGAGGGGGACCTGCTTGCGTCACTGCTAGACGCCAATCATCACCTGTTTCGCGTGGCATAACGGCCGCAAAGTCCCCCTCCCCCTTGAGGGGAGGGGTTAGGGGTGGGGGTAATTCCGTCCAACGTCCCGTCTCAACGGAAGGGGTGCCCTCAGCGGCAGAACCCCTCAGGCCTCCCACCATCAACCAAACGGCGGCTCCCCTCCGCCACCACTGAAGGAACCCAAGCGTGGTCAAGATTTCCAACGTCCGGGTGAGGCCGCTGGTGCTGCCGCTGAAGCAGCCCTACCACTGGTCCTACGGCATTCGCGAGACCTTCGCCGTCAACCTGATCGAGATCGAGGCCGACGACGGCACCGTCGGCATCGGCGAATGCACGGTGGCGCCGGACCAGGGCGGCACCGCGGCCATCCTGAAGCGCCTCGCCGCGCATCTGGTCGGCCAGTCTCCCTATGACGTCGTGCCCTTGCTGTCCCGCATCTTCCATCAGGAATATCTCGGCCACGGCGCCAATCTCATGCGCGCCGCCAACCAGATGTTTTCGGGCATAGACATGGCGATGTGGGATCTGCAGGGCCGGCTGGCAAAGCTGCCCGTCCATCGCCTGCTCGGCGGCGCCCACCGCAAGGCCGTCGGTTATTTCTACTTCCTCCAGGGCGAGACGGCGGAGGAACTCGCTCGCGACGCAGCCAGCGCTCATGCCGCCGGCGAGCGCGTCTTCTACCTGAAGGTCGGGCGCGGCGAGGCGCTGGACCTTGAGATCGTCGCGGCGGTGCGCCGGGAGATCGGCGGGGCGCGGCTGCGCCTCGACGCCAACGAGGCCTGGGGCGTGCACGAGGCCATCACCATGTGCCGCAAGCTCGAAAAATTCGACATCGAGTTCATCGAGCAGCCGACGGTAAGCTGGAGCATCCCGGCCATGGCGCAGGTGCGCGAATCCGTCGGCATCCCGATCGTCGCCGACCAGTCGGCCTTCACGCTCCACGACGTCTACGAGATATGCCGGCAGCGCGCCGCCGACATGATCTGCATCGGCCCGCGCGAGATCGGCGGCATCCAGCCGATGCTGAAGGCGGCGGCGGTGGCCGAGGCGGCGGGACTGAAAATCTGCATCCACTCCTCCTTCACCACTGGCATCACCACCTCGGCCGAGCACCATATCGGCCTGGCGATCCCCAATCTCGACGATGGCAACCAGATCATGTGGCAGCTGGTTCGCAAGGACATCGTCGCTTCGCCGGACCTTGCGCCGAAGAACGGCTGGCTCGACGCCTTCCAGCAGCCCGGCCTCGGCTTCACGCTGGACGAAAGCCTGATTGCCGAGGGCGAGCGCCGCTTCCAGGCATCGCGGCAAGGCTGACCATGGCCGCCGTCACCGCCGCCGAGATCGAGCGAACCGCCCGCGCCGCCCTCGTCCGCGCCGGCACACTGCCCGAGAACGCCGCGCCGGTCGCCCGCGCCATCGCCCGCGCCGAGGCCGAGGGCAATTTCGTCTGCGGCCTGTTCTACCTGCCGATCTTCTGTGCGCACCTTGCCTGCGGCAAGATCGACGGAAAGACGGTACCGGCGATCGAGCGGGCTGGCGCGGCGATCCGCGTCGATGCCCGCCACGGCTTCGCCCATCCGGCGATCGAGGCGGGGCTGCCGCACCTGGCCGAGCCCGCCCGGCAATTCGGCATCGCCGCGCTGGCGGTGCGCAACTCCTACAACTGCCTGGCGCTCGCGCACCACGTGACGCCGCTGGCCGAGCGCGGGCTGATCGGCCTCTGCGTCGCCAACGCGCCGGCTTCGGTCGCCCCGCCCGGCGCGCGGGCGCCGCTCTTCGGCACCAATCCGCTCGCCTTCGCCGTGCCCGCGCCCGGCGGCCCCATCGTCGCCGACCAGAGCATGAGCGCGGTGACGAAGACGGAGATGGTGATGCGCCACGACCGCGGCGAGCCGATCCCGCTCGGCTGGGCGCAGGACCGCACGGGCGCGCCGACCACCGACGCCGCCGAGGGGCTTCTCGGCTCGCTGCTGCCGAGCGGCGGCCAGAAGGGCGCCAACATCGCGCTGCTGGTCGAGATTCTCGCCGCCGCGCTCACCGGCTCGAAGCTCGGCGTCGAGGCGAGCATGTTCGGCGACGACAAGGGCGGCCCGCCCGGCACCGGCCAGTTCATCCTGGCGATCGACCCGGCCCGCTTCGGCAATGACGGCTTCGCTGACAGTCTTGCCCGGCTGGCCGAGCGTTTTGCCGACGCCGGCGTGCGCCTGCCCGGCCGCGGTCGCGCCGCGCGGACGGACTGGGGCGAGACGGTGGTGGAGGTCGATGACGGTTTGTGGGAGCGGGTACGGGAGTTGGTGTAGCGTTGCCGGTCGTCGATCCAAACCGAAGAAAACCCCCTCTCCGTCTCGCCCTACGGGCTCGACACCTCTCCCCCACTGCGTGGGGGCGAGGAACCCAAGATGGATGAGCGCCGGCATCGCGGCAGCGGTTCCTCGCCCCCACGAAAGTGGCTACGGCATGCACACATCTTGGTCGTTTGTGGTGCGGCGGATTGACTCGGTGGCGAGATGGGGGTGGCAGCGGGGGCTGCTTGGGTGATTCTGTGTTGGCACTTCGCATTGATTCGAGGTGT
>JAESFZ010000225.1_pt1 | contig 59455 bp, 57 predicted proteins | sample 9269561 | NCBI WGS metagenome assembly JAESFZ01 (sample SAMN14515552, study PRJNA621657) | algae metagenome | isolation source: Tildeniella nuda ZEHNDER 1965/U140 and co-occurring heterotrophs from wet... | place: Switzerland: Stansstaad, Zurih | collected 1965-01-01
ACGCTCTCGCGTCCGCTAGGAGGGGCGAGGGGGCGGTGTGGCACCGCCGGTGACCCGCAACCATTGACGCCACGCCCTGGTCGCCGCACTTTCGGTGCACCCCAACCGGAGCCCCTTATGCACACGCCCGACCTGATTTCCCGCCTGCTCGATGTCATCGAGGATGACCTGCTGCCGCTGACCAAGCGCGGCGTCGGCGGCGGCAACAAGCTGTTCGGCGCGGCGATCCTCAGGAAGTCCGACCTGTCGCTGGTGATCGGCGAGACCAATAACGAGACCGAGAACCCGCTCTGGCATGGCGAAATGCACGCCATCAAGCGCTTCTACGAGTTGCCGGCCGAGACCCGCCCGGCGCCCAGGGAGTGCCTGTTCCTCGCCACGCACGAGCCTTGCTCGCTCTGCCTCTCCGGCATCACCTGGTCGGGCTTCGACAACTTCTACTACCTGTTCAGCTACGAGGACACGCGCGACAGTTTCGGTATCCCGCACGACATCCGCATCCTCAGGGAAGTCTACGCCGTGCCGGACCCCGATCGCGATTACGTCCCCGAGGATCGCCCGCTCTACAACCGCCGGAATGCGTTCTTTCAGAGCCACGACATCCAGCAGATGATCGCCGGCCTCGATCGCTCCTCCAAGGAGCTGCTGGTGGGCCGGGTCGACGACCTCAACGCCGCCTACAACGACCTCTCGGCCGTCTACCAGAAGGACAAGGGCAAGAAGGGCATCCCGCTGAGCTGAGGCGCTTTCACCTTTTGTGACGCCGGTGCACTGCCCCTCACCCTAACCCTCTCCCCGGAGGGGAGAGGGGACTCCCCCCTTACAGCCGCGGCGCCAGTTGCTCGATGTAATACGCCACGATGTCCCCGGTGCGCTCCAGCGGATTGAACCCGCCGGCGCCCCCCGACAGCATGGTCGAGAGTGTGATCACCCCGCATTGGATGGTCCGCATCCGCCGCCCCTCGGCATTGTTCAGCGAGGCAGCGAACAGGTGGCTCGAGTCGAGATTGACGATATCGCATCCCTCGGCTCGGAACCCCTCGAGCATCGCATCGTCCTCGCGGTAGATCGCGTCGCCCGTCGCTGCCCGCACCGGCGTGATGGCGCCGGGCCAGCTGCCAAGGATCAGCTCGCGCAGTCCGCCATCGGCCGCCACGACCGGCTCGGAGCTGTAGTGTCGTGTCGTACCGTCCGCTGCGAAGGCGTCCTCGACCAGGTAGAAATCGCCCATCTCGAGGCCCTTGCTGCCGAGGCCGCCGGCGAGGCCGTAAGCGAGGATCGTCTCGATCCCGTAATAGGCCAGTTCCTCCACCGTCGAGGCGGAGACCGGGCCGCCATAGACATGCGCCAGCGACAGCAAGCGCTGCCCCGCGTGGCTGAGGATGCGGACGCTGTCCGGACTGACGTGAATGAAGTGCTGGTCGCCAACACGCTGCGGGTTGTAGCGCTCGAGCCGCGCCGGCGGTGGGCAATAGCCGACGAGCGCCACCCGGATATCGCCGAACACGTCGCTGCCGAAGCGCTCCCCGACCAGGCTCCGCGGCGTCAGGTGCGGGACTTTCGTTTCGGCCATGACGCAATCCTCCCGGTCCGCGAGCGGCCGGAAGGTGTCATCTCGGAGCTGAATGGTAAAGGGCTCTAGACCAGCACCACGCTGGCGGCGGCGAAGGCCAGCACTGCGAGCGCCGTGGCAAACAGCACGAGCAGCAGGATCTGGGTGCCGCTGTTCATGCCGGCCGGCCGGTGGCCGTGCGGGTGGTCATTGTTCACGTTTCGCCTCAGCCGAGGTCGGCGAGCTGGGGGACCGGGGCGGTTTCAACCGGCAGGGCCGAGGCCGCGATGGTAAGGGTGGCCATCGACATCACGAACAGGGCAACGAGAGTAAGTTTCAGCATCTTGGCCCCCTGGGGCGATCGGGCGGGTGGGCCCGGTGGTTCATCTTGAGGGCGATAATGCGGCGCCCCGTTTGAACGTTCCCGGAATCCGGCATTTAGCTGGCGTTCAGGAATGCCGCTTTCGCCACATTTCCGAGGTCTTCTCTGTCCAAGACTTAATGCAGCTCTCCAACTTGTAACGCCGGGATCGCCCGCTCGCTTCCTACATCGGGCCGTACGAAGGAAAATGGAGACGAACCGATGCCCAGCCCGTTAACCCGCCGCGACGCCCTGCGCCTCGTCGCCGTCACCGCTGCCGGCGGCGCACTGATGACCCAGCAGGCCTTTGCACAGGAAGCGAGCGCAACCACCACGACCGGCCTGATGCCGGGCGCCGATGTCTGCGTGCTCACCCCCGAAGTGACCGAGGGACCGTATTATTTCGATCCCGAGCTCGAGCGCGCCGACATTACCGAAGGCACGCAAACCGGCGTCGCCACCACGGTGAAACTGCAGATCGTCGATGGCAGCTGCCAGCCGATCGAGGGCGCCCGCGTCGATATCTGGCACTGCAATGCCGAGGGCCTTTATTCGGGCTATGCCAACCAGACCGGCGGCGTCGACACCTCCGGCCAGACCTTCCTGCGCGGCACGCTGTTCGCCGGCGCCAACGGCATCGTCGAGTTCCAGACCATCTATCCGGGCTGGTATGCCGGCCGCACCACGCACATCCATTTCAAGGTCTTCCTCGACGAAAAGACCGTGCTGACCGGCCAGCTGTTCTTCCCCGATGCGCTGAGCCAGTTCATCTACCAGAACGTTGAGCCCTACACCTCGCACGGCCACGACCGCGACGTGCTCAACGCCAACGACAACATCGCGAGCCAGGCGACCCGCGCCTCCTTTGCCTATGTGAAGGAACTCGAGGAGCGCTACCTCGTCGCCATGATCGTCGGCGTCGATCCCAATGCCGAGTCGTCGACGGGCTTCGGCGGCGCGCCGGGCGGTGGCGAGCCTCCCAGCGGCCCGCCGCCGGATGGGGCGATGAGCGCCCCATCGACCGAGACCAGCGTCAGCCTGGTGCCGGGGATCAAGGGGATCAGGTAAGCAAAAAGGGCGGCCCGATGGACCGCCCTTCCTCTTTTGGTGTTGTGCACCAGCCTCTCAGCCATCTCCCCCCTTGCGGGGGAGAATGGAATTTCTTGGGCTTGGCTTCTTCGCCAAGCCTTAGAAATTCCAAGAGGGGGGACTTGGCGGGCACGGTGGCTCAACCGTCCCCCCTTGCGAAACATCAAGCGCTAGATGCCTTCACCCCGCGGCGCGTTCGCCTTCGCGACGCTGCCGGGCGGCATCCTTCTGCTTCTTGTTCCAGCGCTGCTTGGGTGCCGGAGTGCCCTGCCCGGTCGGCTTTTCCCACCAGGCCGGCGCAGTCGCCGGGGCGCCGCCATTGTGCGAGACGTTGCTGCCCTTGCCGGCGCCGCCGCGGACCTGCTGTGCGTTGCCGCGCTGCTGCTGGCCGTGACCACCCGAAGCGGCATGGCCCTCGCCATGGCCACGCTGCCGCCCCTCGACGATCGCCGCCTTCTTGGCGCCGGAGAAATGCTTGCCGGCATTGGCGTGCTTGCGCGGCGCATTCTGGCGCTCGCCGCCGCGCGGCTGGCCCTGCTTGGCGACCCGCTGGATCGGCTGCTTGGCCACTTCGGAGGCCGGGATCGCCTCGCCGCCGGCGCCCTTCAGCTCGCCGGTGACCGGCAGGGTCTTCCTGATCAGCCGTTCGACGTCGCGCAGCTTGCCGCGCTCGGTGCCGTCGCAGAGCGTGATCGCAACGCCCGAGGCGCCATTGCGCGCCGTGCGGCCGATGCGGTGCACATAATTCTCCGGATCATCCGGCAGCTCGAAGTTGATCACGTGCGTGATGTTCTGCACGTCGATGCCGCGCGCCGCGATATCGGTGGCGACGAGGATGCGCACCGAGCCGTTGGCAAAGCCCTTGAGCGCCGCCTGGCGGGCATTGTTGGATTTGTTGCCGTGGATCGCAGCCGCCTCATGCCCGTCGATGGCGAGGTTCTTGGCCACGCGGTCGGCGCCATGCTTGGTGCGCGAGAAGATGATGACGCGGCTGAGGCTCTCGTCCTCGAGCAGCTTGTTGAGCACGCCGCGCTTTTCCTTCGAGCCGGCGAGGATCACCCGCTGGTCGATGGTGCCGGCGGTCTGCGCCGGCGGGTTGGCTTCGACGCGCACCGGGTCGTTCAACAGGCCCTTGGCCAGTTCGGCGATCTCCGGCGCCATGGTGGCCGAGAACATCGCGGTCTGCCGGCGCGGGCCGATCGCCTTGGCAATCTCCTTGACGGCGTTGATGAAGCCCATGTCGAGCATGCGGTCGGCCTCGTCGAGCACCAGCCAGCGCGTCTCGGTGAGCTTGAGCTTCCTGTCGTCGACCAGGTCCTTGAGGCGACCGGGCGTGGCGATCACCACGTCGACGCCGCGGGCGATCTTCTGGATCTGCCCGCCGCGCGAGGCGCCGCCCAGCACCAGCACGGTCGAGAGCTTGGCACCGGCGAGCTTGTGCAGCACCTCGTCGATCTGCACCGCCAGTTCGCGGGTCGGCGCGAGGATCAGCGCACGCGTGGTCATCGGGTTGGGGCGGCCGCCCAGCGCGGCAAGGCCGGCGAGGATCGGCAGGCCGAACGCCGCGGTCTTGCCCGAGCCGGTCTGGGCAATGCCCATGATGTCACGGCGCTCGAGCTGCGGCGGAATGGCTTTCGCCTGGATCGGCGTGGGGGTGTCGAACCCGGCAGCGCTCAGCGCGCTCAGCAGCTGCGCCGGAAGGCCGAGTTCAGAGAATGAAGTGGTCAATGGTCAAACTTTCATTGGCGCGCTCCGGGCCAATCGGTGCGCGTGGGTCGCCGGAAGCCCATCTGGGGCTCGGCGTGATCAATCGATGCAATGGCGACGGGATTGCCGCACGGTTGCGCTGTCTCCCGGTGTTCCCGCTATCGATGCGGGGGACATTTCCGGGGCACTTCGCCGCTCACCGTTTTTGGCCAGTAAGAAGAGAAGTCCATCGCCGGCATCGCGCCAGTTTCCCTCAGATGGGGACGAGTGCGCGGGGCGAATGATGCGCATATGGGCGATATGTGCCGGATTGGCAAGGGATTTCGCTGAGATCGGGCGCAGGGGAGCTATGCGGAGGTGCTGTCGTGGCCAGCGTGTGTGGCCCCACCCCACCCTTAGTCCCTCCCCATCATGGGGAGGGAGAGACGACTGATGGTCCGGTGAACTCGATCTGCCTCCCTCCCCCTTGTGGGGAGGGAATGAGGGTGGGGGTGCCCCACGCTCTGGCAGTTCGGCCTGCTAAACCTGCCTCGGCCCCAGGTTTAGTACCCTTAGCCCATCCCGTGACGCCATCGTCGCGCACAGTGACGTCACATCTGCATTTGACATGACGTCACTATGATGTCATTCGTTGCGCCATGGACCTGACACCACACATCGACAGCCTGCGACGCGACCTGATTGCCGCGGCCGAGGTCGCAGCTCCCGAGACCCGCGCCGCCACTGAGCGCCTGCTGTTCGCCCTGAGCCCGGCCGTACGGCTGGCGCTGATGGATGCGATCAGCCAGGCCGCCGCCGAGATCACTTCGAGGATGCCGAGCGGCGGCGTCGAGGTGCGGCTCAACGGCCGCGAGCTGGATTTCGTGCTGCAACTGCCGCCGGCGGAAACCGCCGGTCCCACCCCACCGCTCGAGGAGGCCGATGAGGACGGCAGCCTCGCCCGCATCTCGCTGCGCATGCCGGAGACGATGAAGGCAAAAGCCGAGGAACTGGCGGCGCGTTCCGGCCAATCGCTCAACAACTGGCTGGTCAACGTCGTTCGGTCAGCTACCCGCGGCGATCTCCCGCCGGGCGGCCCCGCCGATGCTTTTCCATCCACTGACCCGTTCGGCGGCAAGCGCGGCAACCGCCGCATGACCGGCTGGATCAAGCCGAACGACCCCTGAGCTTCCATAACAGGAGAGACGAATGACCATGCATCGCTTTGAAACGCGTCAGCCGGTCCGGCTTCTTACCGAGATCGGCAAGGGTTCGGTGAAGGTCGTTGCCATCGAAACCACCGAAACCATCGTTGAAATCACCGGTCGCGACGCCGATCGGGTGAGCGTCAGCCAGGACGGGGACCAGATCATGGTGATCGGCCCGCGCCTGCAGGACGGCCTCTTTGGCGGTGACCCGCGGCTCGATGCCATCATCACCCTGCCAAGCGCCAGCGACGTCGCGGTCCGGACCGGTAGCGGCGACATCACCGTGGTCGGCAGCGTCGGGATAACCCATCTGAAGAGCGGCTCGGGCGACCTGGTGGTGGACACTGCCACCGGCGCCATGGTGCTGGATACCGGCTCGGGTGACATCCGCGTCGAGCGGGCCGGCGATGACGTCAAGGCGAGAAGCGGTTCCGGCGACGTGCTGGTCGTGGAGGCCGCCGCGGTGGTCGAGGTTTCCACCGGTTCGGGTGACGTGCAGCTGGGCACGACGCACGGCTCCACCGCCGTGAAGACCGGGTCGGGTGACATCAAGGTGGGGGATGCCGGTACGGACGTGACACTCAAGACCGGGTCGGGCGACCTTACAATCGGTACGGCACGTCGTGGCCGGGTCACCGTCGAGGGCGCCACCGGCGACGCGCATGTTGGCGTTCCCTCAGGGATCGCCGTGTGGACCGATATTTCGACCGTCACCGGCCGGATCCACTCAACCCTGCGCGGCGCCGGCCAGCCGGCCGACGGCGCCGATCACCTCGAAATCCGCGCCAGGATGGTCACCGGCGACGTCATCCTGACGGAGCGCTAGAGACACGAGCGCGTCAGGATGGGTAGCGCACTACGCCAGGAAAGCGTCGCGCAACAGCACGAAGCCAGCGGCAACCGCGGTCAACGCGATAGCGATCCCAGCGCATTTGAGAACGAACACGAGGTGAGCACGATCCGCCGCCCGGTCCGGGTGGTACCATAGCTCGGAGCTGAACTTGTGACTAATCTCCGACTTACTCGCCCCCGTCATCTTTATCTCTCTCGACAGGTCGAGCTGTGAGCGGATGATCCACAGCAGCAGAACGATCCAGCCAGTCATAAACGCCCCGACTATCGCGCCCAGCAACGCGGTCATCGTCCACGTCAGCACAATGTCCAGCAAATAATCCCCCGTGCAGCAATCATCTGCCGGACGGTATCAACTTATGCCGCGAGGCGCCAATCGCGCCTGGCGGCTAAATCCCCCCATACCAATCGTACCCGTGGTCTTCCCAGTACCCGCCCTGTCCCATCCCGAACTTGGCAAAGCTGTCGACCAGCTCGATGGTGTGGACATATTTCGGCTGCTTGTAGCCCAGCGCCCGCTCGATGCGGATGCGCACCGGCGCGCCGTTGGCGACCGGTAGCGCCGTGTCGTTGAGCCCGAACGCCGCAATGGTCTGCGGATGGAAGGCGTCGATCAGATCGGAGCTGGTGTAATAGGCCTCGGGCGCCGAAAGCCCGCCCCCCATCTGGTCGTAGCAGTGGTAGACGACGAACTTCGCCCCCGGCTTCACCTTGGCCTCGTCGAGCAGCCGGCTCAGCGGCACACCGGTCCATTTGGCGATGCAGCTCCAGCCCTCGACGCAGTCGTGCCGGGTGATCTGGGTGCGCGCCGGCATGTTCCTCAGTTCAGTCAGTGAATACTCTTTCGGCGTTTCCACCAGCCCGATGATCCTGAGCTTGTAGGCGGCAAAACCGCTCGCCTCGAGGTCGCGGTAGAGCTCGATATTGCGCGGATCGGTCGAACCGTTCGGACGCTGCCCCTGGCGGATTTCGCTCTCGGAAAACTCCTTGGCCATCGCCTGCTCGCCGACCAGCGCCCGCTGCGCGCTATAGGTCAGCTGGTTGGCTCGCTCGAGAAAATCGCGCACCGGATGGTTGCGTTGCCCGAGGAAATCGAACTCGCTGCACCCGGCCAGTATCAGCGAACCGGCGGACGCGGCGCCGAGCCCAAGCAGCCGGCGGCGGTTCAGGATCAGCCGGCTCATTTCGATTTCTCCTTCCTGGGCGCATCCGGCTCGGTGCCCGGACTGGTGCGGTAGTAACCGGTAATCATGGAGCGCAGCTCGTTGATCGGTCCCGCCAGCACCACCATGGCGATGTGCACCACGAAGAACAGCACCAAGAGCAGCATGACGATGAAGTGGATGGTGCGCGCCGTCTGCCGCCCGCCGAACACCTCGACCAGCCACGGCCAGCCGGCATTCATCGTCGGCGACATGCTCAGTCCGGTGAGGATGATCAGTGGGAACAGGATGAAGAACACCCCGAAATAGGCGAGCTTCTGCAGCGGCGAATAGGTTCTGCGATGATGGAAGCGGAAGCGGATATGCTCCCAGATATCCTTGGGCAGCTCGCGGAAATCGCGCGGCTTGAGGATCACGTCGCGCCACAGATGCCCGTTGGCGAGGCTCGAGATCACCCAGATGGCCAGCGCCCCGGCGAGGATCCAGGCAAAGAAGAAATGCACCACCCGGCCCGTGGCCAGGTCGCGGAACGAGGGGATGGTGGCCCAGCCGGGAAAGCCGACAAAGTTGGGGTTACCCCTGAGATCGCTCATCCCCAGCACGCCCGTGGTGTCGAACTTCTGCCCGAACACCGTGGTGAAGCCGCGTGGCCCGGCATCGGTATTCTCCGCTCCGATCCTCAGGATCGCGTTGTCGAACTCGAAGCCCGATTGGGCCCCGACATAGAGCGCCGGATGGGCGTTCCAGATCTGCAAGCCACTGAGCAAGAGGAAGAACATGGCAATCGCCCACACCCAGTGGGTGACGCGGGTCAGGATCGCCTGCCGATAGATCAGCGGCCCTTTGGGCTTCGCCTGTCGGTCAACCTCGACTCTGTCGATTGCCTGATCGGTCATCGTTCCCCCGATGGTTCCGGCGTTGCTCCCCGCCTGCCCTTTAGGAACGGCAGTTCGGGGAGCGATTGCAGCCTATCACGGATAGTTTATTGCGCCGGCTTCATCGCGCCGTCGGCCATCGGCTCGCCGGACATGGCATCGCCAGGCGTGGCAGACATGGCGTCACCCGCCATTGGCTGAGTGGCGTTGCAGGCCTTGGTCGCCTCGTCCTTTTTCATCGCGTCGGCTTCCATGGCAGCCTTGTCGAGGCACGCCTTGAGCATGTCCTCCGGGCTCATCATCGCGTCGCCCGTCATCGGCTCGGCGGCCATGGCGTCGCCGGCCATCGGCGTGGCCATGGCGTCCTCGGCTGCAACATTGCCCGCAACACCCAGGGCGGCCGCCAGGGCGAGGGCGGAAAGAATGGTCTTCATTGGAAATCTCCCGTTGGCCGCTCATGCGGCGGTTACGGGAACGAATTCGTCGCCGGGCGACTGGCGGTTACCGCCGTCACGCGTTCGTGACAGCGCGACAGATTTCGCGGCGCGGTGTAACCTTTGCCGCGTCCTCACCGAATTCGGGATTCAATGAGCGTCACCTCGGACATGGAAGCGCGGCTTCGCGCGCTGATGCTGAAGGCGCTCGACGGCGACGCGGGCGCCTATCGCACGCTGCTCGAAGAGCTGCGCCGCATGCTGCGGCCGTACTTCACGCGCCGCCTGACCCCAGCGCTCGCCGCCAACAGCGACGACCTCGTGCAGGAAACCCTGATGGCCATCCATACGCGACGGCTGACCTATGATCGCGCCCAGCCGCTCACCGCCTGGGTGCACGCCATCGCGCGCTACAAGCTGATCGACCATTTCCGCCGCGCGAGGGTGCGCGCCACCGTGCCGCTGCAAGACGACGCGGCGCTGTTCGCCCGCGACGAGGCGGGCGACGCCAGCGCCAGGATGGATGTCGATGCGGTGCTCTCGACCCTGCCCGCGCGCCCGGCCGAGCTGATCCGCCAGACCCGGCTCGAAGGCGCCTCGATCGCCGAAGCCGCGGCCCGTACCGGCATGTCGGAATCGGCGGTGAAGGTCTCGATCCATCGCGGGCTCCGCTCGCTCGCCGACCGCTTCGGAGGGCGCTCCGATGAGTGACGAACTGCTCGACCGGCTGACCGCCGACCTCAAGCCGACGCCGCCCCGGGCGCTGCAGACGCGGCTGTTCGGCTGGGCCGGCCTCGGCGCCGTGCTGTCGGCGATCATCATGCTCGTGTGGCTCGGCCCGCGGCCCGACATGATGCAGGCGCCCGGCACCATGATGTTCTGGACCAAGTTCGGCTACACCGCGATTTTCGCCATTGTCGGCGGCATCGCGGCGCTCAACCTGGCGCGGCCGGGCGGGCGGCTGGGGCGGCAGGTGCTCGTCCTCGCCGCGCTGGTGCTGCTGGTCGGCGCCGGCGGTCTCGTCCAGCTGATGCTGATGGGCCCCGATCAGATGAGCAATCTGGTGATGGGCAATACGGCGCTCCGCTGCCCCTTCTACATCGTCGCGCTGTCGGCGCCGATCTATGGGGCAACCGTCCTCGCCATGCGTCGCGCCGCCGCGCCGACCAACCCGACGCTCGCCGGCTTTGCCGCCGGGCTGTTCGCGGGCGGCGCCGGTGTCTGGATCTACGCCTTCCACTGCACCGAAAACGGCATGCCCTTCATCGCCATCTGGTACACGGCAGGCGTGCTCGCCACGGCGCTGCTCGGGGCGCTGATCGGCCGGTTCGCGCTGCGGTGGTAGGCAGCCCCCAAGCGCACTGACGCCGGCGCGGGCTGACCCCCACCCTTGATCCCTCCCCCTAAACATGGGGAGGGAGACGATAGCCTCGATATCGGTGGGAGGGTCTCCCGCCCCCTGTTTAGGGGGAGGGGACAGGGGTGGGGGTCAGCCCGCGCCGCGATCGCAATGACGCGCGTCTCGCTAACCCTCGGCCCGCGCCGCCCAGTTGATCCCGCGGCGCAGGATCGTCGCCATCTGCGGGTTCTCGAACTCGGTCGCCCGGTGTCCCAGCGTCGAGTGGAACACCTTCCCCGCCCCATACTGCCGCTTCCACACCACCGGCATCACCACGCCCTTGGTCCAGGGCGCGTACTGGCCGGAGAAGGTGGTCGTTGCCAGCACGTCGACCGAGGGGTCCATGTGCATGTAGTACTGCTCGGAGGTATAGGGGAACGAAGCCGGGATGCCCTGCATGATCGGGTCCTCGGGTTTCGTCACATCGACGGTGTAGTCGATGATGTTGCCCGGGTGGGCGACCCATTGCCCGCCGACCACGAACTGGTAGTCGACCGCGTCGCGGAACGCATCGCTCATCCCGCCATGGTGTCCGGCGAGGCCGACGCCGCCCTCGATGGCTTTGACGAGGTTCGCCAGCGGCTCCTTGTCGATCTTGCTCATGGTGTAGATCGGGATGATCAGGCTGAGCTCATGGATCGCCGGATCGGCGAATACCTGAAGGTCGGTTTCGACCCGCACCGAATAGCCGTCTTCGTGCAGCCAGCGCCGATAGATTGCGGCGCATTCCTCGGGATCGTGCCCGTTCCACCCACCCCAGACGATCAAGGCACTGCGCATAGTCGACTCCCCGCTAAAGAGGGGCGGAGAGTAACCGAACGAGCCGCTCATGGAAGCCCAAAAGCGTCGCCCCACGCCCTTCCGCTGCCGCGCTTTCTATAGTTAACTTGCCCCTCCACTGGGGTTGCGGATGACGGCCAGCGGCATGCCTGATGCTTGTTACACCGGCGTTGCAATGCAGTGCGAGAAGGGTCCGGACCAACCGGATTCCACGCAAAGGGACAGAGATATGAAGAAGCTGTTGTTCGGCGCCGCGGCGCTGGCGCTGTCGACCGGGTTCACCGGCGCGGCGCAGGCCGAGTTCTCGCTCAAAATCCTCCACATCAATGATTTCCATTCGCGCTTCGAATCCATCACCGGCACCGACTCGACCTGTAACGCCGAAGGCGAACAGAAGGGCGAGTGCTTTGGCGGCATTGCGCGCCTGAAGACGGCGATCGACGCCGAGCGCGCCGAGGCCAAGACGGCGGGTGAGAACAGCGTGCTGTTCTCGGCCGGCGACGAGTTCCAAGGCTCGCTGTTCTATACCCAGTACAAGTCCGAGATCGTCGCCGATTTCATGAACGACATGGACTTCGACGTGGTCGCCACCGGCAACCACGAGTTCGATGATGGCCCGGCCGAGTTCGCCAAGTTCATCGCCTCGGCCAAGTTCCCCATCATCGGCGGCAACTTCGACACCACGAGGGATCCGGACCTCAAGGGCCTGCCCAAGGGCGTGATCGTCCTCAACATCGCCGGCGAGAAGGTCGGCGTCATCGGCGCCACCACCGAGGATACTCCCGACATCGCCTCTCCCGGCCCGAACGTGGCGTTCGAGAGCGTCACCGAATACGTCAAGGGCGCCGTCGGCGCGCTCGAAGCGGCCGGCATCAACAAGATCATCGTCGTCAGCCATATCGGCTACACTGTCGACCAGGATCTGGCCAAGGCCGTCTCCGGCATCGACGTGATCGTCGGCGGCCACAGCCACACCTTCCTCGGTACCGGCGAAGGCGAGGCCGGCCCCTACCCGACCCTGGTCAAGAATCCCGACGGCGTCGATGTACCGATCGTCCAGGCCGGCCAGTACGGCAAGGTGCTGGGCGACATCAAGATCACCTGGGACGATGCCGGCAAGGTCACTTCCGCGGTCGGCGCGCCGATCCTGCTCGATGCTTCGGTGACCCCCGACCAGGGTTTCCTCGACCGCGTCGCCGAGCTCGGCAAGCCGCTCGAGGCGCTGAAGGCCGAAGTGATCGGCAGCGCCACCGAAGCCATCCAGGGCGATCGCAATGTCTGCCGCGTCATGGAATGCTCGATGGGTAACCTTGTCGCCGACGCTCAACTCGACCGCGTCGCCGATCAGGGCGTCACCATCTCGATCGCCAATTCGGGTGGGCTGCGCGCCTCGATCGATGCCGGCGAGATCACCATGGGCGAAGTGCTGACCGTGCTGCCCTTCTCCAACACGCTCGCCACCTTCCAGCTGAGCGGCGCCGATCTCGTCGCCTCGCTGGAAAACGGCGTCAGCCAGATCGAGGAAGTCGCCGGCCGCTTCCCGCAGGTCGCGGGGTTGAAGTACACCTTCGACAAGTCCAAGCCCGCCGGCTCGCGTATCTCCGACGTGCTGGTCAAGGATGGCGACAACTGGGTGGCTATCGATCCGGCCAAGACTTACGGCATCGTCACCAACAACTATGTGCGCGGCGGCGGCGACGGCTATGAGCTGTTCGGCACCAAGGCGGTGAACGCCTACGACTTCGGCCCGCCGCTCGAGAAGGTGGTCGCCGACTACATCGCCAAGCTCGGCGGCGCCTACACCCCGTACACCGACGGCCGCATCACCGATGCCTCGCCGGCCCCTGCACCGGAACCGGCGGCTCCTGCCGAAGCACCGGCGGCCCCGGCAGCAACCGAAGCCCCGGCGGCTGCACCCGCCGAAGCACCGGCAGCGGCCCCCGCCGAGACTCCGGCAATGGAAGCTCCGGCGATGGCCCCTGCTACGGAAGCTCCGAAGCAGTAAACTCGTAGCAAGCAGTCGGCGAACCTCTCCCGTTTACGGGGGAGGGGGACCGCCGTCAGGCGGTGGAGGGGGGAGCGGCAAACACCGGCCCCCTTTCTTTTTTGCAGGTAAGGCCGGTGCGTGGGGCTCCCCCCTCCACCAGCCTTCGGCTGGTCCCCCTCCCCCGCAAGCGGGAGAGGGACCCGACTGCACCATTAGGGCTTGCGGCACCTACCGCTCGAACAACACCACCTTGTCGTCGCCATAAATCGTGCGCGCGAACTCCTTGAAGCCGAGCCGCCCGGCGACACGCATCGAGGCGAGATTGTCGACATTGATCAGGCAGGTCATCCGGCGCCCGGGGAAGGTCTTTTCGGCCCAGCCGATCGCTGCCTGCATCGCCTCGGTGGCGTAGCCCCAGCCCTGCGCCGAGGGCATCAGGGCCCAGCCGGCTTCGAGCGTGCCTTCGAGCGGCGGCTCGATGATGCGGCGTGCCTCGTGGAAGCCGGCCTCGCCGACCAGTTGCCCGGACTCCTTCTCGAACGTCGCGAAGAAGCCGAAGCCGAGGTGCTGCCAGCCCCCGGCCCGGGTCAGGAAGCGCTGCCAGCTCTGCTCGCGGGTGAACACCCGGCCGCCGATGAAGTGTACGACGTCCGGGTCGGCCCACATGGCGGCGAAGGCGTCGAAATCACTGGGTGTATAGGCGCGGAGGATCAGCCGCTCGGTTTCGATGGTTGGAATGTCCATGGCGTCAGCGCGGGTTCGCCAGCTGCCGCCAGATCAGCAGCACGATGACCGAGCCGACAATGGCGCCGAGGAAATTGGCCGGCTCCCCCGCCCTGAGCCAGCCGATCTGCTGGCCGAGCCAGGTGGCGACGAACGCTCCGACGATGCCGAGCACCACGGTGAGGATGAATCCTCGCGGTTTCGGATCGCCCGGCGTGATCAGCTTGGCGATGAACCCGACGATCAGTCCGATAAGGATGACGCCCAGAACTTCCATGTAACCCTCCCTGCCCGCTGCATAAATGGACCCGCGGTCGATGGGTTGCAATGGGGGAGCAGTCACTCGGCTGCGGGCCGAAAGGACCAGCCGGTGGCTGTGGACCCCACCCCTGTCCCCTCCCCGCAAGGGGGAGGGAGACGAGAACACCGGCGTCACAGTCTGCGTCTCCCTCCCCCTTGCGGGGAGGGATCAAGGGTGGGGGTCAACGCGCCGGTGCTTCGGATGCCCCCTACCCCCCTCAGTGCGTCGGCAGTTCCTTGCGCTGCTGCTCGGACACCGTCGCGAGGTCGAGCACCTTCTGCAGCTCGGCGGCGTGGCGGAAGCTCGGTTCCTGCATCTTGCCGGTCTTCACCGCTTCGGCGAAGCGCTGGTAGTTGGTCGGTACCGGCGGCACTTCCATCTCTTCCCAGGTGCCGCTCTCGACATTGTCGCCGAGGCAAACGCGCAGCCGCGAGCCATCGTGGCGGTGCTGCACCTCGACGCCGCCCTTCTCGCCATAGACGCGCAGCCTGAGCTCGTTCATGTGACCGGTGGCCCAGCGGCTGGCGTGGATCACCCCGAGCGCGCCGTTGTCGAAATCCACCGCCATGGTGAAGCTGTCATTGGCGTCGAGCTCGTACTCGCCGATCCTGTTGCCCTCGGCCTTGTCGAAGGTTTTGAGCCGCGCGAACACGTGCTCGATCTCGAGGCCAGAGCCGTAGGAGGCGAAATCGAGGATGTGCACGCCGATATCGCCGAGCACGCCGTTCGAACCGTGCTTCTTGGACAGGCGCCACAGCCACTGGCTCTCGGTGCGCCAGTCGCCCCAGGCCTTCGACACCAGCCAGCTCTGCAGGTAGCTCGATTCCACATGCTTGACCGCGCCGATGGCGCCCGACAGCACGATCTCCCGCGCCTTCTGCAGCTGCGCGACGTTGCGGTAGGTGAGGTTGACCATGTTGATCAGGCCGGACTTTTCCGCCACGTCGACCATCTCGAATGCCTTGGTGGCATCGGTCGCCAGCGGCTTCTCGCAGAACACGTGCTTGCCGGCCTTCAGCGCCGCGATCGAGGTGGCGTGGTGGATCGAATCCGGCGTCACATTAGCCACGGCATCGAACTGCCCCCAGGCGATCGCCGCATCGAGCGAGGCGAAACCGTTCGGGATGTTGTGCGTGGTGTTGAACTTCTCGAGCCGGTTCGGATCGACGTCGACGCCGGCAACGACGCTGACGCCGTCAATGGCGGCAAAGTGCTTGGCGTGCTGGGCGGCCATGCCGCCGGTGCCGAGGATGAGCATGCGCATAGGTGTATTCCTTCGAGATGGGGCGCCTGGATCGCCCGTGTGCGTTGGCAGTCGGTCGGGTCTGTCGCGGCGTCCGCGCGCTAGACCCGATATTCCTTGCGGTCGAGATCGGCGACGAGCGCCAGGTCGAGGATCTTCTGCAGCCCGGCGGCGTGGCGGAAATCCGGATCGGCCTGTACGCCGGTCCGCACCGCCTCGACGAAGCGCTGGTAATTGGTCTTGACCGGCTCGGCCTTCACTTCGCGCCAGGTCGAGGTGGCGACGTCCTCACCGGCGCAGACCCTGAGCAGCGAGCCCCAGTGGCCATGGCTCAGTTCCAGCCCGCCCTTGTTGCCATAGACGCGCAGCCGCTGATCGTTGGAGTGCCCCGAGGCCCAGCGCGACGAGTGGATGGTGCCGATGGCGCCATTGGCGAACTCGGCCGAGATGATGAAGCTGTCATTGGCATCGAGCACATAGTCCCCGATCCGGTCGCCCGGCACCTTCTGGAAGGTCTGCAGGCGCGAGTTCATGGCCACGATCGGCTGGCCGACGGCGAAGGTGGTGAAATCGAGGATGTGGATGCCGATATCGCCGACCGTACCGTTCGAGCCGTGGCCCTTCGAAAGCCGCCACAGCCAGGTGCCGGCGAGGTTTTCCGCATCGTTGAAATCGCGCAGCGCCAGCCAGTGCTGCAGGTAGCTCGCCTCGATATGCTTGACCTCGCCGATGGCGCCCGAAGCGATGATCTCGCGCGCCTTATGGAGCTCGGCGACGTTGCGGTAGGTGAGGTTGACCATGTTGATCAGGCCGGCCTGCTCGGCCGCCTCGACCATTTCCATGGCCAACCCGTAATTGGGCGCCAGCGGCTTCTCGCAGAACACGTGCTTGCCGGCGTCAAGCACTTTCAGCGTTGTCGGGTGATGGATCGAATCCGGCGTGATGTTGTCCACCGCGTCGAAATCGCCCCAGGCCAGCGCGTCGTCGAGCGACGAAAACCGGTTGGCGATGCCGTAGGTGTCGCAGAAGGTCGCGAGGTTCTCGGGGATGGTGTCGACGGCGCCCACCATCTCAACCCCTTCGATGGTCTGGAAGGCCTTGGCATGGCTGTTGGCCATCCGGCCGGTACCGAGAATGAGGAGCCGCATAGGTAATATCGATTGCTGGTGTCGGAACGGGATGAGGGCCGCCTCGAAGGCGGCCCCCAGTTTATTCAGTCATCCATCACTTGGGGTGATGCGTCAGCTTGGCGCCGCGCTCGACGATGTGTTCGATCGCCTTGTCCACCGGGGTGTTCGGTGCCTTGAGCAGATGCGCGTGGTTCTCGGGGTTGTAGGCCCAGTTCACCGCGTTGCGCAGCACCTTGCCGACATTGGCGTCGTGATAAGTCGGATAGGTTTCGTGGCCCGGCCGGAAATAGAAGATGTTGCCGGCGCCGCGGCGATAGGTGAGGCCCGAACGGAACACTTCACCGCCCTGGAACCACGAGACGAACACCGTCTCGAGCGGCTCGGGCACCGAGAAGGGCTCGCCGTACATCTCTTCGTTCTCGAGCTCGAAATAGGGGCCGAGGCCCTTGGCGATCGGGTGACCGGGGTTCACCACCCAGATGCGCTCGCGCTCACCGGCTTCGCGCCAGTGCAGGTTCGCCGGCGTGCCCATCAGGCGCTTGAACACCTTGGAGTGGTGGCCGGAGTGGAGCACGATCAGCCCCATGCCTTCCCACACGCGCTGCACCACGCGCTCGACGATCTCGTCCTTTACCTCGCCATGCGCCGCATGGCCCCACCACACCAGGACGTCGGTGTTGGCGAGCTTTTCGACCGTCATGCCGTGCTCGGGATCCTGCAGGGTCACGGTGGACGGGACGAGGTTCTTGTCCTCGCCGATCAGCGCGGCGATCTGGCCGTGCATACCCTTGGGGTAGTTCTCGGCCACGGCCTTGTTCTTCTGCTCGTGGACATTCTCACCCCAGACGGTGACGCGGATCGGCATGGCGGGTCTCCTTGGTAATCGTGGAAAGGGCCGGATAACGGCTCCGGCCCCAAGTTCAGAAACTGTTTTGGTTTTGTCGCGCTCTCGCGGCGGAAAAGGCTGCAACTTTTCCTGAAGGCGCTCCGGTCCTCAAAGCGGTTTGATCGTCGGCGGGATTCACTGCATTGCGGGCCTGCAATTGGCAAGCAAGTGCGGCGAAAATCGAACGAGGCGCAGCGAAAATCGCGGCGCCTGCGATAATTTTGTCAGTTCTTGAGCGGCTTGCCCGCCTTGTCGAAACGGTAGATCTTGCCGGGGATCGGCGCGATCGAGATCGCGGCATCCGGCTGATGCATATGGGTGCCTTCCTGCCGCACGATGATCGGCTCGCCGCCCGCCCCGATATCGACATAGACATAGCTGTCCGAGCCGAGGCTTTCGGAGTGCACGACCTTGCCCTTCCAGGCGCCGTCGCGCTCGGCAATCTCGATATGCTCGGACCGCACGCCAATGGTGTTGGCGCCGAACTTCGAAGCGATCTCGCCGTTGAGGAAGTTCATCTTGGGCGACCCGATGAAGCCGGCGACGAACAGCGATTGCGGGTTCTCGTAGAGTTCGAGCGGCGTGCCCACCTGCTCCACCAGCCCGTCACGCAACACGCAGATGCGGTCGGCGAGCGTCATCGCCTCGACCTGGTCGTGCGTCACGTAGATCATGGTCGAGCTGTTCATCTGATGATGAAGCTTGGCGATCTCGAGCCGGGTGGCGACACGCAGCGCCGCGTCGAGGTTCGAGAGCGGCTCGTCGAACAGGAACACTTTTGGGTCGCGCACGATGGCGCGGCCGATGGCGACGCGCTGGCGCTGCCCGCCCGAGAGCTGCTTGGGCAGGCGGCCCAGATACGGGGTGATCTGCAGGAGTTCGGCCGCCTTCTCCACCCGCTCCTTGATCGCTTCCTTGCTCGACTTGGCCAGTTCCATGCCGAACGCCATGTTCTCGTACACCGTCATGTGCGGGTAGAGCGCGTAGGACTGGAACACCATGGCGATGCCGCGCTTGGACGGCGCCAGCGCGTTCACCAGCGTGCCATCGAAGGTCATCTCGCCCGAGGTGATGTCCTCGAGGCCGGCCATCAGGCGCAGCAGCGTGGACTTGCCGCAGCCGGACGGGCCGACGAAGACCATGAACTCGCCCGAGAAGATCTCGAGATCGACGCCCTTGATCACATCGACGAGGCCGAAGGACTTCTTGATGTTCTTGAGTTCGATATGCGCCATGGAATTAGCCCTTTACGCCGCCGGCGGTCAGGCCGGAAATGATCTTGCGCTGGAAGACGAGGACGAGGATCACCAACGGTACGGTGACGATCACCGATGCCGCCATGATCGCGCCCCACGGGATTTCGTGCTGCGTGCCGCCCGACAGCAGCGCAATGGCCACCGGCACGGTGCGGGTCGCGTTGGACGAGGTGAAGGTCAGGGCGAACAGGAACTCGTTCCACGCCCCGATGAAGGCGAGCAGGCCCGTCGTCACCAGTGCCGGCCACATCAGCGGCATGAACACCCGGGTGATGATGATCCACGGGGTCGCGCCATCGACGATGGCCGCCTCCTCGATCTCGATCGGCAGGTCGCGCATGAAGGTGGTCAGCACCCACACGGTGAACGGCAGCGTGAAGATCGTGTACGAGAAGATCAGCGCCCAGGGCGTATTGTAGATGCCGAGGAACCGGATCACCTCGAACAGGCCGGCGAGCACCGCGATCTGCGGGAACATCGACACCGCGAGGATGGTCATCAGGATCAGCCCCCTGCCCCGGAACCGCACGCGGCTCAGGGCGAAAGACGCGGTGATCGCGAGGAACAGCGCCAGGAGCACCGTGACCGAGGCGACGAAGATCGAGTTCAGCACGTTGCGCGGGAAATCGCCGACGTTCAGCACCGCCGAATAGTTGTCGAGCGAGAACGAGGTCGGCCAGTAGCTGACCCGGAACAGGTCGGTGCCGGATTTGAAGCTGGTCAGGATCGCGTAGTAGAACGGGAACACCGCCACCACCACGATGAACAGCACCAGCGCATAGAAGGCGACGCGCTTGGTGATACCCCACAGGTCCATCGTCATCAGCGGTCTCCCCCGTCGAACCGGACCTTGCCCAGCCAGATATAGAGCCCGGTCATCACCGCAATCATCAGGAACAGCAGCGTCGATTGCGCCGAGCCGTAGGCGAACTTGTCGAAGTCGAACAGGTTCTCGCGCGAGATCACCGACATGGTCTTGGTGGCCTTGCTGTTCGGCGTCAGCACGTAGATCAGGTCGAAGATGCGCATGGCGTCGAGCAGGCGGAAGATCACCGCCACCATCACCGCCGGCCGCACCAGCGGCAGCGTCACCTTGAAGAAGACCTTGACCGGGTGCACGCCGTCGATCTTGGCGGCCTCATAGACATCCTTGGGCACCATCTGCAGGCCCGCGAGGATGAGCAGCGCCATGAACGGCGTGGTCTTCCAGATGTCGACGATCAGCACTGCGGTCATCGCGGTCTCGGCGGTGGCCGTCCAGGCGACCTTCTGGCTGATGATGCCGAGGCTGAGGAACAGGTCGTTGATGATGCCGAACTGGTCGTTCAGCATCCACGACCACATCTTGGCCGAGACGATCGTGGGGATGGCCCACGGGATCAGGATGGCGGCGCGGACGATGCCGCGACCCTTGAATTCGGCGTTGAGCACCAGCGCCACGATCATGCCGATGACGGTTTCGAGCGTCACCGAAATCACCGCGAAGCGCAGCGTATTGCCCACGGCGTTCCACCAGGCTGGATCGACCAAGAGGCCCGAGAACACGGTGCGACCGCTCTTCAGCGTGGTCCAGCTCAGGTAATTCTTGAAGCCGACGAAATCGCCGCCATACAGGTTATTCAGCGACGTGTTGGTCAGCGAGAAATAGATGGTCCTGAGCAGCGGCCAGCCAGCGACGATGGCCAGTGCCACCAGCATCGGCACCAGGAACCACATGGCCGCGGCAACGCGCGACTTCATCAGGTCGGACTGGATCTGTGGATGCGTGCGAACGACGGTACCGGCTGTAGCTTCAGCGGTCATCGGCTCCCCCCTGCTGCAGAGATAGAAGGCACGGGCAGCGTGCGCCGCCCGTGCCGGAGAGTCCAGCTACGCCTTACCAGGCGTCGCCTTTGAGTTCGGTCAGCTTGGCTTCGAGCAGCTCGAGGTTCTCGGCGCCCGTGCCGTTGCCCGACAGCGTGTCATGCACGGCCGACCAGAACAGCGAGGAAACCTCGTTGTACTTGAGCCCGGTCGGGCCCGACGGACGCGGCACGGCGTTGAGGAACACGTCCTTCCACAGCGGGATGATCGGCGCCTTGGCGGCGACATCCGCATCGTCATAGGTGGCGACGAGGGTCGGCAGGTTGGTCTGCTCGATGGCGCGACGCTTCTGCTCGTCGGGCGAAGACAGGAACTTCACCAGACGGATCGCCGCTTCCTGGTCGGGCGAATACTTCGAGACGGCCAGGTTCCAGCCGCCCAGCGTTGCCGCCGGAGCATCACCCTCGGCGCCGATCGGCAGGGTGGTGACGTCGAACTTGCCCTTCACCGCCGAGTCATCGCCATTGCCGAGGCCATAGGCATACGGCCAGTTGCGCATGAACACGGCATTGCCGAGCTGCCACACGCCGCGGCTTTCCTCTTCGCCATAGGCGAGAACGCCATCGGGCGAGATCGTGCCGACCCAGCCCTTGGCCCGGTCGATGGCCGCGGCGGCCTTCTCGTTGTTGATCGAGATGGTGCCATCGGGCTCGACGATCTGACCGCCACCCGAGGACTTGACCCACTCCAGGGCGTCGCAGGTCAGGCCTTCATAGGCATTGCCCTGCCACACGAAGCCCCACATGTCCTTGTTGCCGGCGGCGCGCTCGCCGTCCTGGATTTCCTTGGCGGTCGCCGCCAGTTCGTCCCAGGTCTTGGGCACGGACTTGCCGTACTTTTCGAGCAGGTCCTTGCGGTAGTAGAGCGCCGGAGCGTCGGTGAACGAGGGGAGCGCCACGAGCTTGCCGTTGGCGGTCTGCGACTCGACGATCGCCGGGAAGTACCCGCCGATGATGTCCTTGGTCGCCTCGGTCAGGTCGGTGAGGTGATCGGCGAGCTGTGGAGCCCAGATCACGTCGGTGGTGTAGACGTCGATGTCGGTATTGCCTGCGGCGAGCCACAGCTTGTACTGGCCAAACTGGTCGGACGTCGACGACGGCATCGGCACGATCGTCACCTTGTCTTCCGGATTGGCCGCCTGATAGCGCTCAATCTGGCCCTGCAGGAACTGCAGGCCGGTGCCGGTGTCGCCGAGCACGATCTGCAGGTCGGCAGCCTGGACCGTCGCAACGGCAGACACGCCAGCCAGCAGGCCGAGCATCAAGGACTTCATTCTCATTATTCTTCCTCCCAAAGGACAGACATGACCGGGAGGCAGCCAAACGCGATCGACGCCTTCCGGCGCAGATCCGCAGTCAGTTCCTCCCACCAAAACGCCAGGACCGGAGGCTACTCGCTCCGCAAAAGTCTTCCAAAGCGCTTTGAGCGGAAAGTAGCCAGAGCAGCCAAATGCTGTCAAGCGGGATTCACCGGCCATTCCTTAACGTCACAATTTGTGCGTCGGATCGTCGTTTAATATCAATACATTACGAGAGGTGACCTGTTAACGCCGGCAAACCACCGCAATTCGACCTGAGGTACGAACCTCAGAAATGTTAGTGCGGCAACGCCTCGCCGCGGCCACTTGCGTTTGGTTTTCAAATCGCTTTGAATGCAGCACTTGGTGAGGAGGGCGTCCGGCTGTAGGCTCCGCTTCGGGGCTTGGTTCGCGAGTGGAACACCACCGCGCGCCATTGACGGGCGCAGACGAATTTGGTGATGAAACTCAAAGACTTGGCCGCGGAGCTGGGGCTGTCGCAGACGACGGTCAGTCGTGCTTTGAATGGCTTTCCGGAGGTCAACGAGGCGACCCGCCAGCGCGTCAGCGAGGCGGCCCGCCGGCTCGGCTATCGCGCCAATGTCAGCGCCAGGCGCCTCGCCACCGGCCGCTCCGGCGCCATCGGTGTCACCCTGCCCTTGCAGCGCTCGCTGCATTTCGGTCCGCACACCTCGGAATTCCTTTCCGGTATCAGCGAGCGCATGGCGCAGCACGATATCGATATCGTGGTGACCCCGATCGATGCGGACGACGAAGTGCCGGTGTTCCGCCGGCTGGTCGCCAGCAAGCGCGTCGATGCCCTGGTGCTTTCGGCCCCGACGCCCAATGACGAGCGCATCGCGGCGCTCACCGAACTGGGCATGCCGTTCCTGATGCACGGGCGCGCCGACAACGTGAAGATCCCGCACGCCTGGCTCGATATCGACAACGAGGGTGCCTTCCGCCGCGCCACCAGCCACCTGCTCGACCTCGGCCACACCCGCATCGCCATGATCAACGGCCCCGAGGACCAGACCTTCGCCATCCACCGCCTCCGCGGCTTTCGCAGCGCCATCGAGGCGCGCGGGTTGACGCCCGATCCGCAACTGATCGGCGGCGGCCGCTTCACCGACGAGAACGGCTTCCGCCTGGCGCAGGCGTTTCTCGAGCGCCGCCCGCGCCCCACCGCCTTCCTCGCCGGCTCGATGATGACGGCGCTGGGGGTCTTTCGCGCCATCCGGCTGGCCGGGCTGGAACTGGGCAAGGACGTGTCGATGATCGCCCACGACGACGTCTTCCCCTATCTCAACGCCGACAACATGGTCCCCTCGATGTCGACGACCCGCTCCTCGATCCGCGCCGCCGGCGCGCGCATCGCCGAGCTGCTGCTGCAGATGCAGGACGGCAAGCCGCCGGAATCGATCCACGAACTGTGGCCGGTGGAACTGGTGCTGCGCGAGTCGACGGGACCGGCGCCCAGGTAGGACAACGCTCCGGCTACACGCGCCGCCGGTGCGAGCTGCCCCCACCCCTGTCCCCTCCCCGCAAGGGGGATGGAGATCCTCACACCGATATCGCAATCTGCGTCTCCCTCCCCCTTGCGGGGAGGGATTAAGGGTGGGGGTCCACAGCCACCGGCTCATCCCACCAGGCCCCTACCCCGACGGCATCAGCCCCATCAGCGCACTATCCACCTGCCACGCAATCACCGTGGCACTGTCCGTGCCGCCTAACCGGTGCACCTCTGCCAGCATCGAGGAGATCGAGCCCGATACCCCCGCCGGCGACAGCAACTCCCGGCTCACCCGCGAGGGATCCTCGAACGGCCGGTCGCCAACCTCGAGCAGGCCATCGGTCACCATGGCGATGGTGTTGACCCCCTGCCGCAACTGCCGGATTCCGGTGGCAAAGCACGGCTCGCCCAATGCGAGACTGTTCCGCTCGCCGATCCACTCGAAATAGTTGCGCACCGTGAGGGTGAACTGCCCAAGACGCTGCAACTCGGGGTGCAGCAGATAGAGCTGGTTGTCGCCGATCGACAGCCACATCAGATAGCCGCCTTGCTGGAAGCAGACGAGGCAGGCTGTTTCGCCGCGCACCTCTTCCATCCGCTCGCCGGCTGCCAGCAGCAGGTGTGTCACTGCCGACTGCACGGCAATGAGCGACGGCATCGGCTGTTCGATCTGCGCCAGCAGTTCTGCTTTCCCCGCCTCGAACAGTTCGAGCACCGCATCAGCGCTCTCGGAGCTCGCATGTGCATCGAGGATGACGGCGAACACCCAGTCCTCGCCCGCCCACACCAGCGCCGCGTCCTCGTTCTTCCTAGCGCCCGCGGCAGCATTGCCGCCACACAGCCCAATGGTCACACGGCCCGCGGTATGGATCCTCGGCCCCTCGAGGCATGGATCGACACTGCCGCTCCAGACGAAGTTCTGCATCGACCTGTCCTTGCCCTTCCGGGCCGACGATAGGTTGGCTCGACCGGCTGTCAACCGCCTCTACCGCCCGCAGCCCGCATCGAGTTTCGGCGCCAGCCATTCCAGCGCCGGCACGATCTGCCGTTGCCAGGTGTCCCAGTAGTGTCGGCCCGCCGTCACCCGCAGCGTCGTGTCGATGCCGAGTTGCTTCAGTCCGTTGTGATACTCGGCCGACGCGAGGATCAGGTCGGGGAAATCGGCGTCGCCGATGGCGAAATAGAAGGCGGGCTGGTTCGCCGCGCGCCTGAGCCTGGGCAGCAGCGTGAACGGGTTGGCGGCATTGAAGCGCTTGCTATCGAACGGCGTGCCGAAGACGTTGCGGTAGAGTTCGGGCAGCCAGCGGCTACGCGGATCGCTCCGCTCCAGCGGCTTGTGCAACGCTCCCGAAAAACTCATCGCCGCGCCATAGGTGTCCGGGTGGTTGATCGCCTGCAGCACAGCGCCGACGCCACCCATCGACACCCCGCCGATCGCCCGCCCTGTGCGGCATTTCGCGGTGGGGTACCTCGCGTCGATAGCCGCGACCAGGTCAGTGGCAAAGGCGGTATCGATCAGTCCGAACCCCTCGGGGTCGGGGTTGTCGACATACCAGCTGTCCCCCGCCCCCGGCGCCACCACCATCAGCGGCGGGATGCGACCGTCGGCCAGCGCGCGGTCGAGGATCTGTCCGAGATTGCCCCAGGTGAACCAGTCGCCATCCGCCCCGCTCATGCCGTGCAGAAGGTAGACCACCGGCCAGCGCTCGCCCTCCGGCGGCGCCGGAAACGGCGTGTAAACCGCATAGGGGATCGGCCGGCCCAAAGTCGGGCTCTCGGCGGTGAGCCCGAATGTCACGATCCCTGCCGCTTGTGCTGCCGTAGCCGCAAGCACCATCGCTGCCGCGCTTAGCGCAGCCAGAAGTTTCAGCTTCAATGTATCCCCCTCGGATCGCCGGTTTGCGGCGAGTTCAATGTGCAAAGTAGATGCAGGAAAACGTTTTCCTGTCTGGTATCGTATGGGGGTTGCGGGAGTTGAGCAACTGGGCCGAAAGACGATACTGGCGGCGTGACACGGCCGGTGCAAAGTGCGTCCCCTCGCCCCCCTGGGGAGAGGGTTAGGGTGAGGGGCGCCAAGCACACGGGACGTGCGCCTTGGGGAGCTTTGGTGACGAAGCCAGCTGGTTCGGCGCGCTTGGCGCCCCTCACCCCGGCCCTCTACCCAGAGGGGCGAGGGGGCGTTGTGGCAGCGCCGGCGCAACAGTGAGCCATGCGCCGCTAGAGAAGGGTACGCCGACTGCTGGCTTCCGAGACCAGCCCCTACCCCCGCCGCTCGCTCAAAAAGCTGTCCAGCAGCCATTGCCCCGCCGGCCCCGGCGGATTGCTCCGCGACCACAGCGCATCGACCGGCAGGAGCCGCGGCCAGCCGCGCGGCGTCAGCTCCGCCAGCGTGTCGCCGGCATATTGGCGGACCAGCCAGTCGGGCAGTTCGGCCCAGCCGAAACCCTGCTGCGTCAGCTCCAGCAGCATCAGGTAGCTCGGCGCCGACCAGGCGAGGCCGAGTGGTCGCGCGCCACCGCCGACATAGCTCTTGAGGTAGATCTGTCGGCTCGCCGCCAGTTGCTCGGCGCTGGGGCTGCCGATAACGGCGAGCGGATGGGCGCGCGCCACGAACACCCCCATGCGGGTCGGCTGCGCCAGCCGGGCCGAGGCGATGCCGCTGGGGTAGGACACCTCGGCAGCAGTCACCGCCAGGTGCGCCCGGCCGGACTGCAGGAGGTCGATGACATCGGGTCCCTCGGCGATCAGGCATTCCAGTTCGATATCGCGATAGCGCCGCTCGAATTCCTGCATCAGCTCGAGATGGTCGCTCTGCCCGTAGGTGTCGGAGAGGACAATAGTCAGTCGCGGCTCCACCTTGTCCGAGAGCCTGAGGCTCAAGGCTTCGAGCCGATCGCTCGCGGCGAGAATCTCCTGCACATGCGCCAGCACCCGTCGTCCGGCTGCGGTCAACGCCGGCAGGCGGCTCGAGCGGTCGAACAAGGTGAGATCAAGATCGGCCTCGAGATTGGCGATCGCCGTGCTGATGGTCGACTGGCTCTTGTTGAGCTGCCGCGCCGCTGCCGAGAACGAGCCGAGCGCCGCCGCGGCGGCGAACGCTTCCATGGCTTCGGGGGAGTATCTCATCTATCGATATTCTCGATGGTATCTATCTTTTTATACCTGAAGAATCGATGCTAGGTCGAGGCGAAATCGAACAGCTGAAGTGTGAGAACACCATGCAACTCCAGAACCGCTCTTTCCTCGAACGCATCGGCCACGCGGTCGGCTTCGAAGTCATCGCACTGGTCATCTGTGCGCCGATCGCCGCCTGGCTGCTGGACCGGCCCCTCGGCCATGTCGGCCTGCTCGCCATCCTGCTCTCGACCACCGCCATGGGCTGGAACGTCGTCTACAATTTCGGCTTCGACCGCTTCTGGCCGGCCGAGCGCGTCCCGCGCACCCTCGGGGTCCGGGCCCTGCATGCGCTTGGCTTCGAAGGCGGCCTGGTGCTGGTCGGCGTGCCGCTGGCGGCATGGCTGCTCAACATCTCGCTGGTCCAGGCCTTCGTGCTCGATATCGGCTTCTTCCTGTTCTTCCTGCCCTATGCGTTTGCGTACAACTGGGCCTATGACGGGCTCAGGGCGCTGTGGGTGGGGCGGAAGGTGGCGGGGGTTTAGTCCCCGTGGCTCCCCACGAACCTCCCCACCTAAACCGCCTTCAACAACCTCAAATGATTGTCGAAGTTCAGCTCGAACGTCGTCAGCGGCGCCGGCGAGCCAGCGAACCCGCCCAGTGCCCCCTCCCCGCTCGAGGCCAATAGCCCGACGCTGTCGGGCGCAATGCCGCAGCCGTTCTCGAGCCCGAGGCTCGCCACCACCGTTGCGGTGTCAGGATCGATTGCGAGGATGGTGTTGCCTTCCGGTGAGGAGACGCCGATCAGCCCGCCATCGGCCGAGGCGGCGACCGAGCCGATATAGTTGCGCATCTCCCCGAGCGTCGCGTCGGGCAGTTCGATCAGCCGGATTTCGCCGTCGCGCGTCGCATACCCCACCAGTTGCGGGCGGTCGGCCGAAGGCCCGCGGAACTGGCAGCCGAACCAGACGCGGCCCTTGTGGTCGAACGCCATGTGGCGGATCGACAGCTGGTGCAGCCCGCCATCGAGCCGCAACTGCCCGATCAACCCACCGGACCGTCGGTCGACGAAGGCGATCGAGGGGTCCATGGTGTCGAGATTGAGTTCGGCCCGCCCGTAATCGGGATGCGTCTCGATCCCGCCATTGGCGACCACGAAGGTCTCGCCGTCGGGCATCAGCAGCATCTCGTGCGGGCCGGTGCCAAAAGTGTCGAACTCGCCGATCCGCCTGTAGCCGCCGGCAACGTCATAGATGCCGATCACCCCACGCGCGTTGTCGAAGTCGTTCTCGGTGGCATAGAGCAGCTTGCCATCGGGCGAGAAGGCGCCGTGGCCAAAGAAATGCCGGCCCTCGACGCTGGTCAGCGTCTGCGGCTTGCTCGCACCGTTGGGGTCGAAGATCACCGCGAAGGTGCCGGGCTGGCGGGCGAACACCACCCCCTGCCCGGATGTCGGCGAGAAGGTGATGTCGTGTCCGCGCTCCGGCAGCTCGACGGTTGAGATCACCGATCCGGTTTCGCTCACCAGCGCTGCGGCAAAGCCACCCTCGCGCTTCTGGATCGAAGACGCAAAGACCAGCTCGGCGCGTTCCAGCGCTTCAGCGCGGCGCGGCAGCAGCGAGGCGGCGAACCCCACCCCGGCAGCTTTCAGGAAGGCGCGGCGCTGCCACATGCTCAGTCTCCGTCGAGCGACGAGAAGCCGACCGACAGGCCGAGCGCCGCCGCGAGGTTTTCGCCCAGGATCGTGTCGAGCGATTGGGTGACGATCACCAGGTAGTCGAGCGCCTTCTTCTGCCTGGGGTCATCGAGCGCCTGCTCGACCGGCTCGGTCACCACCTTGCCGGCGCGCTCGGCATTGCCGAACTCGAAGGCCGCACTGTTGCCGACCCAGAGGTTATCGGCCGTCGTCGCCTCGGCGATGCGGGATTTTTCGAGCAGCGCCTCGAGCCCTTCGAAATTGGCTGATATCGACGGCACCGTCATGCCGGAGCGCCAGAACAAAGCCGATTTCGGCTTCGGCGCGGCGCCGTCGCGGCCGAGAAACGGCAATAGCCGCTGGTCGCGGATCGCCTCGGTGCCATGCGCCAGGAGCCCGGTCAGCGCCTCGGCCACCTCGCGGAAACTGCGATAGTCCGGGTCGCTCTCGGAGGGTTCGAGCAGCCGTTTCGAGATCCCCGCCGGGTCGTTCCACTCGGCCGACAGAGCCGTTGCGGTCTCGGCCTGCAGCGTGGTGATGGCATGGGCATAGCCACAGCGGAAGGCGCCTTCGGCGCTGGCAAGCTGTTCGGCACCGGTGCCGAACAGCAGGAACTCGAGGGCGCCCAGCCCCTGCATGGCGACGCTCTTGCCGCCCAGCTTCTTGGGGTCGGTGGCATCGGGGTCGGCATCGGCGAGCACGCCCTGCACCTGCTTGAGTGCGATGCCCTTGCGATCGGGCCAGAACAGCACCTTGTCGTAGCGGTTCTCCACCATCAGCGGTCCGAGCCGGTAGAGCTCGACCCGCGACCAGGCGGTGACCGCGGCCTTGAACTGGCCTCGAGCAGTCTCGAGGCCGGCCTCGGATGGGGCGTCGCAAAGGCCGGCAACGTCGCGCTCGAGCGCCGCTGTCGCTTCGGCATACTGCGCGAAGCCCGGCCGGATCGCTTCGGTGATCGCCAGCGACACCACCTGCTCGGCCGTCAGCTTCTGCTCCTCGGCCGCGACGGGCAGCGCGACCAGCGCCAGGGCAACGGCAAGCAACAGGCGCATCAGAGCGACTCCAGGAAGGCGATCAGATCATCGCGCTCGGATTTCGGCATGTTTGCGAACGCGTCGCGCGATTTCTGCGCCTCGCCGCCATGCCAGAGGATGGCCTCGGTGAGGTTGCGCGCTCGCCCGTCATGCAGGAATTCGGTATGACCGGAGACCGTCTCGGTGAGCCCGATCCCCCATAGCGGCGGGGTCTTCCACTCGTAGCCGTCGGCATCGCCCTCGGGCCGGTTGTCGGCCAGCCCCTCGCCCATGTCGTGCAGCAACAGGTCGGTATAGGGCCAGATCAGCTGGAACTTGTGTGCCTCGATCGGCGCCTTGCGCGAGGTCACGTATTTGGGCGTATGGCAGGCCGTGCAGTTGGCCGAGTAGAACGCCTGCTTGCCGCGCAGCACCTGCGGGTCGTCGACCTTGCGCCGCTGCGGCACGCCCAGGTTCTGCGAATAGAACGTCACGAGGTCGAGCACCGGATCGGGCGCCTCGGATGGCCCGAGCCGCGCCTGTTCGCCGGTCGGCGCCGTAAGGCACTCGGCCTCTGCGGCGGTGCAATCGCCATGGGGCTTCATCACCAGCGGCGTCGAGATGCCGATATCGCCGGCAAAGGCATCGGCCGACTGCGCCCGGATGCTGGCGGCGCCCGCCTTCCAGCCGAAGCGGCCGAGCGCCCGCTGCCCGCTGACGGCATCGAGCACCATGTTCGGCTTGCCGGAAATGCCGTCGCCGTCACGATCATCGGGGTCGGCCTTCCTGAGGATGTCCTCGGCCGGCACCTGCTCGAGCAGCCCGAGCCCGATCATCTGCGGCGCGACGCGCGGGCTGAGCATCACGTCGTCGGCCATCGGCCCGTAGGCGAGATCGGCGACCGAATATGTCGGCCGGCGCAGTGTCACCACCGTGCCATCGCCAAGCGTCACCGGCTCGTCGGCATAACTGATCACCATCTTGCCTTCGGGCTTGACGCCCTGAATGGCGAAATCCTGCAGCTGGCCGCCATAGGTCGGCTCCTCGATCACCTTGGCGCCGGCGAGCAGCGCGGCATGATCGGCATCATCGCGCGGCGGGATCGACAGGCGGAGGAACATCGACACGGCATCGTCGCCATTGCCCGAAGGCGTGTGGCCGCGCCCATCCTTCAGGTGGCAGTTCTGGCAGCCGCGCGCATTGAACAGCGGCCCGAGGCCATCCGATGCTTCGGTGGAAGCCGGTGCCGACACCCAGAGCTTCCTGAACAGCGCGTTGCCGAGCTTGAACTCGGCTTCCTGCTCGAAGCTGATATTGGCCGACGAGAACGAGAAGATGTCCTGGTTGACGCGCTTCTTCACCGTACCGGCGCCGCCGGGCAACTGCTCGAAATTCTCGGGCTTGGTAAAATCGCTCGTCGGCGCGGTGACCGCCTGAACCCGCTTCAGGTCCTTGGGGGTCAGATCGGAACGGGTCCCGCCGTCGCTGGCGACGGCGAGACCCGCGATAAGGGTTATGACCAGGAAAACGGTCAAGCGCTTGTGCATGTCTCGCACTCTAGGCTTCCCGGCCATGGACCGGGATCAAATGCAGCAGCGCGGATTCTGGCAACCCGCGATGCCGATAAAGCTTTGGAAAACCCAAGCCCGACTAAGGCTCGACTACTGGAACACGGCGTCTGGGTTGGTCAGGCTGTCCGACTGCTCGATGGTCACGGTGTCGCCGAGCTCCAGCAGCGCCACGGCGCGCTCGATACCACGGGTCTGGGCAATCAGGCCATCGATGGCCGCCTGCACAACCGCGTTACCTTCAACATTCCCCTCGGCGATCATCTGGTCGTACTTTTCGATCGTGTCGCCGCGGGTCTTCATCGCTTCCATCTTGACGATGGTGTCGGCCAGTTGCGCCTTGAGTTCGGTATCGACGGCGGCATCCTTCGACGCGATCAGTTCGGAGATCGACGGGCCCTCGACCACCGAACCGTCGACCCGGGTGTACTTGCCCAAATAGACGTTCTGGATGCCGATCGCGTCGTTGAGGTGCGAGATGTAGGTATTGTCCGAGAAGCAGTCGTGCTCCTCCTCCGGATCATGCAGCAACAGGCCCAGCTTCATGCGCTCGCCGGCCAGCTCGCCGAACGACAGCGAGCCCATGCCGGTGAGGATGGTGGCGAGTCCCTGCCCGGCCAATGCCGTGCGGGCCGCGCCGCCTTCCTGCCAGTTGGCGACCATTTCCTCGATATCGGTGACGAGGAGATCGGTCGCCGCGTCGAGATACTGGCCGCGCCGCTTGGCGTTCGCCTCGGTCGAATAGTCGGTGAACGGCCGCTCGCCGGCACCCGCTTCCGTGCCATGCAGATCCTGCCCCCAGAGCAGGAACTCGATGGCGTGGTAGCCGGTGGCGACATTGGCTTCGATGCCGCCGGCTTCCTGCAGGGTGTCCTGCAGAAACGCCGGGGTGATCTCGGCCGCATCGACCTCGGTGCCGTCGATGGTGATCTTGGAGTTGGCGATGATGTTGGCGGTGTAGAGCCCGTTCTCGTCGCTCTCGGTGCCGTAGGAGGCATCGACATAGTCGATCAGGCCCTCGTCCAGCGGCCAGGCGTTCACCCGCCCTTCCCACTCGTCGACAATCGGGTTGCCGAAGCGGAACGCTTCGGTCTGCTGGTAGGACGGACGCGAGGCCTTCCAGGCATCGCGCGCCGCGGCCAGGGTTTCCTCGCTCGGGTTGGCGATCAGCGCGTCGGTCGCCGCATCGAGCGCCTTTGCCGTAATCAGCGCGTCCTCATAACCGGCGAGCGCGATATCGGCGTAGGTCTTGAGGATGGCGTCGGCATTGGGTTCGGCTGCATTTGCGACGCCGGCGCCCATCGCCGCCATGCCGATCGAGAGGGCAAGCGTGCTGATCTTCATTGCGGAAATCTCCTGGAGCAGGCCGGTTCCGGCCCGTTGCTGAGCGCGGCCTATCAAAGTGGATATTCCGCTTCAAGAAATATCGACCCAGCTTGGAACGGCTCTAAACTGCAGTTCCTCCGCCCATCTCGACTCGTCCAAGCAAAACGGGCACTGTCACAATTGTCACAATTGGCTTCGGAGGGGGTCCGAACGCTGTATCGCCTGCGCCGCCTGACTTTATCGGGGCTGCCGATTGCCCGGATTCCACTACGGCACCTTGGGGGTGTCACGTGGCTGTCATACGGCCAAAATAGGTGAAGCGCGGCTTTAGGGGCTCCTCCCGAGTCAGGACAAGAAGCCAAAATTCCAGGGAGACTTGAGAATGATCTTCAAGAATGCGCTCGTCGCTTCGGTTTCGGTCGCGGCCCTCGCCGCTTCGACCTTCACCGTCTCGGCGCAGACCGACCTTGCCGCCCTTTACGAAGCCGCCAAGGCCGAGGGTCAGCTGACCACCATCGCCCTGCCGCACGACTGGTGCGGCTACGGCGCCATCATCGACGCCTTCAAGGCCAAGTATCCGGGCATCACCGTCAACGAGCTGAACCCGGATGCCGGCTCGGCCGACGAGATCGAAGCGATCAAGGCCAACAAGGGCAATACCGGCCCGCAGGCCCCCGACGTGATCGACGTCGGCCTCAGCTTCGGCCCCTCGGCCAAGGCCGAAGGCCTGATCCAGCCGTACAAGGTCTCGACCTGGGACACGATCCCGGATTCGGCCAAGGACGCTGAAGGCTACTGGTACGGCGATTATTACGGCGTGCTGTCGTTCCTCGTGAACACCGACCTCGTCTCCAAGGTCCCGACTTCGTGGGCCGACCTCAAGGCGGCCGACTACGCCAATGCCGTGGCGCTCGCCGGTGATCCGCGCGCTGCCAATCAGGCCATCCAGGGCGTCTACGGCGCCGGCCTCTCGACCGGTGCGACCGACGCCAAGGCGGCTGCCGACGCCGGCCTCGCCTACTTCGCCGAGCTCAACAAATCCGGCAACTTCGTTCCGGTGATCGGCAAGGCCGCCTCGACCGCCCAGGGCACCACCCCGATCGTGGTGGCGTGGGACTACAATGCTCTCGCCTGGCGCGATGGCTTTGCCGGTAACCCCAAGGCCGAAGTGGTCGTGCCGTCCGACAGCGTCGTCGCCGGCGTCTACATCCAGGCGATCTCGGCTTTCGCGCCGCATCCGAACGCCGCCAAGCTCTGGATGGAGTACCTCTATTCCGATGAAGGCCAGCTCGGCTGGCTCGCCGGCTACTGCCACCCGATCCGCTTCAACGACCTTGCCGCCAACGGCAAGGTGCCGCAGGAGCTGCTCGACAAGCTGCCGCCGGCCGACGCCTATGCCAAGGCCGTGTTCCCCACCCTCGACGAGCAGGCTGCCGCCAAGGAAGTGATCACCGGCCAGTGGGACGCCGTCGTCGGCGCCAACGTCCAGTAATATGGCCAATGTCAGCTCTGCGGCTGACCCCGCGGCCGGCCCGGTTTCCACCGGGCCGGCCGTGCGCGTCGGTGGAAACCCGTTCCGGTTCTTTTCTCAACTCCGCCTCGGCGACCTGATCGCCATCGCGCCCTTCATCATCTTCGCGCTGCTGTTCCTGTTGATCCCGACGCTCGGTCTGGTGGTCGGCGCCTTCCAGGACGGCGACGGCAACTTCACCCTGCAGAACATCATGGATCTGGCGACGCCGCAGATCCTTGCCTCGTTCTGGATTTCGATCCGCGTCTCGGCCGCCTCGGCTCTGCTTGGCGCCGGCATCGGGCTCGTCATTGCGCTGGCCATCATTCGCGGCCGCCTGCCCTCTGCCATCCGTTCCACGGTGATGACGTTTTCCGGCGTCGCCTCGAACTTTGCCGGCATCCCGCTGGCTTTCGCGTTCCTTGCGACGCTCGGGCGGCTCGGGCTGGTCACCGTGCTGCTGAAGTTCGTCGGCTTCGATCTCTACAAGTCCGGCTTCAACCTCCTGAGCTTCTGGGGCCTCACCATCACCTATCTCTATTTCCAGATCCCGCTGATGATCCTGATCATCGCGCCGGCGATCGATGGGTTGAAGAAGGAGTGGGGTGAGGCCGCGGCGACGCTCGGCGCCACCAACGGCCAGTTCTGGCGCTATATCGGGCTGCCGGTGCTGTGGCCGAACCTGCTCGGCACGCTGTCGCTGCTGTTCGCCAATGCGTTCGGGGCGATTGCGACGGCTTATGCCCTTACCGGCTCCTCGCTCAACATCGTGCCGATCCTGCTCTATGCCCAGATCCGCGGCGATGTGCTGCACAACCCCGGCCTCGGCGCCGCGCTGGCGCTCGGCATGATCGTCATCACGGCTTTTGCCAATGTCATCTATCTCGTGATCCGCACCCGCGCCGAGAGGTGGCTCAAGTGAAGTCGGGCAGGCTCTGGAGCTGGATCATCTTTGCGCTCGGCGCGGCCTATTTCCTGCTGCCGCTGCTCGCCACCTTCGAGTTCTCGCTGCGCATCCGCCGCGAGGGCTACACCTTCGATGCCTACACCTCGGTGTTCTCCGACGGGCGCTTCCAGGCCTCGTTCAGCTATTCGCTGATCGTCGGCATCTGCGCCATCGTCGTCGGGCTGCTGATCGTCGTGCCCGCCGCCTATTATGTGCGGCTGCGCGCCCCGCATCTGAGACCGATCATCGAGTTCATCACCCTGCTGCCGCTGATCATCCCGGCGATCATTTTGGTGTTCGGCTACATCCGGATGTACAACACCTCGTCGCCGCTGCCGCTGCTGGGCACGAACCTGGGCACCGATATCCTCCTCACCCTCGCCTATGTGGCGCTGGCTTTACCCTACATGTATCGGGCAGTGGATACCGGGTTGCGCACCATCGATGTGCAGACCCTCACCGAGGCTGCCAACATCCTCGGCGCCAACCAGGCGACCATCATCGCCCAGGTGATCTTTCCCAACATCATCGTCGCGGTGTTGTCGGGCGCTTTCCTGACGCTCGCCATCGTCATCGGCGAGTTCACCATCGCGAGCCTGCTCAACCGGCAGGTGTTCGGCGTCTACATGCAGAATATCGGCGCCAACCGGGCGTTCGAGCCCGCCGCGCTCGCCGTCATTTCGTTCGTCATCACCTGGGGCGCCATGGGCATGATCCAGCTGCTCGCCCGCTTCGCCCCCAAAACCGCTCGTAGGGACTAAACATGGCAACCGAATTCCTGCGCCAAGAATTCCTGCGTATCGAAAAGCTGGTCAAAACCTTCGGCGGCAACCAGGTGGTCAAGGGCGTCGACCTCGCGTTCGACAAGGGCGAGTTCGTCAGCCTGCTCGGCCCCTCCGGCTGCGGCAAGACCACCATCCTCAGGATGATCGCCGGCTTCGAGCGACCGGACTCCGGCCGAATCCTGGTCGAAGGCAAGGATATTTCCGGCCTCGCGCCCAACCAGCGCAAGATCGGCATGGTGTTCCAGGCCTATGCGCTGTTCCCCAACATGAACGTCGCCGACAATATCGGCTTCGGGCTGAAGATCGCCGGCATGCCCAAGCCGCAGCGCGAAGCACGGGTCGAGGAGATGCTGAAGCTGATCGGCCTTTCCGGTTACGGCAAGCGCTACCCGTTCGAACTTTCGGGCGGCCAGCAGCAGCGCGTGGCGCTGGCCCGCGCCCTGGCGCCCAGCCCCCGCATGCTGCTGCTCGACGAACCGCTGTCGGCACTCGACGCCAAGATCCGCGTCTCGCTGCGCGAACAGATCCGCCAGATCCAGCGCGAACTGGGGATCACCACGGTGTTCGTCACCCACGACCAGGAGGAGGCGCTGTCCATCTCCGACCGCATCGTGGTGCTCAACACCGGCAATGTCGAACAGTTCGGCCAGCCGTTCGAGATCTACAACCGGCCGCAGACCAGGTTCGTCGCGACCTTCGTCGGCACCCTCAACACGCTGAACGCCACCGTGGCCGACGCCGGCCAGAAGACCGTGACGCTGGGCGGCACCACCGTCACCATCCCGGCCTTGCCCGCTTCGGCGCGCAACGGCGAAGCGGTGGCGCTCACCATGCGGCCCGAAGCCGTGTCGCTCGCCAATGGCGCGGCGCGCGACATCGTGCTCGACGGCAAGGTGGCCGAAGTCAGCTTCCTCGGCTCGGTCATCCGGCTGAAGGTCGACCTCGGCGACAACGCGGTCAATCTCGACACCTTCAACGACCAGCGCACCCCACCACCAGCGCACGGCGCCCCGGTGCGGATCGGCATCGCCTCGAGCGACGTGCTGGTGCTGGAGCGGTAGGTACGCCGCACCAGCAAATTTCTTCTCCCCTCCTCCATTCCACCAGCAACACTTTGACCCGCAAGCCGATTCACCCGCGCGCCATCCTGCTCTAAGGTGCCCCGCAAATCGCGGAGCACTCATGACCACCCCCCTTGTCACCACCGACTGGCTCGCCGAACACATCGACGACCCCAACATCGTCCTCGTCGATGCCAGCTGGTACATGCCGGCCGCCAACCGCAGCGGGCGGGCCGAATATCTGAACAGCCACCTGCCCGGCGCGGTGTTCTTCGGTATCGACGATATCGCGGACAAGACCACCACCCTGCCCCACATGCTGCCGACGCCGGCAGCCTTTGCCGAGGCGGTGGGCAAGCTCGGTATCGCCGATACCGACACCATCGTCGTCTATGACGAAGCCGGCGTGTTCGCCGCGCCGCGCGTCTGGTGGAGCTTCCGGACCATGGGGGCCAAAGACGTGCGCGTGCTCGACGGCGGCGGCCCGAAATGGCGCGCCGAGGGCCGGCCCACGGCGTCAGGCGAGGAATACCCGACACCGCGCACCTTCGTGCCGCACTACCAGCCCGCTCTGGTGCAGGATTTCGACGCGGTACTCGGGCTCACCAGTTCGAAAGCCAAAGCCATCGTCGACGCCCGCCCCGGCGACCGCTTCCGCGGCGAAGCGCCGGAGCCGCGCCCCGGCCTCGCCTCGGGCCATATCCCGGGCAGCCTCAGCGTGCCATCGAGCGACGTCACGGCGAATGGCCAGCTGAAATCGGCAGCGAAGCTGCGGGCGCTGTTCGACAAGGCCGGAGTCGATGTGACCAAGCCCATCGTCACCAGCTGCGGTTCGGGCGTGACGGCGTCGACCGTGGCGCTGGCGCTGGCGATTGCCGGGGCCAAGGATGTCGCGGTCTATGACGGGTCATGGACCGAATGGGGTGGTCGGGCGGACGCGCCGGTGGAGAAGGGCTGAGGCGGCGGCGCAAGTGGCCCCACCCCACCCAGCTGCGCTAAGCCCGCTACGCGGGCAGGCTTCGCTGCCCTCCCCATCAAGGGGAGGGAAACCCGACTGCGTGTTTTCGGTTCTTTCGTCTCCCTCCCCCTTGTGGGGAGGGTAGCGCAGCTAGGCGAAGCCGTAGCGAAGCTGGGTGGGGGTGGACCCACGTTCCGGCGTCCCGCTACCCCCGCGAAACCCGCCAGCTCCTGACCTCGAACGGCCTGAGCTCCGCGCCCGCGCCCCGCTCCATCGGCTCCTCGAGAATGCTGAGGCTCTCGCCGAGCACCCAGCCCTCCGGCACCGCCACCGCAAAATCGCCGCGCCGGCCCGACGGTTCGTACACCCGGAGCACCAGCCCGTTGCCGTCCTCGGCCGGCTTCAGTCCGGACAGCGCCGCCGGAATGCCCTCCACCCCGATCGGCTCGTAATGCACCGCGGCGACGCCGCTGGCCGCGGCGGCCAGCATCGGCTGGTTCAGGTCCTCGGCCTCTTCGCGCACCCGGCCCTCGTGCCACTCGCCGGCATGCGGATAGAGCGCATAGGTGAAGCGCTGCCCGCCCTCGTCGGCCAGGGGGTCCGGATAGACCGGCGAGCGCACGAGGCTCAGCCCCAGTACATTGCCCTTGGCGCTGTGCCCGTATTTCGCGTCGTTGAGCAGCGCCACGCCAAACCCCGGCTCGCTCATGTCGAGGAAGCGGTGCCCCGGCACCTCGAACTGCGCCTGGTCCCAGCTGGTATTGTTGTGCGTGGTGCGCTGCACCACGCCATTGGCGTGCTCGAACGTTGCGTGCGTCGCCCGCACCGCCACCGGGGTCTGGGTGCGCAGCAGGCAGTGCCGGTCGTGCCAGTCGATCTCGGTGGCGATATCGAGCCGCACCCCGTTGGCTTCGAGGATATAGGTCTGGGTCACCGTCGAGGCGCGGAAGCGGCGGACAATGCGGATCGCGGCGCGGGTCGCACTGTCCTCGACCACCTTGATGCTCTCGGGCCGGTTCAGCTCGATGCCCTTCTTCGCGTAGTCTTCCTCGATGTCCCAGGCATCCCAGTCGCGCGGCTTGTCGGCCGGATAGACCCAGAGCTGGTTGCCACGGCCGGCGAGCGCCTCGCGCCCCGTCGCCTTGTGGATGAGGCTGGTGACCGTGCCATCGGGCCCGATGCTGGCGCGCAGATGCGCGTTCTCGAGATGGCTCTCGCTGACCGACAGCCCCGGCAGCGGCTCGAGCGTCGCGCGGGTGAACACCTTGATGCCGAGCGGCGCCATCACGTCGGAACTGGAAAAATGCGTGCCGTCCGACAGCGTCACCCGCACCGGACGGCGGCTGAGCGAGGGGTTCACCACGATCACCGCGTCATGCACATCGCCGTTGGGGATGCGGTTGACGATCGACGACAGCGCCATCTGCTGGCGCGCCAACGCGCGGCCGACAGCATCGTTCAGCTCGCGCTCGGCATCCTCGTAGACCTCGGCGATCGAGGAACCGGGCAGGATGTCGTGGAACTCGTTCTTCAATACCACGCGCCAGATATGCTCGAGGCTTTCCGGCTGTTCGCCACCCAGCAGCGCCGCGAGACCGGCCAGCGTCTCGGCGGTGATCAGCGCCCGCTCGGCCTGCCGGTGCGCCTTCTTGGTGGCGCTCTGCGTGGTGAGCGTGGCGCGGTGCAGTTCGAGATAGATGTCGCCCTGCCATACCGGCAGCTCGGTTTTCTTGCCGGTCGCGTGCGCCGCGGCGAAGAAATCCTCGACCCGGCTCCAGCGCGCCTTGGGCAGTGCCGGGAAATCCCTCAGCTGCATCTCGCGGGTCACATATTCCGGCGTCACGCCGCCGCCGCCGTCGCCATAACCCACTGCCAGCAGCGAGGTCTGGTGCTGCGGCTTCTGCATGAAGTTGCGCCAGGTCTTCAAAATGCTGAGCGGGTTCACCGCGCCGTTGTAGCCGTGCCAGGGGTTGTTGAAAGTATGGGTCAGCACCCGCGAGCCGTCGATCCCCTCCCACCAGAACAGGTCGGCCGGGATGGTGTTGGTGTCGTTCCAGTTCACCTTGATGGTGAAGAACGAGTCGATACCGCCTTGTTTCAACAACTGAGGCAGCCCGCCTGAAAAGCCGAAGCAGTCGGGCAGCCAGCACACCCGGTGCCGCACCCCGAACTTCTGCTGGAAGTAGCGCTGGCCGTAGAGGATCTGCCGGGTCAGGCTTTCGCCGGTGGGCATGTTGGTGTCGGGTTCGACCCACATGCCGCCCACCGTCTCCCAGCCGCCGGCCAGGACCTTCGCCTTGATCTTCTGAAACAGCGAGGGATCGTCTTCCTCGATCTGCGCATAATAGTGCGCCGTCGACTGGTTGAAGCGGAATCCCGACTGCGCCAGGTACTCGTTGCTCCCCTCCATCAGCGTCACCGCCGTCGAGAAGGTGCGGCGCATCTTGCGGCGCGTCTCGGCATAGGGCCAGAGCCAGGCGAGATCGATATGGGCGTGCCCGGTGAGGGCAATCTCGCCCTGCTGCGGGAAGCGCTGCTGCAACTCGCGCAGCCGCTCGATCAGTTTCAGATCCGCCTTGACGACGCTCTGGCGCTGCTCCTCGCTGAGCGGCGCCGGGTTGTCCTTCAGCGGCGGCAACTGCCAGATCTTCTGCTGGCCGCGCTGCGGCGCAAAGCGCGCGACATAGTCATCCGACCCCGACGGCCAGTCGAGCCCATAGAAGGCCTCCTCGGCGGCGGCGATCAGGTGCGGCACCACCTCGTGCCCCTCGAGCTCGGTCGCCGCCTCATGTAGCTGCGTGAGCCGCAACCGGAAGGCGTCGACCGCGCCATCGAGCCAGTAGAGCTTCGCCTCATTGAGGTGCGGTTTGCGCACCGGCTCGCCGAACGGCAGCCGCGCCACCGCTTCCGCCTCGATGCGGAAATCATGCGCCCTGACCGGAAATTCCTTGTGGTACGGGTCATTGCCGAAGCCGACATTATCGTCGGCATAGATCAGCGTCGCCAGCGCCTCGCCCCCAAGGTCGAGGTACAGCCGGGTTTCGGCGATCGGCCAGCTCGAGGGCACCGAAACGCCGACGGCAAAGTTCTGCACGCCGTCGCGGCTCGGCCAGGGCGCGCCGACTTCGATCGGCTTGCCGTTGAGCGTCCAGCCGCCCACCGGCACCGTCTCGCGCTCCCGCCACCAGGTGAGCTCATCCAGCCGCACCCTGATCCGGTCCAGCCGCTGCTCGATGGAGAGAGCCATGCGAAATATCCTCGTTGCAACGTTACAATTCGCGGCGGACAAAATCACAACTGGCCGCGGCCCGCTAGGGTGGTTCGCGCCTGCTCCACCACTCCTCTCCACCCGCGTCAGCAGCGTCACCACGCCTGCCCGCTTTTCGTCGATGGACAGACAAGTCAGACATCAGCCGCATTTCGGTTTCCGCTGTGCGGCTTTCGTGCTTGCCCGGATCGCCGCACCGATACTAGACTTCACCACCGAGGAGGAGGCCGGTGCAGGACGATCGATGTGCACCGGCGCCGCCAAACATATCTGACAGGTGCGAGCAAAATGGCCCGTAGCGAAGCGGATAGAGGCGAGTACCCACTGACGGCGGCCGAACGGGTGGCCAACGAGCTAACCGAAACCATCCTCGGCACGCTCGCGCCCGGCGCCCAGATTCCCAGCGAAGCCGATATCGCCGCGCGCTTCGAGGTCAGCCGCCTGACGGTGCGCGAAGCGGTGAAGATGCTGGTCGGGCGTGGCCTGCTCCATATCGGCCGTGGCCGCCGGGCCATCGTGCGCGAGCCGGACAGTTCGGTGTTTGCGGCGCTGCTGGTTGCCATTGTCCGCAACGACCCCAAGGGGTTGTTCGACCTGATCGAGCTGCGCATGGCGATGGAATCGCTGTCGTCGGGCCTTGCCGCCAAGCGCGCCAGCCGTGCCGGCGTCCAGGCCATCGACGCCGCCATGCGCGACATGCGCAAGTCGGCGGCCGAGGCGGCCGATGGCGCGAATCCGGAGGCCGAAGCGCGCTTCCACGAGAGCGACCTGCAGTTCCACGAGGCCGTCGCCATGGCGAGCGGCAATCGCGTCATTGCCTTCATCTTCGAGGCCATGGCGAAACCCTTGCGCGAGAGTTTCGTCATGAGCCGCCGCGGCCAGACGCTGCGCGGCGCCGGCCGCTCCGAAACACTGGAAGCCCACCAGGCTGTGCTCGACGCCATCCGAACCGGCAACCAGCGCGCCGCCGTCGACGCCATGCGGGCGCATTTGAAGAGCACGGAACTGGACATCCGCTCGCACCTGGCGAGTGGCGTGGCGGCGGCTTAGGCTCCGCTGATCAGGTGCGGTTGGCGGTGGGTGAGCCCGGCGTGCTTGGCGCCCCTCACCCTGACCCTCTCCCCAAAGGGGCGAGGGGACGCACTTTGCACCGGCGGTGCCACAACGCCCCCTCGCCCCTCTGGGGAGAGGGCTGGGGTGAGGGGCGCCAAGCGCACCGGCTTAGACCCTATGGGCATACCCGTTAGCCGTGGTTGATCATCACGTGGCGGACCGCCGTATAGTCCTCGAGCGCGTAGACCGACATGTCCTTGCCGTAGCCCGATTGCTTCAGCCCGCCATGCGGCATCTCGTTGACCAGCATGAAATGCGTGTTGATCCACGTACACCCATATTGCAGCCGCGCCGCCGTCTGCATCGCCTTCGACACATCCCTGGTCCACACCGATGATGCCAAGCCATAGTCGCTGTCATTGGCCCAGGCGATGGCATCCTCGGGGTCGGAGAAGCGGGTGACCGACACCACCGGCCCGAACACCTCGCGCCGGACGATCTCGTCCTGCTGCAGCGCTCCGGCGATCACCGTCGGCTCGTAGAAGAAGCCCCGGTCGCCCGACATGTGCCCGCCCGCGGTGATCTTGATATGCGGCAGTTCCGACGCCCGCTCGACGAAGCTCGCTACCCGGTCGCGCTGGCGCTTCGAAATCAGCGGCCCGATCTCGTTGAGCGTGTCGTCTTGCTGGTTGTACTTGATCGAGTTGACCGCTGAGCTCAGGTCGGCCACCAGCTTGTCGTGGATCTTCGGGCCGGCATAGATCCGGCAGGCCGCGGTGCAATCCTGTCCGGCATTGTAGTAGCCGAAGGCCTTGAGCCCGCTGACCACTGCCTCGAGATCGGCATCGTCATAGACGATGACCGGCGCCTTGCCGCCCAGCTCGAGATGCGTGCGCTTCACCGATTTCGCCGCCGCCTGCAGTACCTTCTTGCCGGTCGCCACATCGCCGGTGATCGAGATCATGTTGATCCTGGGGTGGTTGATCAGCGCGTTGCCGACGCTGTCGCCGCGCCCCAGGATGACGTTGACCACGCCCTCGGGCAGCACTTCGGCGAACACCCGTGCCAGCTTCAGCGCCGTCAGCGGCGTCTGCTCGGATGGCTTGAACACCACGGTGTTGCCGCCGGCGATGGCCGGCGCCAGCTTCCACGCCATCATCATCAGCGGGTAGTTCCACGGCGCGATCGAGCCGACGACGCCGATCGGGTCGCGTCGCACCATCGAGGTATGGCCAGGCAGGTATTCGGCCGCGATGGCGCCCTGCATGTTGCGCACCGCACCGGCAAAGAAGCGCCAGCAATCGACGATCGCCGGGATCTCGTCATTCCTCACCGCATTGATCGGCTTGCCGCAGTTGAGCGCCTCGAGTGCCGCAAAACCATCGGCATCGTCCTCGATCGCCTGCGCGATGCGCAGCAGGTAATTCGAGCGCTGCCCGGGCGTCGTCCGCGACCAGCCGGCAAAGGCCTTCTCGGCCGCCAGCACCGCCGCATCGATCTGCGTGAGCGAGGCCTCCGGGATGGCGCGGATCAATTCCCCGGTCCTGGGATTGAGCACCTGCTCCGCGGTTTCCGTCCCCGCCTCGAAGCGCGAGCCGATCAGCATTTCGGTGTGCATTAGTGTCTCTCCCTAACTCGACTTTCAGTGCATGTGGCCACCCCCCTCCCAGCCTCCCCCACAAGGGGGGAGGTGTGGGCTGGTGCGGGTGGCAAGAGGCCTGCCAAAGCCCCGATCGGCACCTCCCCCCTTGTGGGGGAGGCTGGGAGGGGGGTGGCCAAGTGAACAGCAACCGGCATCACTTCCCCATCCCCGCCACTGTCTGGTCGCCGCCGCGGCTGAAGTAGAACGCCAACAGGATCGGCAGCAGCGTCACGATCACCACCACCATGGCGACCACATTGGTCACCGGGCGCTGCCGCGGCCGCACCAGTTCCTCGAGCATCCAGATCGGCAGCGTCTGCTGCTGGCCGGCGGTGAAGGTGGTGACGATCACTTCGTCGAAGCTCAGCGCAAAAGCCAGCATGCCGCCGGCGAGCAGCGCCGTGCCGATATTGGGCAGGATGACGTGGCGGAAGGTCTGGAACTTGTCGGCGCCCAGGTCCATCGCCGCCTCGATCATCGAGCCGGAGGTGCGGCGGAAGCGCGCCACCGCATTGTTGTAGACGACGACGATGCAGAAGGTCGCGTGCCCCAGCACGATCGTCCAGAACGAGAACGGGATCTCCATCAGGCTGAAGGCCGAACGCAGCGAGATGCCGGTGATGATGCCGGGCAGCGCGATGGGGAGGATCACCAGGAGAGAAATCGTCTCTCGCCCGAAGAACCGGGTGCCCGACACCGCTGCGGCGCAGAGCGTTCCCAGCACCAGCGCGATGGCGGTCGAGATCGCCGCCACCTGCACCGACAGCGTCAGCGCCTGCCAGACGTCGGGCCGGTTCCAGGTCACCTCGAACCATTTCAGCGTCAGCCCCGGCGGCGGCCACTGATAGGTCCGCTCTTCCGAGGAGAAGGCATAGAGAAAGATCAGCGCAATCGGCGCCAGCATGAAGAACAGCCCGCCGGCGGCGGCGAGCTTCAGCCCCCAGGGGGCGCGCGGTCCGTCAGAGCGCATCGAACGCCCCCATGCGCTTGGCCACCCACAGGTAGAGCCCCATGATGACGATCGGCACCACGGTGAAGGCGGCAGCCAGCGGGATGTTCCCGGCAGTACCCTGGTGCGCATAGACCGCCTGGCCGATGAAGAAGGCCGAGGTGCCGATGATCTGCGGGATGATGTAATCGCCCAGCGTCAGCGAAAAGGTGAAGATCGAACCGGCGACGATCCCCGGCAGCGCCAAGGGGAAGATCACCTTCCAGAACGTCTGCATCGGCGTCGCGCCGAGGTCCGAGGACGCATCGAGGAGGTTCGTCGGCACCCGCTCGATCGCCGCCTGGATCGGCAGGATCATGTAGGGCATCCAGACATAGAGAAAGACGAGGAAGGTGCCGGTATAGCTGATCGACAACGAGTTGCCGCCGATCACCGGCAGTGACAGCCAGGCATCCAGCAGCCAGGTCAGGTGCAGTTGCTCGAACACCCAGTTGAGGATGCCCTCCTTGGCGAGGATCAGCTTCCAGGCGTAGACCTTGACCAGGTAGCTGGCCCAGAGCGGCAGCATGATGCCGAGATAGAACAGCGCCTTCCACTTGCCCCGCGCATAGCGCGCCGCCATGTAGGCGATGGGAAAGGCGATCAGCGCCGAGGCGACCGTCACCGCGCCCGCCATGATCACGGTGCGCAGGATCACATCGAGGTTCTGCGGCTTTAGGAGCTCCGCATAGGTCTTGAGCGTGAACTCGTAATTGATCAGCCCCGAGAACTCGTCGATCGAGAAGAAGCTCTGCAGCAAGAGCGCGAACAGCGAGCCGACATAGACGATGCCGAGCCACAGCAGCGCCGGCAGCAGCAGCAGGAACACGAACAGTTTCGGCTGCCGCCAGAAGCGGTCGCTGAGCGCCCCGAGCCAGCCGCGCCGGTTCGGCAGGATCGCGCTCGAACTGGTCGCGGCGAGCGCGCTCACTCCGCCTCCTCCATCAGGTGCAGCGCTTCGCGCGCAAAGCCGATGGTCACCTGGTCGCCGTCGGCAGGCACGTCGGCGCCCGACGGCACCACCGCATGGAGCAGCGTGCCGTTGAGATCGATGCCGAGCCGGGTCGTCGCGCCCAGATAGGACCGCGATACCACTGTGCCGCTGAGCGGCGTATGCCCGCCCGTGCCGCGAACCAGGTGGATCGCCTCCGGCCGCAGCGAAGCCCAGCGCCGCTCTCCGGCAATGGTTTCGACGAATTCGGGCGCCAGCACATTGGACGAGCCGACGAAATCGGCAACGAAGCGCGAGTTGGGCCGGGTGTAGATGTCCTCGGGCGTCCCCACCTGCACCAGCTTGCCGAAATTGAACACCGCCACCCGGTCGGCCATCGACAGGGCCTCGCCCTGGTCGTGGGTGACGAAGATGAAGGTGATGCCGAGCGTCTTCTGCAGCGCCTTCAGCTCTTCCTGCATCTGCTCGCGCAGCTTGAGGTCGAGCGCCCCGAGCGGCTCGTCGAGCAGAAGCACTTTGGGCTTGTTGACGATGGCGCGGGCCAGCGCCACCCGTTGTCGTTGCCCGCCCGAGAGCTGGCCGGGACGCCGCTCGCCATAACCGCCGAGCTTGACCAGCTCGAGCGCCGCTTCAGCCTCGCGGGCCCGCGTCGTCCTGTCGACCTTTTTCAGCATCAGCGAGAATTCGACGTTCTCGCGCACATTCATGTGCGGGAACAGCGCGTAGTCCTGGAACACCGTGTTGACGTTGCGCCGGTAGGGCGGCACGCCCTCCACCGCCTCGCCGAAAATCCGGATCTGCCCCAGCGTCGGCTGCTCGAAGCCGGCAATCAGCCTGAGGCAGGTGGTCTTGCCCGAGCCCGAGGGGCCGAGCATGGCGAAGAACTCCCCTTCCCCGACCTCGAGATCGACCTCGTCGAGGGCTCTCACCGCGCCGAAATGGCGGGAAACGGTGTTGAGGGAAACGGCGGATGTCATGCGGTGAGGAGCCTTTGCGTCAACCGGGGGACCGTTGTTGGCAGTCCGCGGGATCGTACCGGAGGATTTGCCAGGGCAAATCCCCGGGTTGTGGCCGGACAATCTGCCGTTGGCAGATCGCCGGGTCCGGACGATTTGCCTTTCGGCAAATCGCCGAGGTCGGAGGATTTGCCGGAGGCAAATCCCCTAGGGGTGTCACCCCCGCAACGGCGGAACCCACTCGCTGTGGACGCGAGGTTGCGCTGGGCTGCGCCGTCGCGGGAGTGACAGTCGCGGGGTGAAGAGACCGGGCAGTGCCCGGACTCCCCGAGCCGGCTAGCGGCCGCCGATAACCCCGACATAGTCGCTGACCCAGCGGTAATACGGCACGCATTCGCCCGCCTCGCACTTGGCGGTCGGGGTCCGCCAGAAGCGGATCTTGTCGAACTCTTCGTAGCCGTTCCCGGCGCAGCCTTCATCGGTGAGGAGTTCGTTGCCCTTGCAGGCGGCCGGCACCGACGGCACCGTGCCGAACCAGGCCGACACGTCGCCCTGCACCTTGGGCGACAGCGAATGCTCCATCCACATATAGGCGCAGTTGGGGTGCGCGCTCTCGGCATGCAGCATCGTGGTATCGGCCCAGCCGGTGATCCCTTCCTCGGGGAAGGTCGAGGCCACCTTCGCGCCTTCCGCCTTCAGCACGTTGACCATGAATGGCCAGGACGAGGAGGCAACGACGCCTTCGTTCTTGAAGTCGTCCATCTGGATGAAGGCGTCGTGCCAGTAGCGGCCGACCAGGGTGCGCTGCACGCGCAGCAGGTCGAGCGCCGCCTTGTACTGGTCCTCGTTCAGCGCGTAGGGGTCGGTGATCCCGAGCTCCGGCTTGTGCTTCATCAGGTAGAGCGCCGCGTCGGCCACGTAGATCGGGCCGTCATAGGCTTGGACGCGCCCCTTGTTGGACTTGCCGTCGGGCAGCGTCTGCTCTTCGAACACCACGTTCCAGCTAGTCGGCGGCTTATCCCCGAACACCTCGGTATTGTACATCAGCACATTGGCGCCCCAGACATAGGGGGTGCCGTAATGGGTGCCGTCGACCGTATGCCAGGCGGCGTTCTGCAGCCGCTCGTCGATCGTCGACCACGACGGGATCAGCGCCGTGTTGATCGGTTGCACGCGCTTGCCGGCGATCAGCCGCAGCGAGGCGTCGCCCGAAGCCGTGACGAGGTCGAAGCCGCCTTCGTTCATCAGCGCCACCATCTCGTCCGAGGTGTTGGCGGTCTTCACCGTCACCTTGCAGCCGGTATCGGCTTCGAACTTGGTGACCCAGTCATAGTTCGGGTCGGTCTCACCGCGCTCGATGTAACCGGCCCAGGCGACGATCGAAACTTCGCCCTCCCCCGCGCCGAGCGACTGCAGCATCTCCTGCGCAGCCACCTGACCGGTGAAGGTCGCAACCATAGTCAAGGCCGTACACGTCTTGAGGATGGATTTCATCGATTTCTCCCTGCTCGGGCAGCGCTCCCAAATGCGCATCATGCCCTTACATGCGAGCTTATCGAGCGCTGTGCTATGCGCAAATGCATTCGTCCGAGGGGAGTTATCGGATTTTCCGATAGCAGGAGCGGGGTGAGCAGTTTCAGCGCACCGGCACCAGTCGGCTCCCCTCCCCCTTGAGGGGAGGGGCGGGGGGTGGGGGTCCATCGGTGATCACCGCACTACCCCCACCCTCAATCCCTCCCCTCAAGGGGGAGGGACGCCCGACTGTGAGATCAGCGTCCTGCGACGGAGTTGCACCGCTTTCTCCACACACTCGGTGTCATCCCAGCGAAAGCTGGGACCCAACTCTCAGCTGGCGCGGGGGGTGAAATGGGTCCCAGCTTTCGCTGGGATGACAGCCGGTGGGGAGGCGAGACCGTGATTCATTCCATCCACGAAAACCTTCACCGCTCCTGCGCCGCCCTGCCCCGTGGCGCGTGTTGCTGTTGCGCCAAACCGATGAAATCCCGCGCCGCCTGTGTCAGCTGGCTGCCGCGGCGCCACACCATCCCCACCTGCACCACCGGCAGCGCCCCGGAGATGTCGCGGCTTTCGATCCGGTCGCCTTCCAGCGACCACGGCCGGTACACCAGGTCCGGCAGCAGCGCGATGCCGGCGCCGGTGGCGACGAGGCTGCGCACCGCTTCGACCGAGCGGGTGCGGAACGCCACGTTGGGCCGGGCGCTGAACGCGGCCAGCAGTTTGCCGGTATTCTCCTCGGTCTCGTCGACCGTCAGCATGATCAGCGGCTCAGGCACGATATCCGAGACCGAAATGATGTCGGCGCCACCAAGCCGATGCCCGAGTGGCAGCCACAGCCGATAGGGCGAAGTCTCGAAGATTTCGGCCTGCAGCGCCACGCGGTCCCTGAGGTTGGAGATCACCATCACCGCCACATCGAGCTCGCCGCCGATCAACAGGTGCTCGAGATAATCGCCATTATCCTCGATAGCGGTGACATTGACGTGCGGGTAGGCCCGCCGATAGCGGGCGAGCAGATCCGACAGCACATAGCCGGCGACCAGCGAGGTCACCCCCAGTTGCAGGCTGCCGCCGGCCGGAGCCTCCGCCTCGCCGAAGCTGCGCCGCGCATCCGACACACTGGCGAGGATGCGGGTGGCGTGGCGATAGAACTGATGCCCCTTGTGGGTAATGGTCAGGCCCCGCCGGTGCCGCTCGAACAGCGTCACCCCGAGATCGGATTCCAGCTCCTTGATCGCATCGGTCACCGCCGACTGGCTGATCGACAGCGACTGCGCCGCCCCTGAAACGGTGCCCTCCTCGGCGACCGAGATGAAATATTGCAGCTGCCGCAAGGTGAAAGCCATCTGCGCACTAAAGCATTGGCAGCCGGGCCGCTCAATCGCTATGGGTGGGCGAAAGCTTCGGAGGCAACATCATGGGCAGCCGCGCCAACACCCTCGCCGCAATCGAGCGCCGCGTCCGCCGCATCGGCCGGCCCTTCGGTGTCAGCCTGTTGATCGCCGAAAAGCGCAACCCCAAGATCGAAGCACATGGCGGCTACATGCTGCGCGACGACGATACCTTCGAGATCGTCTTCGGCAATGCCGGCTACGATTTCTCCGCCAGCCTCGAGGAAATCGAGGAATTCCTGATGGAATCGCGCACCGCCATGCGCGAGGAGATCAAGGGCAAGAAGAAGCGGTAGGTCCGAGCACATCCCTCGGCTCCCCTCCCCCTTGAGGGGAGGGGTTGGGGGTGGGGGTGGTGAGGGGAACCTCGGTGCTGACTTCACCACCCCCTCCCTCAATCCCTCCCCTCAAGGGGGAGGGAAGCGGAAGCGCCGGCGCTTAGTTGCCCAACACCCCCCTCACCCACTCCCGCACCCCGCGCACCCAACCCGCCGCCGACCGCCACACCGCCGTCGACTTCGCCCACGCAATCGCCCGGTCGCGCAGCGCGAACATCCAGCCCAGCAGCCGCGCCAGCCACTCGATCCGCATCAGCGGCTGGTACACCGCATGAAAAATCCGCTCGACCACCAGCAGCGACAGCGCATGCGCCAGCAGCAGCCCGATGGTGCCGGTGATGACGTGCCCGGTGCCGGCCCACCAGATGGCGACCACCTTCATCGGTTCGATCACCACGAACGGAACCCCGAGCGCCAACAGCGCTGCATAAGGCGGCAACCGGCCGAGCCAGTCGCCCAACCGCTGGAACAGCCGCAGCGCGCTGAGCCAGGCGATCAGCGGCCGGAACAGTGGAAACAGCAGCTCGTCGAGCAGCGTGTAGATCACCACCGCAACCGTCACCACCGCCCGTGCTGCGGCCCGGATCAGACGCGAAACCGCCCCTTGCTCTGCCATGTTTTCCTCTGCCGCTCACGAAGGCTAGCCGCGCCGATTTTCTCTCGCTATCGTTTCAAGCGGGAAGTTTCTGTGCCTAGTAGCGAGCGTCCGACCGCATGTCGATCAAAGCCGCGATCTATCACCTGACGCACTACAAGTACGACCGCCCGGTCATCCTCCAGCCTCAGATCATCCGGCTCCAGCCGGCGCCGCAATCCAAGACCAAGGTGCTGAGCCACTCGCTGCGGGTCAGCCCGGCCAATCACTTCGTCAACCTGCAGCAGGACCCCTACGGCAACTACCTCTCCCGCCACGTCTTCCCCGAGCCGGTGACCGAGCTGAAGATCGAGGTCGACCTCGTCGCCGACATGACGGTCTACAACCCGTTCGATTTCTTCGTCGAGGAGAGCGCCGAGACCTGGCCGTTCGAGTATCCGGCGGAACTGCGCGACGATCTCTCGATCTACATGAAGCCGCAGCCGGCGGGCCCGCTGCTCACCGAATTCCTCTCGGGGGTCGATCGCAGCCCGCAGAACACCGTCAATTTCATCACCGCTCTGAACGCTCGGGTGCAGCGCGACATCGGCTATATCGTCCGGCTCGAAACCGGCGTGCTGGAACCCGAGGAAACGCTGACCCGCGCCCAGGGCTCGTGCCGCGATTCGAGTTGGCTGCTGGTGCAGGCGCTGCGCCAGCTCGGCTTTGCCGCCCGCTTCGTCTCCGGCTACCTGATCCAGCTGAAGCCCGACCTCGTCTCGCTGGACGGCCCCGCCGGCACCGACCACGATTTCACGGATCTCCACGCCTGGTGCGAGGTCTACCTGCCGGGCGCCGGCTGGGTCGGGCTCGACCCCACCTCGGGGCTGCTCGCCGGCGAGAGCCACGTGCCGCTCGCCGCCACGCCGCATTATCGCAACGCCGCGCCGATCTCGGGCTTCACCAGCTTCGCCAACGTGGAGTTCGCCTTCGACATGAAGGTCAGCCGCGTCGCCGAGCACCCGCGCATCACCAAACCGTTTTCCGACGCGAGCTGGGATCGGCTGAATGCCCTGGGCAAGAAAGTCGACGAGGAACTGGTGGCCGGCGATGTCCGCCTCACCATGGGGGGCGAACCCACCTTCGTGTCGATCGACGATTTCGAGGCCGGCGAGTGGAACGCCGACGCGGTCGGGCCGACCAAGCGGGCCAAGGCCGACGCACTGATCCGGCGGCTGCGCGATCGCTTCGCCCCCGGCGGCTTGCTGCATTACGGCCAGGGCAAATGGTACCCGGGCGAGACCCTGCCGCGCTGGACCTTTTCGCTCTACTGGCGCCGCGACAACAAGCCGGTCTGGCGCGACGAAAAGCTGTTTGCGCATGAGGGGGTGCCGACCGCCGCCAAGCCGGGCGACGACCAGCGGCTATTGACCGAAATCGCCGCCAATCTCGGCGTCGGCAGCGAGACCATCGATGCCGCCTATGAGGATCCGGGCGAGTGGCTGGTGAAGGAAGCCAGGCTCCCGCCCAATGTCGACCCGGCCAATTCCGAGCTCGCCGATCCGGAGGCGCGCGCCCGCATGGCGCGGGTGTTCGACAATGGCCTCACCAACCCCACCGGCTATGTGCTGCCGGTACAGCGCTGGAACGCCCTGCCCGATCGCAGCCGCCGCTGGATCACCGAAAAATGGCGCACCCGCCGCGGCAAACTGTTCCTCGCCGCCGGCGACTCGCCGGTCGGCTACCGCCTGCCGTTGAGCTCGCTGAAACACGTGGCGCCTACCGCCTACCCGCATGTGGTGCCGCGTGACCCGCTGATCGCGGTGCTCGAACTGCCCGAGGTCGAAGAGCTGCTGCAGCAGCCGGTTGAGGTGCGGGTCGGCCACCACGCCCAGCCCTCGACCTTCACCGCCGACCCCACCATCAACCAGGACATCACCGAGCAGGTGCTGGACGAGATCGATTCCACGGTCCGCACCGCCATTACGGTGGAACTGCGCGAAGGGCGGCTCTGCGTGTTCCTGCCGCCTGTCTCGACGGTGGAGGATTATCTCGAGCTGATCGCCGCCTCCGAGGAAGCCGCAAAGACCCTCGGCCTGCCCATCCATGTCGAGGGCTATGCCCCGCCTTACGATCCCAGGCTCAACGTCATCCGCGTTGCGCCCGACCCGGGCGTCATCGAAGTGAACATCCACCCGGCTTCGAGCTGGGAGGAGTGCGTGGCCACCACTACGGCGGTCTACGAGGAAGCGCGGCAGGCCCGGCTCGGCGCCGACAAGTTCATGATCGACGGCAAGCACACCGGCACCGGCGGCGGCAACCACGTGGTGGTCGGCGGCTCCACCCCGGGGGATTCGCCATTCCTCCGCCGCCCGGACCTGCTCAAGAGCCTGATCCTTCACTGGCAGCAGCATCCGTCGCTGAGCTACCTGTTCTCCGGCCTGTTCATCGGCCCCACGTCGCAGGCGCCGCGCCTCGACGAGGCCCGGCACGACAGCCTCTACGAGCTGGAAATCGCCATCAAGCAGGTGCCGGCGCCGGAGGATGGCCCGGCGCCCCTGCCCTGGCTGGTCGACCGGCTGTTCCGCAACCTCCTGGTCGATGTCACGGGCAATACGCATCGCTCGGAAATCTGCATCGACAAGCTCTATTCCCCCGACGGCCCGACCGGCCGGCTCGGCCTCGTCGAGTTCCGCGGCTTCGAGATGCCGCCCAATGCCCGGATGAACCTCGCGCAGCAGCTGTTGGTCCGCGCCCTGATCGCCCGCTTCTGGAAGGCACCCAAGCAAGGCAGGTTCACTCGCTGGGGCACCACGCTGCACGATCGCTTCATGCTGCCGCACTTCGTCTGGGCCGATTTCCTCGACGTGCTCGGCGACCTCAAGGACAACGGCTTCGATCTCGACCCCGAGTGGTTCGCGGCGCAGCTCGAGTTCCGCTTCCCGTTCTGCGGCGAGGTGGAAGTCGAGGGCATGAAGCTCACCCTCAACCAGGCGCTGGAGCCCTGGCACGTGATGGGCGAGCAAGGGGCCATCGGCGGCACCGTGCGCTTCGTTGATTCATCGGTTGAACGGCTTCAAGTGAAACTCGAAGGCCTGAACCCAGGCCGCTACCAGGTCACCGCCAATGGCCGATCCGTGCCCCTGACCCCGACCGGCGAGGCCGGCGTTTCGGTGGCCGGAGTCCGCTACAAGGCCTGGCACCCGGCCTCCGGCATGCACCCGGTGCTGCCGGTCAACGCGCCCTTGCATTTCGATATCTACGACACCTGGTCGGCCCGCTCGATCGGCGGCTGCACCTACCACGCAGCGCATCCGGGCGGGAGAAACTACGAGACCTTCCCGGTGAACGGCAACGAAGCCGAAGCCCGCCGATTGGCGCGCTTCGTGCCCAACGGCCACACACCCGGCGCGTTCGTGCCACCGACCGAGGAACGCTCGGCGGAGTTCCCGCTGACGCTGGATCTGCGGGTGCCGGTTTAGGAATGAGCCGCAGGCCTCTCGGCCATCTCCCCCCTTGCGGGGGAGAATGGAATTTCTTGGGCTTAGCCCTTCGCTAAGTCCTAGAAATTCCAAGAGGGGGGACGTTGTGATCACCGTAGGCTGAGGCCGCCCCCTCCACCAGCTTCGCTGGTCCCCCTCCCCCGCCCCGCGGGGGAGGATCACGGCGGCATCGTGCCACCGTCCCTACCCCAATCTTGACCATCCAGTTCAATTCCCCCTTGCCATTCCGCCGGCTTCCGCTAGCGCTATTTCCCCATGAAGAAACGGAATCAACGGCAGGTGAGAAAGCGCGGGGCGCCGAGCCTTGTTGCCGATTACAAGCTGTTGCCCGGCGTTCCCGACGAGATGATGGATGCCGCCGGGCAGATCCGGCCGGCATGGACGCCGCTCATTTCGGCGCTCGACGCGCTCGGGCACGAAGAACTCGCCGGCCGCTTCGAGCGCGCCGACCAGTACCTGCGCGATGCCGGCGTCTACTACCGCAAGTATGACGGCGCCGAGGGCAAGGAGCGCGCCTGGCCGCTGGCGCATGTGCCGCTGATCCTCGACGAGAGCGAGTGGCTGACCATCACCCGCGGCCTGACCCAGCGCGCCGAGCTGCTCGAAACCATCGTCGCCGACATCTACGGCAATAACGAGCTGGTGCAGCGCGGCCTCTTGCCGCCCGAGCTGATTGCCCGCAATGACGAGTTCTTGCGGCCCATGGTCGGGGTGCGGCCGGCCAGCGGGCATTTCCTGCATTTCTGCGCCTTCGAGCTGGGCCGCGGACCCGATGGCGGCTGGTGGGTGCTGGGCGACCGCACCCAGGCGCCCTCCGGCGCCGGCTTTGCCGTCGAGAACCGGGTGGCCACCACCCGGGCGCTGTCCGACATCTATGGCGAGATGCATGTGCATCGGCTCGCCGGCTTCTTCCGAGGCTTCCGCGATGCACTGACCGGCATCGCCACCGATGGCCGCGTCGGCATCCTGACGCCGGGCCAGCACAACGAGACCTATTTCGAGCACGCCTATATCGCGCGCTATCTCGGCTTCACCCTGCTCGAAGGCGAGGACCTGGTGGTCGACAACGGCCAGGTGATGGTGCGCACCGTCTCCGGCCTGCAGCCGATCAGCGTGCTGTGGCGGCGCATGGATGCAAGCTTCGTCGATCCGCTGGAACTGCGCTACGACAGCCATATCGGCACCCCCGGCCTCACCGAAGCCTTGCGCCAGGGCACCATCTCGATGGTCAACGCGCTGGGCACCGGCATCCTCGAGACCCGCGCCTTCTCGGCCTTCATGCCCAACCTCTGCCGGGCGCTGACCGGGCGCGACCTGGAACTGCCCTCGATCGCCACCTGGTGGTGCGGCGGCGCCGCCGAGCGTCAGCACGTCATCGCCAATTTCGACACCATGATGGTTGGCTCGGCCTTCGCCACCGGGCTTGCCATCGAAGACCAGCGCGGCACCGTGGTCGGCGGCGCCTTGCCAGAGGCGGATCGGCAGGCGCTGCGCGCCCGGCTCGAAGCCGAAGGCGGCGCCTTTGTCGGCCAGGAACAGGTGCAGCTCTCCACTGCCCCGGTCTATGTCGGCGGCAAGCTCGAGCCGCGGCCGATGACATTGCGCGTCTATGCCGCCCGCACCCGCGACGGCTGGATGGTGATGCCAGGCGGCTTTGCCCGGGTCGGCTCGACCCAGGATTCCACCGCCATCGCCATGCAGCGCGGCGGCCAGGCCGCCGACGTCTGGGTGGTGAGCAACACCCCGGTCGAACGGGTCACGCTGCTCCCGGCCGAAGGCGAAAAGCTGGTCCGCATGTCCTCGGGGAGCCTCCCCAGCCGCGCCGCCGATAACCTGATCTGGCTCGGCCGCTATGCCGAGCGCTGCGAAGCCATGGTGCGGATCCTGCGCGCCTATAATGCACGGCTCGCTGAGGTCTCGAACCCCGATCAGGCCATTCTCAAGGATACGCGCGCCTATCTCGACGGCATCGGAGTCGATGCTTCGGTGCCGCTGCCACCAGGCCTTTTGGCCGCCATCGACAGCGCCGTGCACAGTGCCAGCCAGATCCGCGACCGCTTCTCGCCCGATGGCTGGCTGGCCCTCACCGATCTCAGGAAAACCGCCAGGAGCTTCTCCCAGCGCGTGCTGCCGGGCGACGACGCCACCCGCGCCATGACCGTGCTGCTGCGCAAGCTCGCCGGTTTCTCGGGCCTCGTGCACGAGAACATGTATCGCTTTGCCGGCTGGCGTTTCCTCGAAATCGGCCGCCGCCTCGAGCGCGGCATCCAGATTGCCGGCAGCGTCGCCTGGTGTACCCGCAAGGGCGCGCCCGAGGGGGCGCTCGACCTGCTGCTCGAGGTCGGCGACAGCGTCATGACGCATCGCCGCCGTTATGCGGTGAGCGCCGGGGTCAACTCCTATGTCGACCTCCTGGTGCTCGATCCGTTGAACCCCCGCTCGGTCCGCTTCCAGATCGCCGAACTGCACCAGCAGCTCGAGCAACTGCCCGGCGGCATCGAGGATGGGCACCTGTCGATGGCCGCCAAGGCCGCGCTGATGCTCGATACCGAGCTGCGCGTCACCGAGCCCGAGGACATGACGACAGCAAAGATCAACCGGCTGGGCATCGAGATCGGCAATCTCGCCGGGCTCATCGCCGACGCCTATTTCGTCTGAGGAGGCGAGCCGTGCTCTACGACGTCCGGCTCGAACTGCACTACGACTACAAGGCTTCGGTGCATGGCGACCGGCACCTGATCCGCGTCGCCCCGATCTCCATTCCCAATGCGCAGCGGGTCATTGCCTCGTCGCTGTCGTTCGAGCCGCGGCCCGAACAGGAGACCACCTTCGCCGACTATTTCGGCAACCTCGTCACCACCATTGCCTATACCGGCCGGCACGACCACCTCGATGTGCGGCTGAGCGCCCGGGTGCTGGTCGAGGACCTGCACGATCCCGTCGATCTTTCCCCTACCCTCGACGGCCTGAAGGGCGAACTGGCGGGGCTCTGGTCGGTGGCGCCGGATTCGCCGCAGCATTTCCTCTCCGCCTCGCCGCGCATCCCGCTCGATCGCGCCATCACCGACTATGCGCGAACCTCTGCTGCCGGCGACAAGTCGGTCTACGCGACGGCGATGGACCTTTGCCTGCGCATCCACCGCGATTTCCGCTACGACAAGGACGCCACCAAGGTGGATACCGGTCCGGTCGAGGCCTTCGCGCTGAAGCGCGGCGTCTGCCAGGACTTTGCCCACGTGATGATTGCGGGCCTGCGCGGCCTCGGCATTCCTGCCGGCTACGTCTCGGGGTTCCTGCGCACCATTCCGCCCAAGGGCAAACCCCGCCTCGAGGGCGCCGACGCCATGCATGCCTGGGTCCGGGTCTGGTGCGGCCAGCACTCGGGCTGGCTCGAGTTCGACCCCACCAACGCCATGCTGGCCGGCCCCGACCACATCACCATCGGACACGGCCGCGACTATTCCGACGTCTCCCCGATCGTCGGTGTGCTGCGCACCAGCGGCGGGCACACCGCGAAACAATCGGTCGACGTAGTGCGGGTGGAGTAGCCACCGGCCGTCGCACATCGCGTGATGATAGCTCGGTGCGGGAAGATACCCCCCACCCTGTCCCTCCCCCGCAAGGGGGGAGGAGACGCCATCACAGATGCCGGTGTTCTGGTCTCCCTACCCCTTGCGGGGAGGGGACAGGGGTGGGGGTGCTCTTCCCGCACCGGCCGGTCAGCAGCGTTGCCCCGACTTTTCACCGCTCCCCGGAACCAATTGTGGCGAAGCCCCGTTAAAGGGCTGACGCGCCAACGAGCGGCGTGTCTACCGGCCCTCCCTCCGGTAGCACCCATGAAAAGGAACGAGAGCGATGACCCGACTCGAGATCGCCAACCTGGAACATGCCGCCCGCTCGGCCGTCGCGTGGATTCCCGAAGGATATGACGGGCGTACGCATTACGGCGCCGTCCTCGCAGCCCTCCTCCCGGCTGCAGGCATCCTGGCCGTAGCCGCTACCCTCCTCCTGTCAGTCCTCTAGGAGCCTGATATGTCCCTGAGCACGATCATCATCGTTCTGCTGATCCTGCTGTTGATCGGCGCCATACCGGCCTGGCCATACTCCCGCTCCTGGGGAGCTTACCCCTCCGGTATTCTTGGCGTCGTGCTCGTCATCGTCATCATCCTGGTATTGATGCGCGTATTCTGACGGGCTCCGCGAGCCAAGGTCGCCCCCCTTGCGGCTCGCCATCGCACCCCAGTTCGCCCCCGGACTGGGGTGCACTTTATTTGAATCAGTCTCTCAACCGCGTCGAGCAAGCGCCCGGAACTCTTGGGCAAACCGCGCGTTGACCTGCCAACATCATGAGGAGCGACCATCATGGCATCCACCACCGACATGGCCCCCAACCGCACCGCCACGAAAGCCCCTGCCCGCCGCGCCGCCAATGGCCCGCGCCGTGCTGCCGCACGCCAGAGCCAGAGCCGCGAAGACGAACTGTCGGCCCAGGTGCACCAGCTGCAATCGGACCTGAAGTCGATCGCGGCGACGCTGGCCAGCCTCGCCGAGGACAAGGTCAACGATGCGCAGAAGCTGGCGCGGCGTGAGGTCAAGAACCTCGCCCGAACGGGCCAGAGCGCCGTTGAAGACGTGCAGGACGAGTTCGGCCAGCTCGAAAAGCAGATCAAGGACACCATCCGCGAGAAACCGCTGACCGCCGTCGCCGGCGCCATTGCGCTCGGCTTCGTGCTGGCGGTGGTTTCGAGGTAGGCCATGCACCTGATTGCTTTGGCGGCCTCGGTCCTCGGGATCGAGGTCGACGAACTGCTCGAGCATCTCAAGAAGAACGCGATGGCCTGGTCGGCCCTCGCGCTCTTCGCCTTGATCGCGCTGGTGTTCGGCCTTGTGGCGCTCAACGCCTGGTTCACCCTGCTGTGGGGCCCGATCGTCGCCCCGCTGCTGATCGCCGCCGGGGCGCTGCTGATCGCATTGGGGATCTATGCCGCGATCGCCATCGCCGACAGCATCGCCAGGAGACAGGTGACGCAGCGGCGCAACGCCGCCGAAAAGACGGCTCTCGTCACCACCGCCGCGCTTACCGCCCTGCCGCTGGTACTGAAGTCCGATCTGATGAAGAAGGTCGGGATCCCGATCGGCGGCGCACTGGCCGCGGCGTATCTGCTCGCCAAGCCGGGCAGTTCGCACGGCCACAGTAACGGCCACGATCCGGACTGATCACATCGCCAGATTTTCTCGGAACCCGCCTCCCGGCCCCGCGTTATCTGCTGCACCTGCAAAATCGACCACAGTAACCGCAGGTAAGGCCAACGAAGGATTTCCAGGAGTGTGAGCTATGACCCACATCAAGCGGAAGATCGTGACCATTCTGACCGACGACCACATCGCCGAAGCTGAAAAGATCAGCATCCTGCGCCAGCTCGAAGCAGATACGCTCTCCAAGGAGCGCAGCGCCACCGAGGGCATGACCCCGGTCGACGGCGATGACGGCGAAGATCTGAAAACCATCGAAAACGCCCTGCGCAAGCTGGGCCAGCAGCCGGTGGAAGCCGGCGCCGCCAGCCTCTGAGGCAAGAGTTCAGCGTTAAGTGCTCACCCCGCCCGGGAGACCGCGGCGGGGTGTTTTGCGTACTGAGGGGCCGGCAGTCGGCGTCCCTCTCCCGCTTGCGGGGGAGGGGGGACCAGCCGAAAGGCTGG
>JAESFZ010000226.1_pt1 | contig 59421 bp, 53 predicted proteins | sample 9269561 | NCBI WGS metagenome assembly JAESFZ01 (sample SAMN14515552, study PRJNA621657) | algae metagenome | isolation source: Tildeniella nuda ZEHNDER 1965/U140 and co-occurring heterotrophs from wet... | place: Switzerland: Stansstaad, Zurih | collected 1965-01-01
GCCGAAAGGCTGGTGGGAGGGGGGAGCCACAAACTCTGGCCCCGGCCCAAGCCGCGCACGATGGTGCGCGGGGCAACTACCCGACTGCAAGCGCGGGGGCGTCAGCCTGCCATTTGAGCGTGGGGCTCCCCCCTCCCACCACGCTTTTGCGTGGTCCCCCCTCCCCCGCAAGCGGGAGAGGGTGCGCCGACTGCAGGCTCCGTTACAACCTCACCGAATCCACCAATGCCCGCGCCGTCCCATGGAACAGCGCTTCCCGCTGCGCTCCGCTCAGCCCGATCTGCCGCGCGCCGCGCTTCATCGCGCGCAGCTGCTCGTAGCGGATATAGGTCATCCGCCCGTCGCAATGGCTCAACCCCATCGCGTGGTTGGTCGGCGACAGATACGCCCAGGCCCGGCCATAGGTGATGTACTTGCCGCGCATCGGGCCGATCATGTCGTCCGAGCCATACATCACCCGCTCCACCCCGACCCCGGTATAGAGTGCGTCGAGCGCATCGGAATCGCACACCGTTGAGGTGTCGTACCAGACGTTCGGCAAGCCCCTGAGCCGCGCCGCCGCCTTCTCGATCGCCCAGGCCGAATAGCTGCGGGCGCAATGCGCCAGCACCCATTTGGCTCCGGGGTATTTCTCGCTGAGCCGCACCATGTCGTCGATATTCTCGGGGTCGGCGATGGCGTCGCGTTTGCCCAGGTGCATCATGATGATCAGCCCCAGCCGGTCGGCCACGGCGATCTGGTGCTCGGGCAGCATGTCGGTGATCCGGCACTGCACCGGGTCGGCGGCATAGAAGCGATAGGGCTTGAGCCCGATCAGCCCGGTGCGCCGGATTTCGGCCTCCACCTCGGCGGCGCTCATCCCCGGATGCACCAGCATCAGTCCACGCGAGCTGCCGCCACCCTTCGCCACTTCGGCCGCCACATAGGTGTTCGATCCCTCGAAATCGCACGGGTTGGGGAAGGGGAACGGAAACGATAGCCGCTCGATCTGCCGACCGGGGAACAGCGTCGCATCCACCTCGTCAGCCAACTCCCAGGTCACCTCGGGGAAATAGGCGCCGATGCTGCCGGCGAACGGGCCGCTGAGCCGGTTCGGGTCGAGATCGAAGGCCCAGCGATAGATATGGGTGTGGACGTCGAACACCTTGTCGGGGACGAAATCGGCAAGCTCGTCCTCCCAGATCTGCCGGTCAAGGTCGGTCGGGTCGAGGTCGCGCATGGTTGGCTCTTCCATTAGTGGCGGCGGCGGGCGGCGTGGCGTTGCGGCACGGTGGAGGCGAGGTAGTCGGCGGTCTCCGCCGCCGAGAACCGGTCGGGCGAGAAGGCGGTGAGGTCGATCGAGGTTCTGCCCTTCATGACGAACTCGGCGAGGTAGAAGCCGGAAGCCGGGTTGTAGCTGAAGCCGCCCGAATGGAAGCACACTCCGGCATAGAGGTTTTCGACCCCGCCAAACGGCCCGAGGATCGGCTCGCCGTCCATCGAGAACGAGAGGAGGCCCACCTTGCGGGTTTCCCATTCGGCGTCCGCCAGGGCCGGTACGAAATCGCCGAACCGGGCGAGCGCCTCGGGCAGCACCCGCGGATCGTCTTCGATGGCGGTGAGCTGGAAGCCGAAATCGCGTACCTTCCAGTCGTCGCGGTCCGGCGTCTCCGCCCCGATCAGCACGCGGTTGCCATCCGCCGGTCTGACATAACCGAGATAGGGATCGGCATTGACCGGTGGGATGTGGAGCTGCGCGCCGAGCGGCTTCGACACATAGCGCTGGTGGACGAAGGTCTTGGCCGGGATGGCGATGCCGGCGGTCGCCAGCAGCGGCAGGATCCAGGCGTAGTTGGTGACCACCACCGCATCGGCCTCGATCACGCCGGTGGCCGTGCGCACCCCGGTCACCCGATCGCCCGAGGTCAGCAACTCCTCGACCACGCAGTTCTCGATCAGCTTCACGCCAAGCGCCTGTACCCGCGCCGTCAGCGCCGGCAGGTAGGCCGCCGGCTCGCTGTAGCCGCCGAGCGGATCGAGCAGGCCGATATGGTCGGCCTGGGGGTTGAGCTGCGGCCAGCGCCGCCGCATCTCCCCGGGCGAGAGGATCTGGTAGGGCACGTCATATTCGTCATAGAGCGGCAGCAGCGCCTCGCGCGCCGACCACAGCTCCGGGCTGAACAGCCCGAGGCACCCATGCTCGTTGTGGAAGGTGTAGCCGTCGAACTCCGAGCTGAACTGGCGGAAGAAGCGGAGCGCGGTCTTTCGCGCCAGCACCCCGGTCTTCGACCATAACAGCCCGGTGGAGATGCCCGCGGCACGGCTGCTGGAACCGGCCCCGACGCTGTCCTTTTCCAGCACCGTGACGGCGTCGTAGCCCATCCGCTTGAGGTGATACGCCGTCGACAGCCCCGTTACGCCGGCGCCGACAATGATCGCGTGCTTCGTCGCCAACCGATCCCCCCGATCGTTCCCTTGACATCGCTCCAGATGTTATAATGATAAGATAATATTGTGAGCAAGGGGCGAGGGGGTTCTAGTGAGGTCTTACGTCGAGGATTTCGATGACGGGCCGGGCGGTTGGATGCGCGTGGTCGACAATTTCGCCCCGCCCGCGGCGCTGCCGATCCACAACGGGGTGGTGCGCTGCCAGGGCCCCTGGTGGGTCGATTACAATCACGCGCCACCCGGCGGTGGCTACCTGCAGCTGTTGATGTGCATGGTCACCCACGGCCCCTCCGGCGAGTCGGTGCGCGAGGTCTCGGGGCCGAACCGCTTCACCGGCGGCAAGTTTCCCACCGACTTCACCAATGCGAAAATCACCCTGCGCACCCGCGGCGAACTCGAAGCCGCCGGCACGAAGCTGTCGCTGCTGATCCAGGGTAGTAAGGACGGCATCACCTCCGGCTGGGTGCTGACGGGAGAGACTTTTGCGGTGAACCCCGAGTGGACCGAAACCACCGTCACCGCCGTGCCCGATCCGAGCCAGTGGACCAGCATCGGCTCGCGCCACGATCGCACCGATACCTATGGCGAAAAGCCGCTGCTCGACATCTTGGGTAAGGTGAACGTCAACATCCACATCATCATGTTCCCGGTAAGACCCCGGCCGATGGGCGAGATCGGCGGCGATCCGCACCGGCTGCGGGCCGGCCGCGATTACCCGATCTGGCCCTCGAGCATTGCCCAGGGCTATGTCGAGGTCGATCGCGTGCAGATCGATTTCGCCTCATGAGCCGCTACCCGCGCACCGTGCTCGGCACCGTCTGCCTGCCCTGGCGCGACGATGGCGCGCTCGATGAGCCGTTGTTCCGCCGCACCATCGGTAACCTCGTCAGCGCGGGGCTGCCCGACCTCTACATCTTCGGCACTGCCGGGGAGGGCTATGCGGTCACCGACGGCATGTTCCGGCGCGTTGCGGCGATCTTCGCGGAGACCATGCGCGAGGCCGGCGGCGCCGCGCCGATGGTTGGCATCGTCAGCCAGTCGCTGGCCACCATGCTCGAGCGGATCGAGCACTGCCGCACCCTCGGCATCGACACGTTTCAGATCTCGCTGCCCAACTGGTCGGTGGTGTCAGATACCGAGCTGCGACGGGCCTTCGCCGAGCTCTGCGGTGGTTTCCCCGAAGCGAAATTCCTCCACTACAACCTGATGCGATCGGGCCGGCTGGTCTCGCCGCGGCTCTATGCCGAACTGGCGGCGGCACACCCCAACCTTGTCGCCACCAAGTATGGCGGCGGCGATCCGTTCTTCATCTCGGGCCTGATGCGGCACGCGCCCGAGCTGCGCCACTTCTTCACCGAGCAGGGCCACTACATCGGCGCGCCGCTTGGCGAATGCGGGCTCCTGACCTCGATCTCCTCCAGCAATCCGGCGCGGGCTTTCGAGTACCTGAATGCCGGCGCTGATAGCGACTGGTCGCGCTTTGCGACGCTCTACCGCGAACTCTGCGGCGTGCTGCACGCGTTGCTCGACAGCGCCGGCGGCAGCTTTGTCGACGGCGCTTACGACAAGGCCATCCTGAAGCTGAGCGAGCCGGATTTCCCGCTGAGGTTGTTGCCGCCCTACGAGACGGTAGGGGACGCGGTGTACGAGGCGTATCGCGCTCGGCTGGCGGCGGAGTTCCCGCAGTGGCTGCCGGGTGGCGCGCCCCATAACTGAGGTGGGGCAAATGATCCCGGAGCGCTTGGCGCCCCTCACCCCGCGGTGAGGCCTTCGGCCTCTCCGCCGCCCTCTCCCCCCGCGGACGCTCTCGCGTCCGCTAGGAGGGGCGAGGGGGCGTTGTGGTACGGCCGGTGCAAAGCGCGTCCCCTCGCCCCTTTGGGGAGAGGGTTAGGGTGAGGGGTAGCCAAGCGCACAGAGGCGGCGCGCCGGCGCTCACTTCCTTTCCACTCGGGCGAGAGGGGCGATCGAGCCCGCAACCGCCTTCGATCCGTGCGCCGGCTTCCCTGCGCCAGATTTTCTGCATTGCGCCCAGCCTCTTCCTTGACGGCTACTAGGTTATTCTCATAACAATATAGCATTGCGTTGAGGGGGAGACGGAATGGGCAAGGGGCAGGACCTTTGGAAGACGGCGAAAACCGTCATACCTGGCGGCAATATGCTGCTGTCGAAGCGCCCCGAAATGTTCCTCCCCGAACAGTGGCCGGCCTATTTTTCCAAAGCTGCCGGCTGTCGCGTCTGGGATCTCGACGGGCGCGAATATGTCGACATGTCGATCATGGGCATCGGCTGCAACACGCTCGGCTATGGCCGTCCGGAAGTCGATGACGCCGTCAAGCGTACCGTTGACCTCGGCAACATGGCGACCCTCAATGCCCCCGAAGAAGTCGAGCTGGCGCAGCGCCTGATCGAACTGCACCCCTGGGCCGACATGGCGCGCTTCGCCCGTTCCGGCGGCGAAGCCAATGCCATCGCCATCCGCATCGCCCGCGCTGCCTCGGGTAAGGATGGGGTGGCGCTCTGCGGCTATCACGGCTGGCACGACTGGTATCTCGCATCCAACCTCGGCGACCAGAGCAAGCTCGCCGGGCACCTGTTGCCGGGGCTCAGCCCCAATGGCGTGCCCAAATCGCTGCGCGGTTCGGTGTTCACCTTCAACTACAACAGGCTCGACGAGCTCGAGGCGCTGATCCGTAAGGAAGAGATCGGCGTCATCAAGATGGAAGTGTCGCGCAACTACGATCCTGACCCCGGGTTCCTGGTCAGCGTCCGGAAGCTTGCCGACCAGCACAACATCATCTTGATCTTCGACGAGTGCACCTCGGGCTTCCGCCAGGCCTTTGGCGGGTTGCACAAGGTCTATGGTGTCGATCCCGATATGGCGGTGTTCGGCAAGGCGCTCGGCAACGGCTATGCCGTCACCGGCGTCATCGGCAAGCGCGAGATCATGGAGGCGGCGCAGAACACCTTCATCTCCTCGACCTTCTGGACCGAGCGCATCGGCTCGGTGGCGGCGCTGGCGACGCTTGATGTGATGGAGAAGGAACAGTCCTGGCAGCGGATCACCGATACCGGCCGCGCCATTACCGCGCGCTGGCAGGCGCTGGGCCAGAAATACGGGCTGCCGCTCAGCACCGCCGGCGTTCCGGCGCTCACCGGCTTCAGCATCAAGTCGCCCAACGGCCTCGCCTACAAGACCCTGATCACCCAGGAAATGCTCAGTGCCGGCTATCTCGCCGCCACCAGCGTCTATACCTGCACCGAGCACACGCCCGAGATCGTCGACGGCTATTTCGCGGCGCTCGAACCGATCTTCCAGACGATCCGCGAATGCGAGGATGGCCGCGACGTCAAAACCCTGCTCAAGGGCCCAGTCGCCCATTCCGGTTTCACCCGGCTCAACTGAGATTTTTGCATGTCGCTCCCGCCGCTCGCCTCCGCCGACCTCGCGCCCTTTGCCACGCACGTTCGTGCCGAGGGCGGCAAGTTCACCACCATCCCGGCAGTGCTGGAGCCGGGCGACGTCCCCGGCCAGCACGCCTTCGCCGTGCTCTGCCCGCAGCCGGTCGACCCCCAGGCGATTAGCATCACTTTTCTCGAGCGCCACCCGCACTCGACCCAGACCTTCGTGCCCTTGAAGGTCGGCCGCTGGCTCGTGCTGCTGGCGCCGACACTCGCCGACGGTGCCCCCGACCTCACCAATATCAGGGCCTATCTCGCCGGCCCCGAGGATGCGGTCTGCATCCATCGCAATGTCTGGCATGCCGGCCTCACCGTGCTCGATCGCCCGGCCGAAGTCGGGATGATGATGTGGCGCTCGGCCGCCGGCCCGGCGGATGATGGCATCGTCTTCGAATTAACGGATCCCATCGTTCTCAGCGTGTGAGGCACGTGATGACGCGACTGGTCTACATCTCGGGCGAACTGGTGCCCGAACACGAAGCGCGGATTTCCATCTTCGACAGCGCCATCATGCTGGGCGATACGATGACGGAATCGACCCGCACCTTCCGTCACATCCCGTTCAAGCTCGACGCGCATATCGAGCGGCTCTATCAGTCGCTGAAGCTGACGCGGATAGATCCGCAGCTGAGCCCCGCCGAGATGAAGCGGGTGACGCTCGAGGTGTTCGAGGCCAACCGGCCGAACTACGCCCCGCATGAGGACGCCTGGATCGTCCACAACATCTCGCGCGGCCTGTCGGTCGCCGGCGCCGATCCGACCAAGCAGCTGGGCGCCGCCACGGTGATGATCTTCACCCAGCCGATGAACCTGTTGCCCTGGGTGGATTTCTACTCGAAGGGCTGCCACGGCGTCACGCCGATGAGCCGCATGGTGCCAAGCCAGTCGATCGACCCCCGCATCAAGAACCGCAGCCGCCTCGCCTACACCCTAGCCGAAATGGAAGCCAAGCTCGTCGACCCCCAGGCGCAGAGCGTCATCCTCGACCTCGATGGCCACGTCGCCGAGAACAAGGGCGGCAACATCTTCTGCGTCACCAAGGGCGTGCTCCGCACCCCCTCCACCGTCAACTGCCTCGCCGGCATCAGCCGCGCCACGGCATTGGAGCTGGCGCGGGGCCTCGGCATTCCCACCGAGGAAACCTCGCTCCTGCCCTACGACCTCGCGACGGCGGACGAAATGTTCTTCACCTCGACGCCGTACTGCATCATGCCGGCAACCAAGTTCAACGGCTTGCCGGTGGGGGATGGGAAGGTGGGGCCGGTGACCAAGCGGCTGCTGGGGGCGTGGAGCGAGTTGGTGGGGTTGGATATTGTAGCGCAGGCGGAGGCGCAGCGGGGGTAACGTGGCTGGCTTTGGAGGCGCCTCGCCTTGTAACGAAAGCTATCCCTCAGCAGGTAAGCGACGTGCTAGAGAGGCAGCCCGGAGAGAAAGCCGGGGCGGAACAGCTGGTCTGCGATTTCGTCTCCCATGAAGTCTTCGTTCTCGGCACAGATAGCGAGTGTCGCGAAAGACTGGCGGAACGTACAGAAGGACACACTTGCATTGTCCTCACTGTCGAACGCCCAATCCCATTGGAACTCCTTGTGAGCCATGAGGCCCTTCTGACGTAGGGCTCTCGGGGACTTAATTAGCGCCAGCACCTCTTCAGGAAGACCATCACTGATGGCCTCCGCGTTGAAGAAGACCCGGACTGCGACCGCCCCGCTCTCCGGCAGGATTCGGCCGGTGAGTTCGTAGTGCAGCGCTAGGCCCATCCGTGCCGTAAATGCCTCCAACGCCGCGTGCAAAGGGGGACCAATACGAAGCGCGTGAACGGGCCTTTGGAGTTTGGCGGACAGCGAGGCTTCGAAATCACTTCCCGTGCCAATCATCCGGCTGAGCTCCGCCCCCATCGTCGGCACATTTCGGGCCAGCCCGGTGATGAGTTTCCCAATCTCCTCTCGCTCGAGCTCGCCGCCGAAGTCTGGGTAAATCCGCGACATCACCGCGGCCACCAGGTCCAGTTTCCTCGTGCCTTCATGGCAATCGGCACACGCTGAAAACTCAAGCCCTTGGGGCCGCTTTTTCAGACTGAAGATGGCTATAGGAGGGGCATGGTCCACTTGCGTGCCCTGCGCATTGCCTCCGCAGTACACGCAGAGGGGGTGCTTTGTGAGGTGCAACCTGTTTCTGGTTAGCTTTCTCTTGGCTTCACCCATGTGCTCCTCCTCCCCGGAGCGTGCGCGACACCCACCTTGCCATTTCTTGTGGTGCTAACGACCATAGATCGTGGTGAAGGCGCGGGGGGCTCAAAGTGCCCAACTTCAACGTCATTGATAACCGTGGGCAGGTGCTCGGAACGCTAGCAAACCATCGCCGCTCCAGCCAAAAACAAAAGGCCTCCCGTGAGGGAGGCCTTTGCGTTGACCATTGGTGCCCTGGAGAAGACTCGAACTTCCACGTCTTTCGACACACGGACCTGAACCGTGCGCGTCTACCAATTCCGCCACCAGGGCAATCCGATGGGCGCCGTTCACTAGGTGACTGAGCGGGGGCTGTCAACTCGGTTTCTTGCGCGACCACAGTTGCTCCACTCGACACGTCGTGACCCGCAGGCTAGAAGCGGCAAAACCCTAGCCCGATTGCCTTGCCCGGAGCCGCTTCACGCCATGGAAACCACCTCGAACCTGGTCACCATTTTCGGCGGCGCCGGTTTCATCGGGACCCAGGTGGTGCAGCTCTTGGCCCGTCGCGGCTATCGCATCCGAGTCGCGGTGCGCCGCCCCGATCTCGCCGGCCATGTCCGGCCGCTCGGCGCCGTCGGGCAGGTGATGCCGATCCAGGCCAATATCCGCAACCGCGAATCGGTGGAGCGCGCCATCCGCGGTTCGTCCATCGTCATCAACCTCGTCGGCATCGGCCACGAGAGCGGCAAGCAGCGTTTCCGCGCGGTGCATGCGATGGGCGCCAGGAACGTCGCCGAGGCCGCCAAGGCGCTTGGCGTCAACTCGCTGGTGCATGTCTCGGCTCTGGGCGCCGATATGCAGGCGCCGAGCGGCTATGCCCGCACCAAGGCGCTGGGTGAGACCGAAGTGCTGACGGCGTTTCCGTCGGCCGTGGTGATCCGCCCCTCGATCGTTTTCGGGCCGGGCGACGGCTTCTTCAACCGCTACGGCATGCTCGCCCGCATGCTGCCGGTGCTGCCGGTGATCGGCGCCAAGTCGCGCCTGCAGCCGATCTATGTCGGCGATGTCGCCGAGGCGATCTGCCGCGCCGCCGAGGCAGAGGTGAAGGGTGGCAAGATCTATGAGATCGGCGGCCCGGAAGTTGCGACCCACAAGGAACTGGTGGCGCGGGTGCTGACCGACACGCAGCGCAGCAACCTGCTGCTGCCGCTGCCGGCTGGGCTGGCGAAGCTTCTGGCGCTGCCGCTGTCGCTGTTGCCCTCGCCGCTGATCACCGGCGACCAGGTCGACCAGCTGCAGGCCGACAACGTGGTGTCCGAAGAGGCCAAGCGCGAAAAGCGCACGCTGGCAGCATTCGACATCGCGCCGACCGCGATGGATGCGATTCTGCCGAGCTACCTCTGGCGCTTCATGAAGAACGGCCAGTTCGACCGGCAGACGGCTTAGGTTAGCCGCCCCTCGATGCTGACCTGTCCCTTCTCCCCTCAGGGGAGAAGGTGGCCGAAGGCCGGTTGAGGGGTGAAGCGGCGCCACGCGCGCTCGCTGAGAAGCTGAACCCCTCACCCAGTTCCGCTACGGACCTTCGGTCCTAGCTGCACTACCCTCTCCCCTCAGGGGCGAGGGGACGCGTGGGCAGCTGCGGTGGCAGAAGCGTTTGTCACGAGCGACCTGCAGCCACCCCACTCCTCACCGCACATCCGGCGGCAGGCCGATATCCCTCAGCAGATGCGGTGACAGTTGGTCGAGATGGGTGCGGCGCGGCCGGCTGAGGGTGCGCTTCAGCATGGCATTGGCATAGCGCCTGAGAACCAGGGTGCGGAACCAGGCGCCGAAGCCGCGCGCCGGCAGGTCCGCGCGCAACACATTGATGCTGGCCACCGCCTGCCGCAGCTCCGCCGCGTCGCGAGCCCGCTCGTGTCTCACCTGCTCATAAGCCATTTCGCCTCTCCTGAATCTTCACGAAACGACTCTATGCCGCTAAGACTGACACCCGCTGTCAGGGTTGCTGGTGTAGAGAAGAATTCATGCGTGCCAGTCGCCTCCTCACCATTCTGATGATTCTCCAGACCCGGGGGCGGACCAGTGCCGAGACGCTGGCCGAGGAGCTTGAGGTCTCGGTCCGCACCGTCTATCGCGACATCGACCAGCTGAGCGCCGCCGGGGTGCCGGTCTATGCCGAGACCGGCCGCAATGGCGGCTTCGCCCTGCTCGATGGCTGGAAGACCCGCCTCAACGGGTTGACCGCGCCGGAAGCCCGAGCGCTGTTCTTTTCCGGGCTGCCCGGCCCGGCCGGCGAACTTGGGCTTGGGGAGGAAGCGGCGCAGGCCGAGCTGAAGCTGCTCGCCGCGCTGCCGTCGGACTGGCAGGCGGAGGCACGGCGGATGAGCTCGCGCTTCCATCTCGATCCGCGCGGCTGGTTCCAGCCTGGCCATAAGCCGGAATTCCTGAAGCTGGTGGCCGAGGCAGTGTGGAGCGAAACCCGCATCGCCATCCGCTACGAGAGCTGGAAGGACGTGAAGGACCGGGTGATCGAGCCGCTCGGGCTCGTCCTGAAGGGTGGCGTCTGGTACGTCGTGGCGCAGCGCGACGGCAATAGCCGCACCTATCGGCTGTCGCAGATCCAGGCGCTCGGCCCTACCGGCCAGACTTTTGTTCGGCCCAAGGATTTTGATCTCCCGTCATACTGGCAGGAGGCGACCAAGCAGTTCGAGCGCGACATCTATGTCGGCACTGCCCATGTGCGGGCCACCGCAACCGGGTTGCGCAAGCTCCGGGATTTGAGCGACACGGTGCGCCGCGCCGTCGAGGCGCTGAGCGTGACGCCGGATGCCGATGGCTGGTGCGAACTCGACGTGCCGATCGAAGAGGTCGGCTGGGCCAGCCACGAGTTCACCAAGATCGGTGACGAGGTCGAAGTGCTGGGGCCGCCCGAGCTCAGGAGCCGGGTGGTCACCAATATCAGCAAGATGGCGCGGCGCTACGGGATCACTTCCTGATAACCGCCGTGGCGGTTATCAATTGCGCCATGCCACGCCCCAAACTTGTCTCCGACGATCAGGTGCTCGATGCCACGCATGCCGCCATGCTGCGGCTGGGGCCGGAGCGCTTCACCCTTTCCGATGTCGCCGCAGCCGTCGGGCTGAGTCGCGCCGCGCTGATCCAGCGCTTCACCGACAAGCGCACCCTGCACCTCAAAACCCTGGAGCGCTCGACCCAGGAGGTGCGCGACTACTTTGCCGCCGCGCCCAGGGAGCAGGGACTGGTCCCGCTCTGGGCCATGCTGCGCGACCTGATTGGCGGCATGGGCTCGGGCGAGGGTTTTGCCGGCTACCTGCTGCTCGCCTGGGACGACATCAACGATCCCGCGCTGAACCGCCTGGCGCGCGAGCGCAACCAGCTGGTGCGGCAGGCGATCTTCGAGCGCTTGCCGGAAACGCCCGACCGGGCCGAGTCGGCAGCGCTGATCCAGATGGTGATCCAGGGCGCCTGCATGCTGTGGCTGGTAGAGCCGCAGGGGACGCTGGCCGGGTACACCGAGGCCGAGACGCGCAAGGTGATCGAGCGGCTCTATCCGGGCGAGCGGCTGGAGTAGGGCTCACCGAAGGGCCGGTGCGGGCTGACCCCCACCCTTGATCCCTCCCCCTAAACAAGGGGAGGGAGACGCATACCTCGATGACTGTGTTTTGGTCTCCCTCCCTTGTTTCGGGGGAGGGGACGGGGGGCAGCCCGCACCGGGTGTCCACTGCGGTGCCTTGATTTATAACCAACGTGTAAGTTATAAATGATGGATGCAAACCGCACCCTTCGCCCTCGACCTCAGCTCCACCGCCTTCGATGCGCTCCCTCCCGGCCCGCGCCTGAGTTATCGCGAGCTGTTCTCGCCGCACGAGGATCTGCCCAAGCCCCTCCGCCGCTGGGCTGCCGCGCACGGCATCGCGCCGCGCGCCCTGACCCGGCGCGATCGGCAACTGGGCGGCAGCTCCGAAAAGCACCTGTTCGGGCTGCGTGACGGCTATGCCGTCGAATCGGTGCTGATCCGCCGGCGCGATGGCTTCACCGCCTGCATTTCGTCGCAGGTCGGTTGCGCCTTCGCCTGCCGGTTCTGCGCCTCGGGACAGGCCGGGCTGAAGCGCAACCTCAGCCCTGGCGAGATCGTCGAGCAGGTGGTGCGGCTCGGGCCGAAGGTGAACCGCATCGTCTTCATGGGCATCGGCGAGCCGCTCAACAACTATGACAATGTATTGGCGGCGATCCGCATCCTGCGCGATCGGCGCGGGCTGGACTTTCCCACCACCGGCATCACCGTCTCGACCATCGGTATCCCAAGGGGGCTGAAGGCGCTGCGCGAGGAGCACCTGGGGCTCAACCTCACCATCTCGCTGCATGCTACCACCGACGAAACGCGCGGCCGCTTGATCCCGGGCGCGCGAAAACACGCCATCGCCGACGTGGTCGGCGGGGCGCTGAGCTGGGCGCGCCGGCACAACCGCATCGTCACCTTCGTCTATCTGCTGCTGCCCGGCAGCAACGACAGCGACGCCGATTTGCGCCGGCTGATCGGCCTGTTCCAGGGGGAGCCCGCCCGGCTCAACCTGATGCGCTGGAACGAAGTCGACGGCCTCGGCTTCGGCCGTATCTCCGACCATCGGCTGATGCAGTTCCGTGCTGGGCTCGAGCGCGCCGGCATCCCCACAGTGGTGCGCGACACCCAGGGCAACCGCATCGATGCCGCCTGCGGCCAACTCTGGCTGCGCGACTTGCGAGGGCAGGCCGTGGCGCGGGCGGCTTAGGGGTTTCGGGTGGTAGTGGTTGGGCTCGACCTTGCACCACCGTGTCTGGTTCAACTGATCGGCAAGACCCACTGACATCGACAGCCCGCTACGCTCGGGAGCCTGAAAAGCGCTACCCCCTCAGCCCCAGCAGCCGCTCCACGCCGCAGCCGGAGATCACCATGCGCTCCTTGCCGTTGCCGGTGAGCTTGGCGCCCCAGTCGACGACACCGCCATCGGCGAGTTGCACCTCGCCGGCGAAGATGTGGAAGCAGAAGCCGGCATAATAGCTGCCCGCCGCCTCGCGCCCGACCTCCTCGAACAGCTCCACGCCATTGGCGTCGGCGGCGGCGCGCAGCGCTTCGAGCCGCGCGTCGAGGTTCGGCGTTGCGGTTCGCGTATAGCCGAGCCGCAGGGCGGCGCCCGGGGCCAGGAACTGCCCGAACGCCTCGAGCAGCAGCTCGACCTGCCGGCTCAGCGCCTCGGCCTCGAAGCCATAGCCGCCGCGATCGCGTCCGGCGCTGACCAGGGCGTGTAGCCGGAAATGCGCCAGCATCTGCATGGGTTGACGGCTGACACCATCGATACGGCCTGCGGCCTTGGCATCGCCATAGTTCTGCGGCCGCACCACGCGGTGGCTGGTCATGAGGTGCACGTCGTCGCCACCACCCTGGCGCAGCCGGGCCGCTTCGAGCGCCAGCACGTTGGTCGGGTCCGACACTACCTCGCCTCGCCGCGTCGTGCCGATCGACCAGTCCTGGTCGACATTGGCCACCACCGAACAGGCGCCGAGCGGCGCCACCGGCGACAGTTCAACCGGCACGAACCGGCCCTCGCCGAGAGCCAGGGTCAGTTGCTCCCAGGCCAGCAGCGCTGGGCGGTCGGGCCGCGCCACGCCGAAGAAGCGGCTGGTGGCGAAATCCTTGAGCAGCTCGGCCGGGCTGCGCTTTGCGGCACGACGGCGCATCACCTCGAGCAGCAGCGACTGCAGGTCGGACGGATTGAGCCGGTCGGCCAGAATCTCCGCCAGCCCCTCGACACCGCTCTCGCGCTCGATCCGTTCGATAATGCCGCTCATGTGCAATCCTCCCTTCCGAGCCATCGCAGCCCCGATCCGAAGGATCAAGTGGACATCGGCGCCCACGCTAAGTAACCAAGTGGTTCGGAGGATCGTGGGACCATGACTTTGCTCGACGATGACAGGCTGTTCGATGCCGAACCCAAGGCACGCGGCATCGCGCAGGCGCTCTACGCCGGGATCAAGGACCTGCCTCTGGTTTCGCCGCACGGCCATACCGAGCCGCGCTGGTATGCCGAGAACGAGAAATTCCCCGATCCGGCGCAGCTGCTGATCGTCCCCGATCACTATGTCTTCCGCATGCTGTTTTCGCAGGGCATCCGGCTCGAGGATCTGGGCGTCCCCACCACCGACGGCTCTGCCGTGGAGACCGATGGCCGCAAGATCTGGCGGCTGTTTGCCAAGCACTACTACCTGTTCCGCGGCACCCCGACCCGCTCGTGGCTCGATCACACCTTCGCCACCCTGTTCGGGATCACCGAACGGCTGAGCGAAGCCAACGCCGATGCCATCTACGACCAGATCGCCGAGCGGCTCGGGCGCGATGACTATCGCCCGCGGGCCCTGTTCGAGCGCTTCAACCTCGAGGTGATCTCGACCACCGACGCGGCGCTCGACGATCTCAAGTGGCACAAAATGATCCGCGACAGCGGCTGGCAGGGCCGGGTGGTGCCGGCCTATCGCCCCGATTCGGTGGTCGACCCGGATTTTGCCGGCTTTGCCGCCAATCTCGACAGGCTCGGCGAGATCACCGGCGAGGATACCGGCCACTGGAACGGCTATCTCGAGGCGCACCGCAAGCGCCGAGCCTACTTCAAGAGCTTCGGCGCCACCTCGTCCGATCATGGCCATCCGACCGCCGAGACCGCCAATCTCCTGCCCAAGGAGGCCGGTCAGCTCTACGACCGGGTGCGCACCGGCAAGGCCGAGCCGCGCGAACGGGCGCTGTTCCGCGGGCAGATGCTCACCGAGATGGCGCGCATGTCTGTTGACGACGGATTGGTGCTGCAGATCCACCCCGGCGCCTGGCGCAACCATTCGCCGTCGATGCTGCAGCAGTTCGGCCGCGACAAGGGTTTCGATATCCCCTCGCGTACCGACTATGTCGGCGGACTGAAGCCGCTGCTCGATGCGGTGGGCACCGACCCAAAACTGTCGATCATCCTCTTCACTCTCGACGAGAGCGTCTATGCCCGCGAACTGGCGCCGCTCGCCGGCGTCTATCCGTCGCTGAAGCTCGGCCCACCCTGGTGGTTCCACGACAGCCCCGAGGGGATGCGGCGCTTCCGCGAGATGGCGACCGAAACTGCGGGCTTCTACAACACGGTCGGCTTCAACGACGATACTCGCGCCTTCCCCTCGATCCCGGCCCGCCACGATGTTGCCCGCCGTGTCGATTGCGCCTTCCTCGCCCGCCTCGTCACCGAGCACCGGCTGGATGAGGATGAAGCCCACGAAGTCGCCAAAGACCTCGCCTACAACCTGGTGCGGAAGGCCTACAAACTGTGAGTGACAGAATGTCCCCCCTCTTTGCCCAGCCCGGCGACGGCAAGCACACCGAGCTCGATGGCTCGTCCCGCCGCGTCATCCTCGACCTGCCCGAACTGATGCTGGTCGAGTTCACCTTCGAAAAGGGCGGCATCGGCGCGCTCCATTCGCATCCGCATCTGCAGACCAGCTACGTCGCCGAAGGCGTGTTCGAAGTGACCATCGATGGCGTCACCGAAACCATCGGCAAGGGCGGTGCCTATATCGTGCCGTCAGGCCTGGTGCATGGGGTCAAGGCGCTGGAAGCCGGCAAGCTGATCGACAGCTTTACCCCGCGCCGCGACGATTTCTTGTAGGGCATGGCACCGCCAGCTCGCCCACCGAGGCCAGCAGTCAGCGTACCCTCCCACGCAAGCGGGAGAGGGCCACCGACTGCACCAACGGTGTACTCGGACCGTAGGGTCAGCGGGGCGGAAGCGCTCCAGACCGCCCCCCTCACCAGGTTTCGATGCCGGCGCGCGCCAGCTTGAAGCCGTGCGCTTCGTCCTCGGTGTTGCAGGTGAGGCCGGTGCGCTCGGAATAGCAGACGAAGCCTTCGAGCGTCGTCCATTCGCCATATTGCAGGACCTGGTCGGCTCCGCAGCAGCTGGGGTCGGCGACCTCGTCGAGTTCTTCGGCGCTGTCGGCGGCGAGTACCACCCGTACATATTCAGGCTCCACCCGGTCGCACATGATTTCGGGGCCGCCACCTTCCGGCTGATAGACGTCGGTGCCGCCTTCCGGGGTGACGATGCAGCCGATATTGCCCGACGGCATGACGAACTCGATCTGCCCGCTGTCGCTGGCCTCGAGCTCGACCTCGGCGGCCGTCGTCGGCAGCGTCAATGCGGCCGCGAGGGTGGCGCCGAGCATGACTGACCTGAGCATTGGAGTCCTCCCTGTGTGGTGGGCGGAGACTGCGCTGTTGCCGCTGAAGCCGCGATGAACCGGGCAGTCATCGTTCCGTTCGATGCGGCCGGCCGACTCCGCCGGCGACGATTTCCGCCGAATCGTGACAGCGCCGATCACGTTTCCCGTTCTCCCCACAATCCACATCGCCGGTCAGTTGTGATCGGCCGGTCGTTGAGCCAGTGGAACCGCTGGCGCAGCCTCGCATTTCGAGGCAGTACAACTACGCGGGGGACTACGCATTGGACGATAGCTATCGCGGCTACACCATCCGCGTGACGCGTGCCGCCCAATGGCATGCCATCCTGATCGAACCCGGTACCGGCGCCGTGCTGCCGACCAAGGCGACGGCCCTGCTGCGTGAAGGGCGCGGTGTCGCCATGGAGCGTGCCTTCAAGCTGGTCGATCTCTACACCAAGGCGTTCGAGGAGTTGCGCGACCGCGCCGCCTGAACTAGCCGACGATCCGCGCCGCATCGCGTGGTTTCCACGCCGTCACCCGGTTCCGCCCGCCCGCCTTCGCCTCGTACAGCGCCTCGTCGGCCCGCGACAGCAACTGGCCGGCGCTGCGCCGCGTCTCGTCGGCGGCATAATTGGCGACCCCGGCGCTGAGCGTGACGGTGCGGCCCGCCGCCCCGGGATGCGGCAGTTTGAGCTCGGCGAGCGCCAATCGCACGCGGTCGGCGACAAGCAGGGCGCTGTCCTCACCGGTATCGGGCAGGATGGCGACGAACTCCTCGCCGCCATAGCGTGCCGCCAGGTCGCCGTGGCGCAGCAGCGCCATCTTGAGGCAGCGGCCCACCACCCTGAGGCATTCGTCGCCAGCCGGATGGCCGAGCGTATCGTTGTAGGATTTGAACCAGTCGACATCGAACATCACGAGGCTCAGGGCCCGTTTCTCAAGCTGGCTGCGCTCCAGTTCTTCGACCAGGTGCAGGTCGAACGAGCGCCGGTTCATGAGCCCGGTCAACCCATCGGTTTCGGCGAGCAGCTTCAGTTCGGTGGTGAGGCTGCGCAACTCGCCTTCGGTCTGCTTGACCGTGGTGATGTCCGAGATCACCACCATCGCCGCCCCCTCCTCGGTGGGCCGGGTCTGGATCAGCAGCCAGCGCCCATCGAACAGGTTGACCTGCTCCTCGGAGGGCTTGCTCAGGGAACCCGAGACCACCTGCAGCCAGACTTCGGGATCGCCCAGGTTCAACTGCTCGCCGGTCTGGACCACCCGCAGCAAAATATCGCGGATGTGGGCGCCGGGCTTCCGCGCATCGCCGGTGAGCGGAAACAGGCTCTGGTAGCGCTCGTTGCAATAGACCAGGTAGCCGTTGCGATCGAACATCGCGAGGCCGTCCGACATCTCGTTGACGGCGTAGTTGAGCAGGTTCCGGCTGTCGGTCAGTTCGGCCTCGAGCCGCTGCTGTTCGGTGATGTCGCGGGTCGTGCCGGCAATGCCGATGGCTTCGCCGTCGGAATTGTGCAGCGCTACTTTCGAAGTAAGAAACCAGCGCTCGCGCCCCATGGGATCGACCAGCCGCTCCTTGCGATCGAGCATGGATTGTCCGGTGCGCATGATCTGCTGCTCTTCCTCCAGCAGCTGCCGGGCGCGCTCGCTGTCGGTAAGATCGAAGTCGGTCTTGCCGACCAGGTCCTCCGGACGCTGGTAGCCGGCATTATCCGCCACGTGCAGATTGGCCACGACAAAGCGGCTGGCGCGGTCCTTGATGTAGAAATACTCCGGTGAGCCGATCAGCGCTGCGCTCATCAATGCGCGTTCCGCCGCCTGAGTTTCGCCGCGCAACACCACAAATCCGGCGAGCAGCGTCGCGACGAAGATCAGTGCTGCCGCCGGCGTGAGGGCAACTCGCGACGCCTCGGCTAGCGGGGAGACCGTCAGCGTGGTCAGCAGCGACACCAGCGCCACCGCCGATGCTACGCCGATGATGTGGACTGCTTTGGGTGTGCGGCCGTTGAGCACCAGGTGGACGGTCTGGCCGATCAGCGAGACGATCGCGATGGAGATCAGCCCGTGTACCATGCCGGCTCCACCGAGCCCCGCCCGATATCCGGCCGTGAGCACCGCAGCAATACTCGCGCCGATGGGGCCGCCGAACAGCCCGGCAATCGCTAGCGGAGCGGAGCGCAGGTCGAACAGCACGCCCGGCTGCACTTCGACGGCAAAGGCAATGGTGGCAACGGCGCTGAGGCCCATGAAGGTGCCCAGGGCGAATTGTTGCGCGCGCCGGCGGCGCCGGTGCAGCCATTCCTGCGCCAACGTCCACAGGGCGAACACCGTGCCGACCACGGCGAAGTTCGCCACCAATGCGTGCCAGAAGTCGTCCAAAACCCTGTCGCCAGCTTGTGCCTTGGCAACAGCTTAGCCGGTAAGGGTTGTGTTTTTGGTAACGCCGGCGGGCAAACTCGGCCGACCGGCCATTGCCCCTTACTCGACGGTGATCTCCAGCCGCTCGCCGGCCACCACGGTTATGCTGGTTTGCTTCGCCTCGCCCTCGGCGGGCGAGGCGACCACCACGTAGTCGCCGGCCGTCAGCGTGGTCTGCAGCGCGCCGCCATAGCCGTAGGTGAAGGATGTCCGGTTGCCCTGGATGTCCTTCTTGGCCCCGAATACTTCGACCTTGTCGGTTCCCGGGGCGGTGATCGCCACGACCCCGGCGCCGAGGATGGCGTTGACCTCGGTGCGTTCGCCGGCGGCGATGCTGAACGGCGTCTCGAGCTTGGCGCCGCCGACGCTCGACACCAGCACATAGTCGCCCGGTGGCAGTTCGAAATTGTGGTCCGGGCCGTAAGTGTAGGTCAGCGATTTGCGGTTGCCCTGGATGTCCTTTTTGGCTTCGAGGATCTCCTCGAACAGTTCGCTGTCCTCGACCTTCATGCCCTCGACGTAGAAGGCATTGACGGCCGCCACGCCGACCCCGACGACGATGTCCTTGCTCAGCAACTCGCCGGACTTGATCGCGATGGCCTCGCTGACCATGCCGGTGCCGATCGTCACCTGCACCTTGGTTTCTCCGGCCGGTACCCATAGTTTGGTTTCGCCGTAGCTTGTGGTGCTTTCGCCATTGGGGAACTCGGTGAACACTGCGGCATTGCTGTCGGGTTCGGCTCCTTCACTCGGCAGCGGCCGGATCGTCAGCTGGCCGGCGTTGAGCACGAAATAAGGTTCCGCCACCTTGCCTGCTTCGATGCTCACCGGCATCTCGACGCGGGCATAGCCGATGCTGGAGCGCACCAGGTAGTCGCCCGGCTCGAGCTTGCCCTTGTAGTCGGGGCCGTACTCGGTGGCGACGTATTCGCCCTCGCTGCCATCGGCATTGGCCTTGTGGATTTCCCAGACGATATCGGCGTCAGGATCGATGCTTGTGTCGCCTTCGGCGATCACCACCTGCGGCACGAGGTTGAACTCGGCCGGCGTCGCTTCGGGTTCGACGGCCGGCTCCGGCTCGGTCGGCGCGGCAACTTCCGCCACGGTAGTCTTGAGCGCCTCGGTCAGCGTCGTCTCGTCGCCGGCCGCGATGTACTGGCCGCCGGTGTTCTCGGCGAGGCAGGCCACCTGCTTGCCTTCCTCATCGGTCAGCCCGAACCCGACCACATGGGTGGTAAAATCGACGCCCTGGCTTTCCAGCGACGAGGCCAGCGCACAGGGGTCGGCCTCGCAGGTCTCGAGCCCGTCAGTGATCAGGATCACCGTCGCCTTGTCCTCGGTGTATTTCAGATCCTCGGCCGCCAGCTGGACCGCCGCCGAGATCGGCGTCTTGCCCTTGGGCGTAATGCCAGCGGCCGCCTCGCTGATCGCCGCGCCGGTGCCGGCCGCCGGCGGCACCAGCAGTTCGATATCGTCGCACGAGCCCTTTTCGCGGTGGCCATAGCTCATGAAGCCGAGCTCGAGTTCGCCGGGCACCCCCGCCAACACCTTGTTCAGCGTCTCACGGGCAATCTCGATGCGGGCCTTGCCGTCGATCTGCGCCCACCTCGAGCCGGAGCCGTCGAGGATGATGATCGCCTTCTCGGCGGCCAGCGTCGGCATGGCGAAGGCCAGCAGGGCGACAAGCCCCGACAGCAGCAAACGGATCGGCAGCAGCATCGAAAATCCCCCTCAAGTGCTCAGGCACATCGGAAAGGGGTAGCGAGGCCAAGCTGAAGGCTAGCTGAACCGCCGCAGCGCATCGAGGGCGAGGCCGAGCCCGACGCTGCCGAAGGCGTCGGTCTCCACCGCCTTGGCCGCGGGGAACAGCGCCCTCAGCATGTTGCCGACCGCCGGGACCCGGGTCGAGCCGCCGGTGAGGATGAGCGTATCGATCCGCGAGGCCGGCACACCCGCGGCAGTCAAGGTCCTGCCGATCGCCGCGGCGATCGATGCGGTGGCGTTGTCGAGCGCCGCATGCAGCTCCTCGACGCCGATCGGGGTTTCGAGCTTCACGTCGCGCGTCACGAAGCGGAACTCGGTCTGCGGCGCTTCGCTGAGCGCGATCTTGGCTTCTTCCACCCGACCGGCCAGCCGATGTCCCTGCCGATCTTCCACCAGGGCGATCAGCATGCTCACCAGATCGGGGAACTGGGCTTCCTGCCAGGTCGAGTGCAGCTCGAGCAGCGTCTTCTGGTTGTAGAGCCGGTTGATGCGGTGCCAGGTGGCGAGATCGTAGTAGGGCGCCGAGGGCAGGGGGCGCTTGCCGTCTGCCGTCTCGGTGCCATAGCCCATCAGCGGCATCACCTTCTTGAGCGACAGCAAACGGTCGAAATCGGTGCCGCCGATATGGACGCCGGCCGTCGCCAGAATGTCCTTCTTGCGGTCGGCTCGCCGCGCCCGTTCGGGCGACAGCCGGATCACCGTGAAATCCGAGGTGCCGCCGCCGATATCGGCGACCAGCCCCAGCTCTTCACCCAGCACCTGCTGTTCGTAGTCGAGCGCTGCCGCGATCGGCTCGAACTGGAATTCGATGTGGCGGAAGCCCTGTGCCTTGACCGCACCCTCGAGCTGGCGCTGGGCCTCGGCATCGGCCTTGTCGTCATCGTCGACGAAACGCACCGGGCGGCCGCAGACGATGTCTTCGATCTCGTGGCCGAGCGAGGCCTCGGAGCGGCGCTTGAGCTCGGCGATGAAGCGGCCGAGGATCTCGGAGAATTTCAGCGCGTCGCGCTTCACCCGCGTGGTGTCGTTGAACAAGGATGTCCCGAGCACGCTTTTGATCGAGCGCATCAGCCGCCCGTCGGCGCCGGTGACATACTCGCTCACCGCCTGCCGGCCGAAAAACGTCCGGTCTTCCTCGAACGAGAAGAAGATCGCCGAGGGAATGGTGGGCTTGCCGTCCTCGAGCGGCAACAGCCGCGGTGGCAGGTTGCCGCCGGCTGCCGCCAGGGTGGAGTTGGAAGTGCCGAAATCCATGCCGCAATGGGTTCGCGCCATTCTGAGCTCCACAGCTGTACCAAAAAGCTGCCGCGGGAAGCCGGCAGCGGGGCGCGCGATATAGGCGGAATGGCAGGAGCTGTCGAGGGGCGAGGTGCCGCGGCAGGCTGAACGGGATCGGAGGCGGGTGGACGCCGCCAGTGGCGGCGTCCGCGATGGGTCACTGGATATAGAGCTGCACGTTGCCGCCGATATCGACGATATCGACCACCTGGTCGACCTTGATCTTGTTGTCGGCGAGCAGTTTCACCGCGGCCGGGTTCTTGTTCAGCGCCTCGCGCAGCAGCCCGATGCTCTGCGAATCCTCGGTGAGCAGGTTCACTGCCTTGCCGGATTTGTCGGTCCAGGCGGTGTTGTAGTTGTAGACCGTCACGCTCTTGGCGCCGAGCAGGCCGGTGATCTCATTGGCGTTGAACACTGCCAGCTGGCTGGCGAATTCATCGACGCCCATCGCAGTGCCGGGCGCGCCATTGCTGAACTTCGGTACGGCGGCGAGCACCGGGTTGGCGGCGATCAACGCGGCGACGAGGGCGACGACGGAAAGGCTGGAGAGCTTGTTCATTGTGGAACTCCGCATGATGTGTGTTGGCGTCGGCGGAGGAAAGCCGGCGGTCGGTGCAACGGCATCGGCGTGAAGGGTTATGCGGCGCCGGCTTTGCGCGACACTCTCGCCAACCTTACAAATCCTCAAACTGCCGCGCCGGCTTCCGGAAAACGCACGATCACCCTGAGGCCCGGCTGATTGTCCTCGAGCCGCACGCTGGCCCGGTGCCGGGTGGCGATCGCCTGCACCAGCGCCAGCCCCAGCCCTGCGCCCTTCTCGTCGCGCTCGGGGTTGAGCCGGCGGAACGGTTCGAACACTTCGCTGCGCCGGTCGGCCGGAATCCCCGGCCCGTTATCGGCGACGACCAGCACCGGATGCTTGTCCTCGATGCCGGCGCTGAGTTCGATCCGGGCGCCCGGCGGACTGTAGCGCGAGGCGTTGGTGATGAGGTTCACCAGGAGCTGCACCACCATCCGCCGGTCCCCGACGATGGTGGCGTCGCCATGCGCCGGCGCCTCGACCAGCTGTTGCCGTGCTTCCTCGACCACCGGCTCGAAGGTCTGCAGCGTTTCGCTCACCAGCTCGCGGGCGGAAAACGCTTGAAAGCCGGATTGGTCGTCGGAGGCCTCGATGCGAGAGATCCGCAATACCGTATCGAAGATGCCGTTCAGCCGCTCGATCTCGACCTGCGCCTCTTCCAGCAGCTGTGTGCGTTCGGCTTCGCCGGGCGCCTCCTCGGCTTCCTGCAGCAGGATATAGGCGCGGCTCAGCGGCGACTTGAGGTCATGCGCGATCGAGATCACGGTGTTGCGCATGGTGTCGAGCAGATCGCTCAGCCGGTCGAGATGGGCATTCATCTGCCGCGACACCCGGTCGACCTGGTCGTTCGAGCGGCCGACCGGCAGGCGGACCCGGCTGTCGCCGCGCGCCACCCGTTCGAGCGTCGCGGTCATCCGGTCGAGCTTGGCCGAGACGCCGTGGCTGGCGAGATAGCCGATCGCCAGCGCCCCGATGCCGACCACTATGCTCGCCAGCATCAGCGCCCGCCACAGCGCCGCCGAACCCACCTCGACGAAGAACAGCGTGCGCCCGAAGGTCACCCGGTAACCGCCGATATCCTCGGTCAGCGCCAGGTATTGTTCGGTCGGTGTCTTGGTGTTGATCCCCGAACTGATGGTGCTCCAGCCGAGCTTGGCCGGTCGCGGGATATCATCGCCGGCCAGCAAGGTGCCGTCGGGACGGTAGAGCGCCACGATGAAAAAGCGCGGGCCGGCCGCAGCGGCCGAGCTGTCCACCAGCTCTCGCAACTGATTCATGTCGCCCGTATCGGCTGCCTCGCGGAACAGCTCGAACTCGTTGCTGACCAGCGCCCGGATCTCGCTCTCGGCCTCGCTGCTGGTCTGGCTGACGATCACCACGCCGGCGACGAGGAACACCGCGAGGAACAGCAGCAGCAACAAGACCGCCGAGCGGAACGCCGCTCCGGCAAGGATACTACTGACGCGGTGCATGGATCGAGTAGCCGGTATTGCGCGTGGTGTGGATCAGCGCCACCTCGAACGGCTTGTCCACCTTGGCGCGGAGCCGGCTCATATGGGTCTCGACCACGGTGGTCTGCGGGTCGAAATTGAAGTCCCACACCTGCTCGAGCAGCATGGTCTTGGTGACGATCCGCCCGGCATTGCGCATCAGCAGGGCCAGAATGGCGAATTCCTTGGCCTGCAGCTCGATGCGCGTTCCCGCCCGGGTGGCGGTGTGCGCCATGAGGTCGAGTTCGAGGTCGTGAATGCTGAGGCGAGTCGATGCCTCCGCCGTCTGCGGCCGCCGCGCCAGCACGGTGATCCGCGCCATCAGTTCCGAAAAGTGGAACGGTTTCACCAGATAGTCGTCGCCGCCCGCCAGCAGCCCCTCGACCCGATCGTCGACATCGCCCATCGAGGTGAGGAACAGGATGGGCATGCTGCGGCCCGAGGCCCTGAGCGCCTTGGCGACCGACAGCCCATCCATGCCGGGCATCATCCGGTCGAGCACCAGCACGTCGCAACTGTTATAGAGACAGAAGGTCAGGGCATCGCGCCCGTCGAATACGGTTTCGACGCTGTGCCCCTGCTGGGTCAGCCCCTTGCGGATGAATTCCGACGACGTCCGGTCGTCTTCGGCGACCACCACCTTCACCGCTTTACCTCGAGCTCAGGAGCGCTTTCAGGAAAGTCGCGGACTTCCCCTGCGACAAGCGAGACCAAATCCGGGACGCGGCGCCTCGACGCGAGCCTGCCGCCTCGCGCAACCTACACCCGGCGCGGCGCCGCTGTCGGCTTACGAATATGTAAGTTTGGGGAAAGGAGGGAGCAATCGGGGTGGCCGAGCTTCCGTCTCGCCGCTGCACCACGCACCGGCCGCCACCCAGACCTGATGTGGCGTATCGGACGAAAAGGAGATCGTCATGCGCAAATTCCTCATTCCCCTGATGCTCGTTGCCTCCGTCGGTGCGTCCTCGATGGCGCTGGCAGCCCCCAGCACTGCCCACGGCGCCATCCAGTCGATGGACAGCAAAGCCTGCACCGTCACGCTGGCCGACAAGTCCGTCTACCAGTTCGCGCCCAAGTGCGATTTCACCAAGCTGAAGGCTGGCGAGCAGGTCGCGATCACCTACACGCTCAACGGCAAGGTGAACCAGGCGTCGGCCATCACTGCCGGCTGATCAGTCTCCCGATCGCCGACAGCTTCGAAGGCGAGGAGCTCTGTCCCGGCTCCTCGCCTTTTGCGATCAACCGGCGAACTGGTGTGAAGGCCATCCGTCGATGGCAAGCGGCACCGCAAACAGCCCGCCCTCCTGCGGACGCCTCAGCAGCTCCGCTGCGCTCATCCCGAAGCGGGCGGACGTCACGTAGAGCGTCCGGAGATCCGGGCCTCCGAAGGTGCAACTGGTCGGCGATGCGCAGGGAAGTTCGATCAACCCGATCTCGCCCGTTGGGCTGATCCTGGCGATGCTGCCGCCGCCGGCGACGCGGCAATTGTATACTGCCCCGGCGGCGTCGCGCGTCGAGCCGTCCGGCAGTCCGCGCCCAGGCGACGCGACGAAGGCGCGGGGGTTGATGAGTTCGGCCGCCGCCCCATCGTAGTCGAAGCGCAGCAGCGTGTCGGTCGTCGTGTCGGCCGTGACGAAGCTGCCGTCATCGAGCCAGACCATGGTGTTGGTGATGCCGAACCGCTCGGCGCTGAGGGACGTCACCTTGCCATCGGGGGAGATCCCGTACAGCCGGCCGGTGCGATCGGGGGCCGGTTTCGGCCCACCGTCCGCGCCGATATTGTCCTGCATGGTGCCCACCCAGAACGAGCCGTCCGGCGCGACCACCCCCTCGTTCAGCCGGTTGTCCGGGTAGTCCGGTTCAGGCACGGCGAAGGTCTCGAAGGCGCCGCCTGGCCTCCACAGCACGACGCGCCGACGAAGCCCGACAATGAAGCCGCCGCCCCGCCGGAGCCCGATCGAGGTTGGCAGCTCGGGCGTCGCCCAGTGTTGATGCACTCCCGTGCCCGGAACCAGGCGGTGAATGGCGCTGCCGACGATATCGACCCAGTAGAGCGCCTGCTCGGTGGGCGACCAGATGATGCTCTCGCCCACGATGTTGCGCGCATCGAGCACGGTTGTTACGGCAGCTTCACTCATCGTCGGCCTTTCACCTATCTGCGGAACTCTGCCGCCAGCGGCGACGTCTTGATGATGTCGGTCAGGCGCCGGTGCCAGGCAATGTCGCGCCACATGCCACGATATTGCGGCCCGCAGAAGTTCGAGGTGCAGATCGCCGTCCACCGGCCGCTCGCCGCCGCCTGTTCCACGCCGTCGGCGCACAGGTCCATCACCCAGCCCCAGTCGGCCATCGGCCAGTCGCGGTAGTTGATTACCGCCCAGGATTCGGTGGTCACCAGCGGCTTGCCGGTCGTCTTCGACCAGTCGACGGCCTTGCCGATCCACTCAGTCAGTGCCGCGTCGAAGCGCGGCTTGTTGGCGAGGTAGTGCGGGCGCGAGCGGGTGATGAAGCTCTGGAACTCGCGGCCGCGGAAGGAATAGCCGATCTCGGCATTGAAGCTGCTGCAGGCAGGGTTGTTCATCCAGATATGCGGCTCGAGGAAATCCAGCATCGACACATCCTGCTCGCCCCACAGGTGGAACTGGTCGGACTGCGAGTAGGTGTAGTCGAGATCGCCGAACTCGGCGCGCAACAGTGCGATGCTCTCGCGCATCCACTTGCGGATCCGCGGCGTGGTCAGCGGTTCGGGCAGCGCCTGGTCGGAGCCGTAGAGGTAGGGCGCCCACTTGGCGTTGGGGAACTCGTTGCACAGGTCGACATAGAGGATGGCATCCAGCAACCCGGCGTCGCGCACGATCCGCAGCGTATCGGCCCAGACACGCGCCTGGTCGGCCTCGTTGCGGATGCGCATGCGCACATTGTCACGGTCGCGCTTGTACCAGGTCGAGAGCCCGACCATGACGCCGCGGTCGCGGCACTTGGCGATGAACTCGACCAGCGCGGGACCGGGCCGAACGATCTCGACGTCACCGGGCGCTCCCCAGTCGCCATCCTGGCCGTCGGACTCGATGATGAAACTGCCGTTCGGATCGACGCCGATCAGGTGCGGGAAGGCGTCGATACGCACCGCGTCGTAACCGCGCTCCACCAGTTCGTCGAGCGCCTGGTCCCAGTCCTCGTAGCCGGCGCCGGGCCAGCGCCGCTCGATCCAGGAGAACTCCCACATGGTGATGGCATAGGGACGGGCAACACGGCTGACGGTCATGGCGAACTCCAGGGAAACGATCTGGCGCAACGCTACTGCGCCAGCCAACCGCGTGACAATAGCTAATCGCTGAAGTATCAGCCAAAGACCGTTTGACCTATCCAATAGGTTGGCGCTATTCACTCTTGAATCGACGAGGGCCGCGGCTCTATCCCTGAGCCAGGCAACGGGAAGGTATATGGCGTGAAGATCATCGGGATTGAGACTGTTCGGGCGGCGGAGCATCCCAACTGCCTGTGGGTAGAGGTCCATACCGACCAGGGGTTGAAGGGGCTCGGGGAGACTTTCTTCGGCGCGCGCGCCGTCGAAGCCTACCTGCACGAGACGGTGGCGCCGAAACTGCTGGGCGAGGACCCGCGGCGCATCGATCATATTTCCCGCAGCCTCGCGGGCTATCTCGGCTTTGCCTCGACCGGCGCCGAGATGCGGGGCAACTCGGCGATCGATATCGCGCTCTGGGACCTGATGGGCAAGCTGACCAACCAGCCGGTGGCGCAGCTTCTGGGCGGCTTCACCCGTGAGGATATCCGCACCTACAACACTTGCGCCGGCAACAGCTACATGCGGCAGGGCGGCCAGCAGGTGACCAATTACGGGCTGGCCGATACCAACCGTGAATATGCCGATCTCGAGGCGTTCCTCACCGATGCCGGGGCGCTGGCCGAAGATCTGCTGTCGGAAGGCATCACGGCGATGAAGATCTGGCCGTTCGACGTGGCGGCCGAGAAATCCGGCGGGCTCTACATCTCGAAGGAGGATCTCAAGGCCGCGCTCCGGCCGTTCGAGAAGATCCGCGAGCGGGTCGGCGACCGCATCGACGTGATGGTCGAATTCCACTCGATGTGGCAGCTCGGGCCGGCCATCGAGATCGCGCGCGCGCTCGCACCTTTCGGCACCTTCTGGCACGAGGATCCGATCAAGATGGACTCGCTGGGCGATCTCAAGCGCTACGCCGAGGCTTCGATCGCGCCGCTCTGCGCATCCGAGACGCTGGCGACGCGCTGGGCCTTCCGCGACCTGCTTGCCACCGAGTCCGCCGGGGTGGTGATGCTCGATCTCTCCTGGTGCGGTGGGCTGTCGGAGGCCAAGAAGATCGCCACCATGGCGGAAGCCTGGCACCTGCCGATCGCGCCGCATGACTGCACCGGGCCGGTGGTGCTGGCGGCTTCCACGCACCTGTCGCTGAATGCGCCGAATGCCCTGGTGCAGGAGAGCGTCCGCGCCTTCTACCGGACCTGGTATCGCGACATCGTCACTCAGGTGCCGCCGGTCAGCAATGGCCGCATCACCGTACCCCAAGGGGCGGGGCTCGGGTTGGAGCTGGCGCCCGACCTCGACCGGAAATTCACGATCTCGCGCCAGCTGTCGGGCAAGGCGCCGAACTGAAGGAGGCGCAGATGGCACGCAACATTCTCATCACCGGTGGCCTGGGGACGCTGGGCGAGGCGCAGGCGCGCCGCTTCAGCGCGGCGGGCGACCAGCTCTATCTGCTCGATCGGCCGCAACTGGCCCAGAGCGATGCGGCCAGGCGGCACCCGGGGGCGCGCTACCTGTTCCAGGATCTCTCCGATCTCGGTGGCTCGGCTCGCCTGGTCGAGGCCGAAGCGGAACGCTGCGACGGCTTCGATGTCCTGGTCAACAACGCAGCGCTGATCCTCAACAAGCCGTTCGAGGAGTTCTCGATCGAAGACTTCGAAGAGCAGATGCGGATCAACTCCTCGGCTGCCTTCGCTCTCTGCCGCGCCGTCGCGCCGCTGATGAAGCGCAAGCACGGGGGTGTGATCATCAACTTCTGTTCGGTGACCCTCAACGGCCGCTGGGACGGCTACGTGCCCTATGTCACTTCGAAGGGGGCAATGCTGGGGCTGACGCGTTCGCTGGCCCGCGAACTCGGTCCGTTCGCCATTCGGGTCAACGCCGTTTCGCCCGGCGCGGTGATTTCGGATGCCGAACAGCGGGTGTTCGGCGATCGGCTTGAGCAATACAATTCCTGGGTGCTCGAGAACCAGTGTCTGAAGCGCCGGATCGAGCCGGATGACGTTGCCTCGGTCATCGAGTTCCTGTGCTCGCCGGGAGCATCGATGATCACCGGCCAGAACATCGCGGTCGACGGCGGGTTCTAGGGCGGCGCCCGGCAAAGCTCGGACTGCGTTCGGCTTCACTTCCTCCAGTTTCCGACCTTGAGCCCCGTACTGGCCGCCGAGGCGCTCTCTCCCGTGCGGTGGGAGGGCGCCTCGACGCTGTCGTCGACGAGCAGTCGCTCTTCCATTCCCTTCCGCAATCGTCCGTCAATGTATTGACATGGTATCCGCCAACCTATCTAACAGGTCGTGCGAGTTCGGTGGATAGAGACGCATGCTGCGCCATCGCCGTTGACCGCTGACGATGAACCCCCGGGGAGGATCCGCATGTCATCACTGTCGAAATTCCGTCTTGCCTTGAGCCTGTCCGCCGCGCTGCTGGCGGCATCCGCCGCTGCTGCCCAGGAGGTGGTCAACTGGGTGCATATCGAGCAGAACCCAGATACCGTCCGGGTGTTTGAACAGATCGCCACCGACTACGAGGCGCTGCATCCCGATGTCGATATCAAGCTGCAATATCTCGAGAACGAGGCCTACAAGGCGCGTCTGCCGACCATGCTGCAGTCGAACGACGCGCCAGACATCTTCTACAGCTGGGGCGGCGGCGTCCTCGCCGAGCAGGTGAAGGGCGGAGTGCTGCGCGATATCAGCAGCTTCGTCGACGACGCCTGGAAGACCACGATCGCGCCATCGGCCTTCGGCGCCTTCACCGTCGACGGCAAGGTCTATGGCGTGCCGGTGCGGACCTCGCTGGTCGGCTTCTTCTACAACAAGAAGCTGTTTGCTCAGGCTGGCATCGACGAGGCCTCACTCGGCACCTGGTCGGGCCTGCTTGCGGCAGTCGACAAGCTCGAGGCGGCCGGGATCACGCCGATGGCGCTGGGCGGCCAGGAAGGCTGGCCGCAGCACTTCTACTTCTCCTACCTCGCCATCCGTACCGCCGGTCACGAGAAGCTGAATGCGGCTCTCGCCGGCGAGGGCGAGGGGTTCCGCGACCCGGCCTTCGTCCAGGCTTTCCAGCTGCTCGCCGACCTCTCCGCCAAGAACCCCTGGCAGGAGGGCTGGCAGGCGGCCACCACCGGCGATTCCTACGCCAAGTTCGGCAATGGCGAAGCCGCCATGCTGCTGCAGGGCGATTGGGCGAAGGGGCTGACGGCGACGGAAAGCGCATCGGGGCAGGGGCTTGGCGACGATCTGGGCTGGTTCGCCTTCCCGCAGGTCGAGACCGGCATTGCCGGCAGCAAGGAGACCTTCGGCGGCGTCAACGGCTGGATCTTCTTCAAGGATGCCTCGGACGCGGCCGTCGATTTCGTGAAGTACTACTCGTCGCGCGAAAACCTGATCAAGCTGGCCAATGAGGGCCACCAGATCGCCCCGATGCCGGGCATGGCCGACGAGTTGCAGGACCCCTGGCAGAAGATGGTGGCCCAGACCATCGAGGCATCGGCGTTCCACCAGAACTTCTACAATGTGATGTTCTCCGAGGAAGTGAACCGCGAGCTGCTCGACATCGTCACCAGCGTGGTGACCGGCGACCGGACGGCGGAAGAAGCCGCCGATGCGCTGCAGACCGCCTGGGAATTCAGCCACTGACGCGCTGACGGGCGCCGCATCGGGTCAACCGTTGCGGCGCCTGTTGCCGAACCGAACAATCCCGCAGGAGCACCCGCATGGCTATGGCAATCGCCGAAAAGATCGGCGCCCTCTACACGCGGGCGAACAAGCCGCTGCGGCTCAGTCGCGGCACCACCACCGCGCTGATCTTCATCCTGCCTGCCCTGGCGCTGTTCTCCACCCTGGTGATTTTGCCCATGGCCGAGGCCGCCAGCTTCAGCTTTTATGAGTGGGGCGGCTATGGCGATGTCGGCCAGTTCGTCGGGCTCAAGAACTACCAGCGGATGTTCTCGCATCCGGTGTTCTCCAACGCGCTGTTCAACAATTTCCTGATCATTGTCGTCTCGATCTGCGTATCGCTGCCGCTCGCCTTCCTGCTGGCGGTGCTCGTCGCCGACAAGTTCAAGGGTGTGTCGTTCTTCCGGGCGATCTTCTTCATCCCCTACATCCTCGCCGATGTCGCGGCAGGCCTGATCTGGCGCTTCCTCTATGATGGCCAGTATGGGGTGGTGCAGTTCGTCGCCGGGCTGTTCGGGGGCACCGCGCCATACCTGCTCGCCGATCGCGATCTCGCCATGTACGCGGTGCTGCTCGTGGTGGTGTGGAAGTATTTCGGGCTCCACATGATCATCTACATCGCCGGCCTGCAGTCGATCCCGCGCGAGGTGCTGGAAGCGGCCCGCATCGACGGGGCCTCCTGGTGGGACACCCTCATCCGGGTGATCGTGCCGATGATGGGCCCGACCATTCGGCTGACGGTATTCTTCTCGATCATCGGCTCCCTGCAGTTCTTCGACCTGATCATGCCGCTGACCGGCGGCGGGCCGCAGAATTCGACCCAGACGCTGGTCAGCTACCTCTACAATTTCGGCATCGTCCGGCTGAACATCGGCTTCGGCAGCGCAGTGGGGGTGTTCCTGTTCCTCGTCTGCGTCGTCTTCGCCTTTTCCTACCGGCGCCTGCTGATGGCCAAGGACTGAATCGATGCGCGCCTTTCCCATCATTCGTTACGCTGTGCTGATCGTGATGGCTGCGCTGGTGGCGGCCCCCTTTGTCACCACGCTGCTGGGCGGCTTCAAGTCACTGGGCGAGTTGCGGGTCAACCCACTCGGCCTGCCTCAGGTCTGGGAGTTCGGCAACTACATCTCGATCCTGGGCGGGGCCCGCCTCTGGCAATATCTCACCAACTCGCTGGTGATCGCCGGCTTCACCGTGGCGCTCACCCTGGTGGTGAGCTCGATGGCGGCCTTCGCCTTCGCCCAGATCAGATTTTTCGGCAGCGGCTGGCTGCTCAACTACCTGCTGCTGGGCCTGCTGTTCCCGGTGGCGACCGGTATCCTGCCGCTGTTCATCAAGCTGCGCGATCTGGGGCTGCTCGATACCTATTGGGGCGTGGTGCTGCCGCAGGTGGCGTTCGGTCTCGGCTTTGCGATCCTGCTGATGCGGCAGGCCTTCCTGGCGTTGCCGGGAGAACTCTGGGAGTCGGCACAGGTCGACGGCTGCTCCTATCTCAGATTCTTTCTGCAGGTGACCTTGCCGCTGTCGCTGCCAATTCTCTCGACGGTCGGCGTGATCACGCTGATCAACAGCTGGAACAACTACCTGTTGCCGCTGGTGGTGATCAATTCCGACGCCAATTACCCCTGGCCGCTCGGCATCATGCAGTACCGCGGTGAATACGGCACCGAATGGAGCCTGATTCTCGCCTTCGTCACCCTGACCATCGTGCCGGCGGTGCTTCTCTATGTGTTTGCGCAGAAGTACATCATCGCCGGGCTTACCGGTGGCGCGGTAAAGGGCTGAATCGGATGGGGCTGATGGTTGCGCAAGGGCAGCAGATCGGCTCAATGTCGGCCATAGACCCAAGAGGATCGCAGCCTGTGACGGACGCTCGTAAGGGCTCACTCTCTGAAACGGTTTCCCGAGAGGTGCTCAGCCACATCCAGACCAACCGGCTGCAGACCGGCGCCGTGCTGCCCAGCGAGAACCAGCTGGCCGAACAGCTCGGCATCAGCCGCGGCATCGTACGCGAGGCCGTGCGCGGGCTCGCCAACCTGGGTGTCATCGAGGTGGGCAACGGTCGCCGGCCACGCGTCGGGCGGCTCGATGGCGATGTGCTGGCCCTCCTCACCGATTATGCCGTGCAGACCGAGCAGGTGACAGTGCAGCAGACACTGGACGTGCGTCGCGTGCTCGAGGTGCGGGCCGTCCACCTCGCGGCGCTGCATCGGTCGGACGCCGAAGCGAGGGCCATCACCGCCGCTGCCGATGCGCTGCGTGAGAGCATGGGCGATTACAGCCTGATGACCCGCCATGACATCGAGTTTCACATTCTGGTCGCGGCCGCCTCGCGCAACCCGCTGCTGCGCCTGCAGGTCGAATCCTTCCGCTACGTGATCGAGCGGACGGGGCCGATCGGCTGGAAGAGTCGTCCCGACGAGGAAGCCGTGCGGGCCCAGGTCGAGATCCACGGCGAGATCGCCGCCGCGATCACTGCGCATGACCCACAACTGGCGGCGCGGCTGATGACCAAGCACTTTACCGACACCGTCTCGGTGCTGTCGCAGGCCGGGTTCAACTAGCGTTCGTTCGGCGCGCCCGGGTCAGCCACAGCCCACCCCTGCTGGCGCACATGCGCTCGAGCAGACACCAGCTCTGCCAGCATCCTGAACGGCGCGAGACCACGATGGACGGGCTGATGTCGTTTGTCAGGGGGGCGGTCGTCTACCGTACCGCCGGTCTGCCCTTATCGATCAAAGGGCTCTCCGTATGGACGGAGGAGGATTGGTGGAGCCAAACGGAATCGAACCGTCGACCTCTTGAATGCCATTCAAGCGCTCTCCCAACTGAGCTATGGCCCCATCAACGATCCCTTGGGATCACATCCGGCAACACGATCGGATCGTGTCTTTGGGAATGCGTCGCGGCGGGTTCCCGTCGCAGCGCGGTGCTATCTACCCACGTCACCCCTCGCATGCAAGCGGTATTTCGTGGGGGCGGTGCAGTGGGGAAAAGTTCTCGACTTTTGCCCCCCAAGCCCCGTGCCGGAGAGGCGAGCTTAGCGCTCGTCCCCGCCGCCGCCGACGTCGAAGTCGAGGTTCTCGTCCTCGTCTTCATCCTCTTCGAGGAACACGTCGCTGTCGTCGTCGCCGATATCTTCGACGTCTTCGACGTCTTCGACATCGGGAATCTCTTCACCGTCATCGCCGCCGCTCTCTTCGGCGTCGGCATCCTCGAGCGAGACGATTTCGGGCGCGCCGGGTTCGGCCGCGTCCTCGGTCTCGATCTCTTCCTCGTCATCCTCGTCGTCGCGTTCGGCTGCGGCCTTGGCGCGCACCGCCGCTACGGCGTTCTGTTCGAAATAGGAGCGCGGATAGGACTTGCCGGTGTAGGGCGAGACGATCGGATCCTTGTTCAGGTCGTAGAACTTCTTGCCGGTATCGGGATCTTCCCGTTTGGTACCGCGTTCGTCGTTGGCCAATTGCTTCCTCGTGTAGAAAGGCGGGGCCACCCGCAGGGAAACGTCCGGTTAGGGTGAAAGTTTCGCCCTGTCAAACCCAAAATACGGCCTCGCCCGACCGATCTTTGGGGGTTGATGGGCGCAGCGCTGGAACCTCGCCCGGACGCCATGATAGGCAGGGCCGCCAGACCAGGGGTGCGGAGGGGCAATGATCATCGCGGTAGATGGGCCGGCAGCATCCGGCAAGGGCACGCTGGCGGCTGGTCTCGCCCGGCACTACGGCCTGCCCCACCTCGATACGGGCCTGCTCTATCGTGCCGTCGGCCGCGCCGTTGCCAGCTATGAGAACACGCCGGAGTTCGAGGCGCAGGCGATCGCCGCAGCCCGCGCTGTCGATACTGCCCATCTCGATCCGTCCGTCCTCTCCTCGGCCGAAGCCGGGGCGCTCGCCAGCAAGGTCGCGGTGATCGCCGAGGTGCGTGCCGCCTTGTTCGACTTTCAGCGCCAGTTCGCCACCCAGCCGGGCGGCGCCGTGCTCGATGGCCGCGACATCGGCACCAAGATCGCCCCCGACGCGGACGTGAAGCTCTTTATCCAGGCCGACAGCAAGGCGCGGATGGAGCGCCGGGCCCGGCAGTTCGAAGCGCGCGGCCAGGTGGTTGATCGCTACGCCCTCTATCACCAGATAGAGCAGCGGGACGCCCGAGACATGGCAAACCCCAATGGCGGCTTCTATCCCGCAGCCGATGCCCACTTGCTGGACACCACGCTCTTGGATATAGAGGCCGCACTCCGCGCAGCCGTCGCCATTGTCGACGGGGTCATGGCGCGCAAGGCGAGGCCCTAGGCCTCAAAACCAAACCTTGCGGCTTTCGTCCCCCGGCATGTTCCAAGAGCCGGCAGCGGAAACCAATCCTAACCCATATGGCTCGCGCGCCAGCGCACCGGATCGCTTTGTTATGGCGATTGGCAACCGGGCCTTTTAACCTCAAGCCACCGGGCGCATTGGAGAAGTCGTTTGGCAGTTCAAACTGTTACCAAGGAAGATTTCGAATCCCTGCTGCTGGACTCGTTCCTCGAGAACGAGCCGCTGGAGGGGACCGTGGTCAAGGGCACCGTCGTGGCGATCGAGAAGGATCTCGCCATCATCGACGTCGGCCTGAAGACCGAAGGGCGCATCGCGCTCAAGGAGTTCGGCGCCGCCGGCCGTGACGGCACCATCAAGGTGGGTTCGCTCGTCGAAGTCTATGTCGATCGCGTCGAGAACGCCGTCGGCGAGGCCGTGCTGTCGCGCGAGAAGGCTCGCCGCGAAGAGAGCTGGGTCAAGCTCGAAGAGATGTACAACGCCAACCAGCGCGTCGAAGGCATCATCTTCAACCAGGTCAAGGGTGGTTTCACCGTCGACCTCGAAGGCGCCGTTGCCTTCCTGCCGCGCTCGCAGGTGGACATCCGTCCGATCCGCGACATCGGCCCGCTGATGAACGTGCCGCAGCCGTTCCAGATCCTCAAGATGGACAAGCGTCGCGGCAATATCGTCGTGTCGCGTCGTGCGATCCTCGAAGAGAGCCGCGCTGAGCAGCGCTCCGAGATCGTCCAGCAGCTCGAGGAAGGCCAGGTCGTTGACGGCGTGGTCAAGAACATCACCGACTACGGTGCGTTCGTCGACCTCGGCGGCATCGACGGTCTGCTGCACGTCACCGACATCGCCTGGCGCCGGGTCAACCACCCGTCCGAAGTGCTGTCGATCGGCGAGACCATCAAGGTGCAGATCGTCCGCATCAACCACGAGAGCCACCGTATCTCGCTGGGCATGAAGCAGCTGCAGGCCGATCCGTGGGATGGCATTGCCGCCAAGTATCCGGTCGGCGCCAAGTTCACCGGCCGCGTCACCAACATCACCGACTATGGTGCGTTCGTCGAGCTGGAGCCGGGCATCGAAGGCCTGATCCACGTCTCCGAGATGAGCTGGACCAAGAAGAACGTCCACCCGGGCAAGATCGTTTCGACCTCGCAGGAAGTCGAAGTGATGGTGCTCGAGGTCGATCCCGAGAAGCGCCGTATCTCGCTGGGCCTCAAGCAGACGCTTGCGAACCCGTGGGAAACCTTCGCCGACAAGTACCCCTCGGGTACCGTTGTCGAGGGCGAGGTCAAGAACAAGACCGAGTTCGGTCTGTTCATCGGTCTCGATGGCGATGTCGACGGCATGGTCCACCTCTCCGACCTCGACTGGCAGAAGCCGGGTGAGCAGGCTCTCGAGGCCTACAACCGCGGCGACATCGTCCAGGCCAAGGTGCTCGACGTCGACGTCGAGAAGGAGCGTATCTCGCTCGGCATCAAGCAGCTGGCGGTCGGCGACGTAGCCGATGCCGGCGGCGACGGCATCCGCAAGGGTTCCGTGGTGACCGGCACCGTGACCGAGGTCAACGATGGCGGCATCGAAGTGCGCATCAACGACACCGAGATGACTGCCTTCATCCGTCGTGCCGATCTGTCGCGTGACCGCAACGACCAGCGTCCGGAGCGTTTCTCCAAGGGCGAGAAGGTCGACGCGCGCGTCACTCAGTACGATCGCAAGACCCAGCGCATCCAGCTCTCCATCAAGGCGCTTGAAATCGCCGAGGAGAAGGAAGCCGTGGCCGCCTACGGTTCGTCGGACTCGGGCGCTTCGCTCGGCGACATCCTGGGCGCCGCCCTCAAGGGCCGCGACGAGAAGTAAGCGTTTCCGCAGCTGCCTCTGCAGCTGCGGATCTGCATCTACGGGGCTCGCACCAACAGGTGCGGGCCCTTTGTTTGGGGGAACTTATGCTTCTGAAGGATGTCGCCTGGCGCGCCATGACCAGCTATGACCTGCCGGCCGTGCAGGGCATTGCCGATACCGTGCATGTCGATTTCTTCGAAACGCCCGAGGTGCTCGCCGAGCGCCTGAAGCTCTACCGCAACGGCTGCTACCTGCTCGAGATCGGTGACAAGCCGGCCGGCTACGTGCTGAGCCACCCCTGGCTCTACGGCACCCTGCCGCCGCTCAACACCCTGCTGAAGGCGCTGCCGGCCGAGCCCGACACCTATTACCTGCACGATCTCTGCCTCTTGCCGGTCACCCGCCGGGTCGGCGCGGCCTCGAAGATCGTCGAGGCACTGGTCAAGCATGCCAGTGCCGAAGGCTACCCCACCATGACGCTGGTCGCCGTCAACGGCTCGATCCCGTTCTGGCAGCGGCACGGCTTCGAAATCACCGACGTCCCCGAGCTCTACGGCAAGCTGTTGAGCTATGAGGAAGCGGCGCGCTACATGGTGCGCAAGCTCGACTGAGCCTCGCGCCTCACTTGAACGTCCGGTAGCTGCCGTCGTCGCCGCGGCGCAGGCCGAGGTCTTCGAGTTCGCTGCCGCGCATGCCGTCCAGATAGGCGCCGTCGGAAGCGCTGCGGCCGAGGCCGGCGAAGGCGCCGGCAATGGCGACGAGAACGTTCCTGGCGATAACGGCGGCGGTGCGGGGCTTGGGCTGGTAAAGCATTTGTCCGTCTCCTCGGATCTGATGCGATGATCATCGCTCCGCCCGGCCCGGCAGTCCTTGGGGCAATCCTGAAGAGTTCTGAAGCGGTCCTGATCGGCCTGAATCAGGTATGGTGGTGCAATGGAAAAACGCTTTGGCGACTACCGGATCCGGCCGCGTGAACGCGAGCTCATCGGCCCCGACGGGCTGATCGAGCTGTCGGGCCGTTCCTTCGATCTGCTCGAAGCGCTGCTGGCCGAGCCCAACCAGTTGCTCGACAAATCAGCCTTGTTCGACGCCGTGTGGCCCGGCGTGGTGGTTGAGGAAAACACCCTGCAGGTCCACATGTCGGCGCTGCGCAAGGCGCTGGGCCCCGGCTTCATCGCCACCGTACATGGCCGCGGCTACAAGTATGTCGGCCCTGAGCCGGTCGAGGACGCGGAGCCGGTACGGCCTGCCGTCGGTGCCGACGGCAATCTGGGACGCTATCGCAGTGACTGCGTGGCGCGCGAGACCGAAATCGAAGCCGTGGCGCGGCTGCTCGGGCAGCATCGGCTGGTCAGCATTCTCGGGCCGGGTGGGGTCGGCAAGACCACGCTGGCTGTTGCCGTGGCCGAGACCCTTGGTTCGGTCGATGGTGGCGTCTGGATGGTCGATCTCGCCTCGCTCGGCAGCGGTGAGTTCATCGAGAGCGTCTTGATCCAGACCCTCGCCGTGCCGTTCCGCGCCGGCAGCCGCTCGCTCGAGTCGATCGTCGAGTATCTGAGGCCTACCGAGGCGGTGCTGATCTTCGACAATTGCGAGCATGTGCGCGGCGCTGCCGCCCGGGTCATCCGGACGCTGCTGGCGGAGGTCCCCGGTATCCGCATCCTTGCCACCTCGCAGGTGCCGCTGGCCTTGCCGGAGGAGCACGTGTTCAAGCTGCTGCCCTTTGCCGTCACCGGCGAGGGCGAACTGGCCGATGCTGCTTCGGCGCAGTTTCTCGCCTATTGCTACGAGGCGTTCGGCGAAAAGCTCTCCGCCGACGAGCTACCGATCGTCGCCCGGCTCTGCCGCCGTCTCGACGGCGTGGCGCTGGCGCTGAAGATGGCGGCCGCCCGGGCTGCGACCGTCGGCATCGAGACGGTCGACCGGCAGCTCGAGCAGCAGCTGGCGAGCCTCGAGGCCGATTGGGATCCGGCGCTGCCGCGCCACCGTTCGCTCGCCGCATCGCTCGCCTGGAGCTACGACCTGCTCGAGCCCGACGACCAGCGCACTTTGCGCGCGCTCGGCGTGTTCCAGGGCAGCTTCTCGATTCCCGCCGTCAACGCGGTGGCCGGCGAGGGCGCTGAAACCCGGGTCGCCGAACTGGTGCGTCGGTCGCTCGTGGTGCGCGATGGGCAGGATCGGGCGCGCTACCGGCTGCTCGATTCCACCCGTCACTTCGCCCTCGACAAGCTGGCCGAGGCCGGCGAAGACCTCACCACCCGCGACCGGCATGCCGCTTATGTCCGCGACCTCTATGCCGACAGCGTGCTGCGCTGGGAGGTGCTGCCCGACGAGCGCTGGGATCAGGTCTACCAGCCCGACGGCGATAACCTCCGCGCGGCGCTGGCCTGGACCAAGACCCGTGCCGACTGGCCGACCTATGTCGAACTCGCCGCCGGCTCCTACCGCTACTTCATGGAGGAGCAACTGGGCGCCGAGGGGCTGGCGACCATCGAGGCCGGCATGTCGCTGGTCGGCGCCGTGCCGCCGGAAACCGCCGCCCGCCTGCAATTGGCGCTGGGCGAGATCGGCCGCTACAACGCCATGGACGTGCGGGCCTACCAGGGGCTGGAGCCGGCACTGGCCTGGTTCCGCCAGAGCGACGATCGTGTGCGCTACGCCCAGGCGCTGGTGCTCACCGCCTGGATCACCATCTTTTTCCACCATCAGGGCGATGCCGAGCCGCTGGTGGCCGAACTCGAAGCGCTGATCGCCGACATGCCGCCCAGCAAGGTGAAATCCTGGGCGCTGGTCGCCATCGGCACCCAGGCGTGGACCCGTGGCGACACCATCTCGGGGCTGGCCCGCGCCGAGGCCGGCCTCGCCATGCATCTCGATGTCGGCAACCCCAAGGGTCGCTTCCGCTCGGTGATGAACCTCGCCGAGATGCTGCACAAGGGCGGCGACACACCGCGCGCGCTGTCGCTTTCCAACCAGATCATGCCGGAGCTGCGGGCCGCCGGACGCAGCCTGCAGCTCGGTTTCCATCTCAACAACAATGCCGCCTACCGCATGACGCTGGGCGATTTCGATGGCGCCGCCGCGCCGCTGTACGAGGCGGCCGAGATCGTGCCTCGCGACGGCGGGCAATGGCACTGGTGCCTGTTGCAGAATGCCGCCGAGCTGCTGGCGACGCGCGGGTCGTTCGACGTCGCGGCGCTGCTGGTCGGCTTCACCGACAAGAGTTTTGAAGGCTGGATCGATGGCCGTCAGGCCACCGAGGAGATGCAGCGCAACCGCCTTTCCGACACGCTCGAGGCGGCGCTGGGGAAATCCGAACGCGACCGCCTGCTGCAGCAGGGGAGGGCTTTGACCCTGTTCGAGGCCGATCACCTCGCCGGCTTCATCAAGACCGAACGGCAGCGGCTGAGGGTGTAGGCTGTCTGACACGGCGAGTGGTCTCGCGCCCCCTCTCCCCAGAGGGGGCGAGGGGGCGGTGCGGCGCCTACAAGCGAGGCCATCGATCATCGCGAAACGGCCCAGCCCTGCCTTGCATTTGCCGCGGCCCGCGGGTTACCTCGCTCGTCCAGCATGAGGCCCAGATGACTGACAGTTCCGGCGATAGCGCGCACCTGATCCCCGCCAATGCCCGGCTGCGCCGCTCGCGCCGGCTGTGGCGGGTTCTGTTCTTCCTGGCGCTGGCCGCAGCCGTACTCGCCATTGTCGGTCGCTTCGCCATGGAGCAGGGCGGTCCGGGCGACCGCATCGCCCGGGTCAGCATCACCGGCACCATCATGACCGATCCGGCCCGCCTCAAGATTCTCGACAAGCTGGCTGAGGACGATGCGGTGAAAGCCGTGATCGTCGCCATCAACTCACCCGGCGGCACCACCGCCGGCGGCGAGGAGCTTTACGAGGCGCTGGGGGCGCTGCGCGCCAAAAAGCCGGTGGTGGCGGTGATCAGCGAGCTCGGCGCTTCGGCCGCCTATATGACCGCCATTGCCACCGACCGGATCTTTGCCCGCCGGCTGTCGATCGTCGGCTCGATCGGCGTGCTGTACCAGCATGTCGATGCGGGCAAGCTCCTCGACACCATCGGCGTCAACTTCGACAAGGTGCAGACCGGCCCGCTCAAGGCCGAGCCGGATATCAACGAGCCGATGCAAGGCGAAGTGCGGGCTTCGCTGCAGGCGCTGGTCAACGATTCGTTCGAGTGGTTCGTCGATATCGTGGCCGAGCGCCGCGCCATTCCCCGGCCCGAAACCCTGGCTCTGGCTGATGGCCGCATCATCACCGGCCGGCAGGGCGTCGACAGCAAACTGATCGATGCGATCGGTGGCGAGGCCGAGGCGATTACTTGGCTCGAGACCGACAAATCCATCGCCGCCGACCTGCCGGTGGTCGATTACTTTCCGTTGCCGGCCGAGGGCTGGTTCGGGGTGACGCGCTGGCTCGGCCAGAGTGCTGCCGAAGTGATGCGCTCTGGTGTCGACGGGGCGATGTCCCTTGACGGTTTGGTCTCGCTTTGGCAGGCTAACTCATCGATGTGAACCCCATCGACCCGTGGAGTGCGCCGGGGGGCGGTATGATCAAGTCCGAACTCGTGCAGCGACTGTCCGACGAAAATCCGCATCTGTTTCAGCGTGATATCGAGAACATCGTGAACGCCATCCTCGATGAGGTCGGTGACGCGATGGCGCGTGGCGACCGCGTCGAGCTGCGCGGCTTTGGCGCCTTCTCGGTCAAGAACCGGCCGGCACGTGTCGGCCGCAACCCCAGGACCGGCGAAACCGTCGACGTGGGCGAGAAGTACGTGCCGCAGTTCAAGGCCGGCAAGGAAATCCGTGAGCGGATCAATCGCGCGGGATGATGTCTGGCGTTTCCGATGATTAGGCGCATTGTCGGCTGGTTCGTGCTGGTGCCGCTTTGCGCGGTGCTGATCGTGTTCGCCCTGGCCAACCGCCAGCTGGTGGTGGTGAATTTCAACCCCTTCGCCCCGGTCGAAGCGCTGACCTCGCCGGGCGTCGGCGTACCATTGTTCCTGGTGTTGTTTGCCGTGTTGCTGGTCGGCGTGCTGCTCGGCGGCGTTGCCACCTGGTTTGCCCAGGGGCCGCATCGCCGCGACGAGCGCCATTTCAAGCGCGAGACCGAGCGGCTGCATCGCGAGCTCGAGGTGGCCCGCCGCTCGCCCGAACCGCCGGCGCTGGGCGCCGAAGATTTCGTTCCCAACTGATCCAAGGCACATGTCCGACCCCCTCATCGTCAAGATCTGCGGCATCAGGACCCCGGCTTTGCTCGACGCGGCCATTGACGCGGGCGCTGACATCGTCGGCTTCATGCATTTCGAACGCAGCCCCCGGCACGTCGACCTCGAAACCCTGCAGGAGCTGATCTCGGCGGCGCGTGGCCGGATCGAGACCTGCGTGGTGCTGGTCAACCCGGACAATTCCTGCGTCATGGAAATCGCGGCTTTGTCGCCCGACTGGATCCAGCTGCATGGGCCGGAGACGCCGCATCGGGTCGAAGCCATCCGCGACGAGGCCGGCATCGCCATCATGAAGGCCATCGGCATCAGCACGGCGGAAGATGTGGCGCATGTCGCCGATTTCGTCGACGTTGCCGATCGCATCCTGCTCGACGCCAAGGCGCCCAAGGGCGCCGACCGCACCGGTGGGCACGGCGTGCCGTTCGACTGGAGCCTGCTCAAGGCGCTTGACCCCGGCCTTCCATTCATGCTTTCCGGGGGCCTCACGCCCGAGACGGTGGGCGAGGCAATCCGGGCGGTTCGACCGATGGCCGTGGATGTCTCCTCCGGCGTCGAAACCGCGCCCGGCGTCAAGGACGCGGCGCTGATCCGGGCTTTCATCGCTAAGGCGCGAGCCGCACACGGGTAGGAGTTCAGCAGTGACCGCGACCGGGGCCAATTCCCTTCGCAACGGCCCCGACGAGCAGGGTCGCTTTGGGCTCTATGGCGGCCGTTTCGTCGCCGAAACGCTGATGCCGCTGATCCTCGACCTCGAGAAGGCCTATCGCGCGGCCCAGGCGGACCCCGAGTTCCAGGCCCAGATCAAGCACCTCGCCACCCACTATGTCGGCCGTCCCTCGCCGCTCTATTTCGCCGAGCGGCTGACCGAGCATCTGGGCGGCGCCAAGGTCTATCTGAAGCGCGAAGAGCTGAACCACACCGGCTCGCACAAGATCAACAACACGCTCGGCCAGATCCTGCTCGCCAAGCGCATGGGCAAGACCCGCATCATCGCCGAGACCGGCGCCGGCCAGCATGGCGTGGCCACGGCGACGGTCTGCGCCAAGTTCGACCTCCCCTGCGTGGTGTTCATGGGCGCCACCGACGTCGAGCGCCAATATCCCAACGTGTTGCGCATGAAGATGCTCGGCGCCGAGGTTCGCCCGGTCACCGCCGGCGCCGGCACGCTCAAGGACGCCATGAACGAGGCGCTGCGCGACTGGGTCACCAATGTCGAGACCACCTATTACCTGATCGGGACGGCCGCCGGCCCGCACCCCTATCCGGAGATGGTGCGCAATTTCCAGTCGGTGATCGGCGAAGAGATCAAGGCGCAGATGCGGGGCGAGACCGGCAAGCTGCCCGACGCGGTGGTCGCCTGTGTCGGCGGCGGTTCCAATGCCATCGGCACCTTCCACGCCTTCCTCGACGACAGCTCGGTGAAGCTCTATGGCGCCGAAGCCGGCGGCCATGGCATCGAGGTCGACAATGGTCACGCCGCCTCGATGACCGGCGGCCGCCCCGGCGTGCTGCATGGCAACCGCACCTACCTGTTGCAGGATGCCGATGGGCAGATCCTCGAGGGGCACTCGATTTCGGCCGGCCTCGATTACCCCGGTGTCGGGCCGGAGCACTCGTATCTGCACGATACCAGGCGCGTCACCTACGCGCCGATCACCGACAAGGAAGCGCTCGAGGCGTTCCAGCTCTGCACCAAACTCGAAGGCATCATTCCGGCGCTCGAAAGCGCCCATGGCCTCGCCCAGTTGATGAAGGTCGCGCCGACTATGCAGAAGGATGAGACCATCGTGCTCTGCCTCTCCGGCCGCGGCGACAAGGACGTCGAGAGTGTTGGCCGCTACCTGGGGATGAACAGCTGATGACCACCCGCATCCCCGCCCGCTTTCAGAAGTGCGCCGCCGAGGGCCGCCCGGCGCTCGTCACCTATACCATGGCCGGCGACCCGGACCTGGCGACCGCACAGGCCATTCTCGAGGCGCTGCCCGCCTCCGGCGCCGATATCATCGAGCTCGGCATGCCGTTCTCCGACCCGATGGCCGACGGCCCCGGTGTGCAGGCCGCCGGCCAGCGCGCCCTCGCCGCCGGCCAGACCATGAAGAAGACGCTCGCCATGGTCGAAGCCTTCCGTCGGAAGGACCAGGACACGCCGATCGTCCTGATGGGCTACTACAACCCCATCTACATCTTCGGCGTCGATGCCTTCCTCGCGGCGGCGAAGGCCGCCGGCGTCGACGGGCTGATCGTCGTCGATCTGCCGCCGGAAGAGGATGACGAGCTCTGCCTTCCCGCACTGAAGGCCGGTATCAATTTCATTCGCCTCGCCACCCCGACCACCGACGACGCCCGCCTGCCGGCGGTGCTCGCCAACACCTCGGGCTTTGTCTACTACGTCTCGATGACCGGCATCACCGGCGCCAGCATCAAGAACCATGACGCGGTGGGCGCCGCGGTGACCCGCATCAAGGGCCATACCGACCTGCCGGTGGTGGTGGGCTTCGGCATCAAGACCGCGGACGACGCCGCCCGCATGGGCCGCGACTCTGATGGCATCGCCGTCGGCACCGCCATCTGCAACGCTGTGCTGGGTTCGCTGGAAAACGGCAAGGCCACTGCCGGCACGGTCGCCGCCGTCACCACGCTGGTCGCCGGGCTGTCGAGCGGCGTGAAGCGGGCCAAGGCGGCCGCCTGATCATCCCCGGGCTGGCGAGTTAGTCTCTCGCTCACCAACTGTTCCTATGTTCGGAACGGCGCCACGCGTGGCGCCGTTACAGTTGGGAACGGAGCTTTGGGATGCGCAGGACACTCGGCATCGTTGGCGGCCTGGCGCTCGGGCTCTGTCTCAGCCAGTTCCCCGAATATGCCCAGCAATATACCCAGCGCCTTGGCGGCGCGGTCGATGAGCTGCGGATTATTACCGCCGAGTTCGAGGTCGCGGCCAAGCAGGCCGGCCTGACCCTCGAACAGGCGATCGACCGCTATTCGAAGACCGGCGACAGCTTCATCGCCGCCCGCGGCGAGTCGATGGCGCGGACCTTCTCGCGCTATCAGACGCTGTCGGCGACCCTGGCCGAGGTGCGCGGCGCCACCGGCTGGGAGCGGTTTACCCGCATGCCGGAGTATTTTGATACCGAGATCGGCCAGCGCACCCTCAGCGATTACCAGCCGGCCGTGCCGGTGACGGTCGAGGGGCTGAGCTATGCCGCTGCCGGTTTCGCTGTTGGCTATGTGACGCTGTCGGCCATCGTCGGTGTGCTGATGCTGCCGTTCCGCCGCCGCCGCGTGCGCTATGTCGAACGTCGGTCGTAAGGGACATAAAGCTTTCTTTATATCCCGGTTGATAGCGCCCGCTGCCTTCAGTATAAGGCCCCAACACCAGCGCTATGACGGAGACAGGGCCGATGGCCAGCAACAACGACTACGTGGTCCGCGACATCGGGCTCGCCGAGTATGGCCGCAAGGAAATCGGCATGGCCGAGATCGAGATGCCGGGCCTGATGGCGATCCGCGAGGAATATGCAGCCAAGCAGCCGCTGAAGGGCGCCCGCATTGCCGGCTCGCTCCACATGACCATCCAGACCGCCGTGCTGATCGAGACGCTGAAGGCGCTCGGCGCCGATGTGCGTTGGGTCAGCTGCAACATCTTCTCCACCCAGGATCACGCTGCCGCCGCCATCGCCGCCGCCGGCATCTCGGTGTTCGCCAAGAAGGGCGAGAGCCTCGAGGAGTACTGGGATTACACCGACCGCATGATGGAATGGCCCGGCGGCCAGACCCCCAACATGATCCTCGATGATGGTGGCGACGCCACCATGCTGGTGCTGACCGGCGCCAAGGCGGAGACCGATCCGTCGGTGCTGAACAACCCGCATTCCGAGGAAGAGGAAATCTTCTTCGCGCTGATCAAGAAGCGCCTCGCCCAGGACCCGCACTTCTATTCGAAGATCCGCGCCAATATCCGCGGCGTTTCCGAGGAGACCACAACGGGCGTGATGCGGCTCTACCAGCTGCAGCAGAAGGGCGAACTGCCGTTCCCGGCGATCAACGTCAACGACAGCGTCACCAAGTCGAAGTTCGACAACAAGTACGGCACCCGTGAATCGCTGGTCGACGCCATCCGTCGCGGCACCGACGTGATGCTGGCCGGCAAGGTGGCGATCGTCTGCGGCTATGGCGACGTCGGCAAGGGTTCGGCCCAGTCGCTCCGCGGCGCCGGCGCCCGCGTGCTGGTCACCGAAGTCGATCCGATCTGCGCCCTGCAGGCAGCGATGGACGGCTACGAAGTAGTGACTCTCGAAGATGCCGCGCACCGCGCCGACATCGTCGTCACCGCCACGGGGAACAAGGACGTCGTCAGCCTCGACGACATCCGCAACCTCAAGGACATGGCGATCGTCTGCAACATCGGCCACTTCGACAACGAGATCCAGGTTGCCGAGCTCCGCAACTTCAAGTGGACCAATGTCAAGCCGCAGGTCGATATCGTCGAAATGGCCCCGGGCAAGCGCATCGTGCTGCTGTCGGAAGGCCGCCTCGTCAACCTTGGCAACGCCACCGGCCACCCGAGCTTCGTGATGAGCGCCTCGTTCGCCAACCAGACCCTGGCGCAGATCGAGCTCTGGACCAATGGCTCGAACCTCACCAAGGCCGTGCACGTCTTGCCCAAGCACCTCGACGAGAAGGTGGCCGAACTCCACCTCGCCAAGCTCGGCGCCAAACTGACCAAGCTGTCGAAGTCGCAGGCCGACTATATCGGCGTCAGCGAAACCGGCCCGTTCAAGTCCGAACAGTACCGCTACTGATCGGCTACGGCTGCGAATTCTGAAGGGCGCCCGGTGGGCGCCCTTTTTCACATCTGGTGGCTGTGGCCCCACCCCACCCAGCTGCGCTACGCCCGCCAGGCGGGCAAGCTTCGCTGCCCTCCCCATCAAGGGGAGGGAAAGACGACTGAGGGCTCGGCGCCACTCGATGGTCTCCCTCCCCCTTGTGGGGAGGGTAGCGCAGCTAGGCGAAGCCGTAGCGCAGCTGGGTGGGGGGCCACACACCGCACCCGGCAAAATAATCCGCCCAAATCACCCCGGCGTTAACGAAGCGTTCACTGTTCGGACTCGGGTCAACACCCATTCTCGGACCATTCCCCGCTGTTCACATACAATTAGACTCTTTTTGCGCGATTCCGCGCCCGGTAATGTCTGGTGATTCGGCGGTTACGGGTTTTGGCCAGCCGAAGGCGCGGCGAATCACTGGGGCTCGGCGCGGCGGCAAGTGCGGAGTTCGTCGTCCGGGTCGGGCGGCGATGAGCAGCATAATCGGTTAGGGGCAGTATATGGCGCCGGATAGGGTCCGGAACGATTGGGGATTCGCGGGACTGTCAGCGAGTCTGGTCACCCTTGTGAGTGCCTCACCCGCCCTGGCCCAGGGCATCACCGCTAATAACGTGATGGGCGCGGCGCCCGTCGCCATCGCGCTCGGCGCCGGCGCCTTCGCGCTGATCGCCATGGCGCTGGTGCGCCGCATGCTGCGCGACAACCGGCTGGCGCGCCTGCGCGCCGCCGAGCAGATCGCGGGCCTCCGGGCTCGCGTCGACGAATATGAGGCACTGCTGTCGGGCGGCCGCGAGATCATCGTGCTGTGGGCCAATGCCGGCGAAGGCCCGCGCTTCCTTGGCCAGGCCTCGGCCCTGCTGCCACCCGGCCGGCGCGCCGAAGCGGTGCTCGATTTCGCCTCCTGGCTCGGCGAAGCCGACGCCGACCGCATCGCCCGCGCTATCGAGAATTTGAGGGTCGGCGGCCGCGGCTTCGAGCTGACGCTCAAGGCCAGCGACGGCCGCACCGTGCGTGCCTCCGGTTCGTTGCTCGGCAATGGCGCCGCGCTGCGGCTCAGGCCCGCTGCGGTTGCGCCGCAGGGCGAGCTGGTTGCCGTGGCGCCCGCACCTTCCACCGCCACCGACCACGCCACGGCCCGCACCGTGCTCGCCAGCCTCGGCAAGCCGGCTTTCCTGCGCGATGGCGCGGGCCGCCTGGTCTTCGCCAACACCGCCTATCACGACCTCGCCCGGGCGCTCGGCCGCAAGACCAGCGAAAGCCAGCCCGCCGAACTGGTCGATTTCGGCCTGTTGCAGCGCAATCGGGCCGTGCTGGGCGATGCCAGAAAGCCCCAGAGCACCATGGTGACGCTGGGCGAGGTCGGCGACTTCGAGGTCGTGGACTTCCCGGTCAATGGCGGCTCGGCCGGCTATCTGCATGCCCGGCAGGACAATACACCGCGCGACGCCGGGCTGTCGCACCTCGGCGCCATCATCGATGCCCTGGCGACGCCGATCGCCATCTTCAATCCCACACGCGAGCTGGTGCAGTTCAACCGCGCCTATTGCGCCATGTGGGACATCGATCCCAACTGGCTGAAGCTCGGCATGGATGAGCGCGCCATCCTCGACAAGCTCCGCACCGACGGCAAGCTGCCCAACGAGCCCGACTACCAGGGTTGGCGCACCCGTCACCTCAGTTCCTATCAGTTGCGCGTGCCCAAGGAGCTCGAGCCCTGGCACCTGCCGGACGGCCGTACCGTGCAGGTGATCGCCGCGCCCGCCGGTCCGAAGGGCGGGGTGATCTACGTCTTCGAGGACATCACCGACCAGTTGAACCTCAAGAGCCAGCACAAGGTGGTGCTGGACGTGCAGCGCTCGACGCTCAATGCCCTGAGCGAAGCCGTGGCGGTGTTCGGCACCAACGGCCGCCTGACACTGTCGAACCCGAAGCTCTCGACAGTGTGGAAGCTGCCCGCCAACCTCCTCACCGAAACGCCGCATATCGATCAGATCGCCGATGCCGCGGCGCGCGCCTTGCCCGAGGACGGAGCCACCATCTGGCGCGACCTCAAGCGCTCGATCATCGACCTCAATCCGACCCGCTCGGACCGCCAGGGCCGCATCACCCGCGCCGATGGCAAGCTGATCGATTATGCCATCGTAAGGCTGCCCGACAGCCAGACGATGATGACTTTCCTCGATGTCACCGAGAGCGCCAACTACCAGCGGGTGCTGAAGGAGCGCAACGACGCGCTGATCACCGCCGACCGGCTGAAGGATGCGTTCGTGCAGAACGTCTCGTACGAACTGCGCTCGCCGCTCACCAACATCATCGGCTTTGCCGACCTCCTCGCCTCGGGCGCCGCCGGCGAGCTCAATGACAAGCAGCACAGCTACACCGACTTCATCCGCGCCTCGAGCGCCACGCTGGGCGTGCTGATCGACAACATTCTCGACCTTGCGACCGTCGATGCCGGCATTGCCGAGCTGCAGCCCGAGCCGCAGGATATCGCGACGCTGGTCGACAAGGCGCGGGCCGGGCTTGCCGCCACCTTCCCCGACATCGATGGCGAGCCGACGCTCAACCTCAAGGTGGTGATCGAGCCGGATCTGCCGCCGTTCATCGCCGACGGCACCCGCATCGTGAACGTGCTCTACAACCTGCTCTCCAACGCCGCCCGCTTCTCCGAGCCCGGTGGCGAGGTTCGGCTCACCGTCAGCGGCCGCACCGGCCGCATTCAGTTCGTCGTCGAGGACGAAGGCGCCCCGATGAGCGAGGAAATGCGGGTGGCGCTGCTCGATCGCAACGAGGCGCTGGCCGGTACCGTCCGCCAGCGCGGCGCCGGGCTTGGCCTCTCCATCGTCCGTGCCTTCGTCAACATGCATGGCGGCACTATCGCGGTGGAACGGCGCGAACCGCGCGGCACCAGGGTGGTGGTGAGCCTGCCCAGCGACGCGGCAATGGCCGGCGCCGCCGAGTAGGGCTTTGCGTCCGCCGCCATCCTCGGCTATCCGAGACCGATGAGTGCCGAAACCTTGTTCCTTGCCGACGACGCCGCGACCGCCGAGTTCGGCCGCCGCCTCGCGACGCTGTTGCGCCCCGGCGACCTGGTGCTGCTCGAGGGCGATCTCGGCGCCGGCAAGACCGCCTTGGCCCGTAGCGTGATCCGCACCCTCGTCGGCGATGCCGGGCTCGACGTGCCCTCGCCGAGCTTTGCGCTGGTGCAGCCCTATGAGGCCAATGGCCAGCCGGTGCTGCATGCCGACCTCTACCGCATCGGTAGCCCGCGTGAGGTCGACGAACTCGGCCTGTTCGACCGCGCCGACGCCATCGTGCTGGTCGAATGGCCGGAGCGGTCGGATGAGGTGGTGCAGCAGGCGACGGTGGCGATCCGGCTCGTCGTGCCGCCGGGTGGGGACGGTCGCACTGTGACGATCGCCTTCCGCGACAGTCGGTCCGTCTAGCGACTGAACAGAGCTGCCCCTCACCCCGACCCTCTCCCCAGAGGGGAGAGGGGGCGCTGTGGCACTGCCAGTGGTCTAGCGTCCCCTCTCCCCTCCGGGGAGAGGGTTAGGGTGAGGGGCAGTCCACGCATTTCCGGTGCTTCAGGCGGCTGGACTTCCCGCGCCTCAGCCGTTCAAATCCCCGACCATGCGCCGCGACTCGCTTTTTACCATCGCGCCCCACGCGCCTTTTCTCGCGACGCTCGCCGAGCGAGTGCTTGATGGCACCTTGCTGGGCGATTGGCCGCGCCAGGGCGCGTTCTGGCTGAGCGACGTCACCATCATTCTCCCCACCCGGCGCGCCCGCTTTGTCCTCGCCGAAGCGTTCGCGCGACGCCTCGGCGGCACCGTGCTGCTGCCCGACATTCGCACCTTCGGCGGCGAAGTGGCGGACGAGGAGCCGTTCCTGCCGCCCTTCGATGCGCCCGCCAGCCAGCCCGCCGCCTCGCTGCTCGAGCGCCGGCTGACCCTGTCGCACCTGGTGCGGCTGTTCGCCGAGCGGGCCGAGAGTTTTGCGACGCCGCCCAACCCGGCGGAGATTTTCTGGCTCGCCGATTCCCTCGGCGAAGTGATCGACGATTTCACTATTGCCGGCATCGCCACCGAAAAGCTCAGGGAGCTGGTACCCGAAGAACTGGCCGGCAACTGGCAGCAGGTGCTGGAACTCCTCGACGTCGCGTTGCAAGCCTGGCCGGCGATCCTCCGCGAGCGCGGCCGCATCGACGCCTCGACGGCGCGCAACGAACGGCTGCTGCGCCAGGCCGGGGCCGCGGGCTATCTCTATGGCGAGCGGCCGGTGATCGCCGCGGGCTCCACCGGCTCGATTCCGGCAACCGCCGCCTTGCTCAAGGCGGTGGCGAGCCTGCCGCGCGGTGTAGTGGTGCTGCCGGGGCTCGATACCTCGTTCACGCCGGATCGCCACGACCGGATGATCAATGGCGACACCACGCAGGGCCATCCGCAATACGGCCTGATGAAGCTGCTGCGCAGCCTCGAAGCCGGCGTCGGCGAAGTGGTGGAACTGGGTGGCGAGGCGCCGCGTACCGCTTTGGTGCAGGCGGCTTTGGCCCCGGCCAGTGAAACCCCGGCCTGGCCGATGTTGCGCGCCGATATCCCGGTGAGCCGGGCGCTCGAGGGCGTCAGCATCCTCGCGGCTCGCAATGCCGATGTCGAGGCGCGCGCCATTGCGCTGGCCGCCCGCGCCAGCCTCGCCGCTGGCAGGACCGTCGGAATCGTGGCGCGTGACCAGACGCTGGCGCGACGCATTTCGGCTGAGCTCAACCGCCATGGCGTGGTCGTCGATGACGCTGCCGGCACGCCCCTGTTCCAGTCGGCTGCCGGGCGGCTGGCCCGGCAGGTGCTGGCCGTCGCCACCGACGACTATGCACCGGTCGATAGCATCGCGCTGCTGCGCAACGCGGCCGTGTCGCTCGGCCTCGATCGCTTCGAGGTGCGCCGGCTTACCGATCATCTCGACCTGCGCTTCCGCTCCGAGCGTCCGGGGGTGGGCATCTCGGGTTTGCGTGGCCTGTCCGACCGGGAGGAATTGCCGCAGCTGCTCGATCGCCTCGAAGCTGCCATGGCGCCGATTGCGGCGCTGCGCCAGCGCGAGCGCATCACCGCCCCCGAGCTCGCTTCGGCGCTGCTGACCACTCTTGAAGCGCTGATTGCCGAAGCCGATCTGCCCGGGATGGCGGAGCTCCGCCGCTGGGCGACCGAACTGGCGGCGCTCGACCAGGGCGGCACGGCCTTTCAACCCTTCGACCTCGAAGCCGTGCTCGAGGCGCTGCTCACCGGCACCAAGACGCAGAACCCCATCCCGGCGCGCGATGACATCCACATCTGGGGCGAGCTCGAAGCGCGCCTGATGAACCCCGACCTGATGATCCTCGCCGGCATGAACGAGGACATCTGGCCGCCCGTTGCCGATCCTGGCCCATGGCTCAGCCGCGGCATGCGCATCGGCATCGGGCTTGAGCCGCCGGAGCGCCGGCAGGGCCAGGCGGCGCATGATTTCGTCATGGCGGCCGGCAATGCCGAGGTGATCATCGCCTATGCCGAGCGCATCGGCACCTCGCCGGCCCTCCCCTCGCCGCTGCTGCAGCGGCTCTACGCCTTTATCGGCGACAACGAGGCGCAGTTGCTGCGGGCGCGCGGCATGCGCTGGCTGGCCGAGGCCGAGGCGATCGACCATGCCGGCGTGCCGCGCCCGGCCGAGCGCCCGGTGCCTCAGCCCCCCGCCGGCATTCGGCCGCGGCGCCTGTCGATCACCGAGATCGAGCCGCTGATGCGCTCGCCCTACGACATCTACGCCCGGCACGTGCTGGGCCTGAAGCGGATCGAGCCGCTTGGCACCGAGCCGAGCGCCCGCGAGCGTGGCACCATGATCCACGGCGTGTTCGAAAAGTTCGTCCATGCCGGTCTCGATCTCGAACTGCCTGAGGCGCTGCCCGAGATGATGGCGATGGCACGCGACGCCTTTGCCGGGCTCGACGCCATCAAGGAGCGCCGCGACATCTGGCTGAAGCGCTTCGAGCGCGCCGCCCGGCAGTTCCTCGATTATGAGCGGCGGCGCGACGCCGAAATCCTCGAACGCCACGCCGAGACCAAGGGCGAATGGGTGTTTCCAGCGCTCGACAACTTTACCCTGGTGGGCAAGGCCGACCGCCTCGACATCAAGCGCGACGGCACGCTAGAGATCATCGACTTCAAGACCGGCGGCGTGCCGCAGCCCAAGGACATGACGGCGTTCGACGCGCCGCAGCTGCTGCTCGAAGCAGCCATGGCGCGCGCCGGAGTGTTCCCCGGTCTCTCGCCCCGCGACAGCTCGGCGCTCACCTACATCAAGATCGGTCTCGGCCCCGCGGCGTTCCAGATCAAGCCGTTCAAACTGGTGAAGGGCATGAGCCTGATGGCTGCGGTGGGCGAGATCGAACGGCGGATGCAGCGCCACGTCGAGGCTTTCCTCCTGCGCGATGAGCTGCCGATGGCAGCCCGCATCCGCCCGCGGGTGGAGACCGGGAGGAAATCCTATCCGGGGCCGTACGATCACCTGGCGCGCACCGACGAATGGACGCTGACCGCGGGAGTGGACGATCCATGAGCCGGCGTCTCCTAAGTCCGATGCCGCCGCAGATCGTGGCGGCGCAGCGCGATGCCTCCGACCCCGAGCGCAGCGTCTGGGTGACGGCCAATGCCGGCTCGGGCAAGACCTATGTGCTGACGGCCCGGGTGCTGCGCCTGCTGCTGAGCGGCGCCAGGCCCGAGGAGATCCTCTGCCTCACCTATACCAAGGCGGCAGCCGCCGAGATGCGCGGCCGCGTCGCCGAACGGCTGGGGCAGTGGGCGCTCGAAAGCGAAGACGAGCTGATCAAGGACCTGACGGCGCTGAGCGGCGTGCCGCCGACCCCGGCGATGCGGCTGCGCGCCCGTTCGCTGTTCGCCCGGGCGCTCGAAGCACCGGGGGGCCTCCGGATCCAGACTATCCACGCCTTCTGCGAAAGCGTGCTGCACCGCTTCCCGCGCGAGGCGGGGGTGCCGTTCGATTTCAGCGTGCTGGAGGAGCACCAGCGCGACAGCATGTTGCTCGAGGCGCGCGAGACGGTGCTGGCAGCAGGCCTGCGCGGCAGCGGCGAGGCCGCGGCGGTAGAGACGCTGTTCGGCCTCTTGAGCGATTTCCAGATCGAGACCGCCATCCTCGAGGCGCTGAACCAGCAGCGCACGCTGCGCCCGGTATTGGCGCAGCCCAAGGCCGCCAAGCGCGAGCTCAGAAAGCTCGTCGGCAATGTCGGCTCGATCGACGAGGTGATGGCCGAGATCAGTGCGGGATACGGCCTCAGTCGCGACGACCACGCGCAGATTTTCGCGCTGTTGCCACCCGACCCCTACGGTACCGATTTCGTCGACCGGCTCGGCCAGATCGACCCGGCCAATCCCGATGCCGACGACCTGCTCGATGCCTTCCTGACCCAGGCCGATCGCACGGCGCGCAAGACCTTGCTCAAGAAGGCGACGGCGCTGCTGATCCCCGATATCGCGGCGCGCCTCGCGGCCGAGGGGCAGCGGCTCGAGCAGCTCTACCAGAAACTGGTGACCGCTGAGCTGGTGGCGCGCAGCGAAGCCATGCTCGACGTGGTCGCGGCGATCTCGGCGCATTACGAGAAGCAGAAGCGCGCCCGCTCGCTGCTCGATTTCGACGACCTGATCGAAAAGCTGGCCGGCCTGCTGCGCGACGAGGAGCAGGGGCCCTGGGTGCGCTACAAGCTCGATGCCGGTTTGAGCCATATCCTTGTCGACGAGGGGCAGGACACCAACCCGCTGCAATGGCAGGTGGTGGGCGCGCTGATCGACGACTTTTTCTTCGGCGACAGCGCCGCCGACCGGCCGCGCACCCTGTTCGCGGTGGGCGACCAGAAGCAGTCGATCTTCTCGTTCCAGGGCGCCGACCCAAAAGTGTTCGTCGAGGCCGGGCGGCAATATGCCTTCAGTGCGCGGGCGGCGCATTTCGAGATCACCCCGGTGCCGCTGCGCTACAGTTTTCGCACCCTGCCCAATGTGCTCAACGCCGTGGACGAGGTGTTCAAGCGCGCCGATTTGAGGGATGGGGCGCTGGAGCAGGGCGGTGTCGCGCACAGTACCGCCCGCGCCGACGCTGGTGGCGTGGTGACGCTGTGGCCGCCGATCAAGGACCAGGCCGAGGAAACCGACCCCGAGAACTGGCCGACCGAGCCGCCCGAAATCCAGACGCAGAGCGCGCAGCGCCAGGTGGCGGAAAAGATCGCCCGCGAGATCAAGGGCTGGATCGACCAGAAACGCCCGCTCGGGCCGCGCGGCAAGGCGGTGGCGGCCGACGACGTGCTGATCCTCGTGCAGGTGCGCAGCATCCTGTTCCACGAGATCATCCGGGCGCTGATCCGCGCCGGCGTGCCGACGCCCGGCGCCGACCGGCTGGCGGTCACCACTCATATCGGCGTGCTCGACCTGATGGCGCTCGGCGATGTGCTGAGCAACCCGGCCGACGACCTGCAACTCGCCGCCTTGCTGCGCTCGCCGCTGTTCGAGGTCAGCGAAGATGACCTCCTGGCGGTGGCGCAGCCGCGCGGCGAGCAGCGGTTGTGGCGGGCCATGGAAAGCGCTGAAATCCCCTCGGTGAAGGCGGCTTATGACCAGCTCTATCGCTGGCGCAACCGGCTGGATTTCGAGCGGCCGTTCAATTTCTACGCCGACGTACTCTATGCCGGTGGCGGCCTCAGGCGGATGCGCGGCCGCTTCGGCTCGGAGATCGACGACGTGATGGCCGAGTTCCTCGACCTGGCGCTGTCGCACGAGCAATCGCCGCAACCCTCGCTGCTCGGCTTCCTCGCCGAGCTCCGCTCGCGCGAGGTGACCATCAAGCGCGAGCTGGCCGAAGGCGGCGCCGGAGTGCGGGTGATGACGGTGCACGGCGCCAAGGGGCTCGAAGCGCCGATCGTCATCCTTGCCGACGCCGCCAGCACCGAGCGCGGCCGCGACCGGCGCAGCGTCTATCTGAAGGCTGATCCGCCGCTGTTCATCCATGCCTCCTCGGCCGCCACGCATGCGCCGGCCACGTCGGGCTTCAAGGATGCCGCCGACGGCGACCAGGTTCGGGAATATTGGCGCAAGCTCTATGTGGCGATGACGCGCGCCGAGGATGAGCTCTATGTCACCGGCTATCTGACCAAGCAGGGCAAGCTCGACGGCAGCTGGTACGAGGCGATCGAGCAGGGGCTGGCGCCGCTGAGCGAGAGCGTCGCCGATGCCGATGGCAATACCGCTGCGCTGGTCTATCCGAAAGAGCGGCCGGCGCCGGCGCGGCTGAAGCCGGTCGACGCCCTGGTCGATCTCGGCGGTATGGCGCTCGACCTGACGCCCCTGCCGGCGCGCAAGGCGCGCAAGGTGTTGCGGCCATCGAGTGTCGAGACGCCCGCCGATCCCGACCGCACGCTGGCGACACGGCTCGAGGAGGGACTCGATCCCGAGACGGCGCGGCTCGCCGGGACGGCGTTGCATGCCCTGCTGCAGCACCTTGCCAAGGTTGCCCCAGCAGACCGGGCAGCGATCGCAGCGCGGGCGCTGCCGCTGCTGCTGCCCGAGGCGCCGCAGCAGCACGCGGGGCTGGCGGCGAAGGCCCTGTCGATCCTCTCGCGGCCGGAACTGTCGCACCTCTTTACCGCTGACAGCCGAGCTGAGGTGCCGTTCCTCGCCACGGCCGAACACAAGGGCGAGACGGTCACCATTGCCGGCCGTATCGACCGGATCGTCGCCACGCCGGGCGGCATTCTGCTGGTCGATTTCAAGTCCGATGCCGATCCGGTGATGGAACCGGAGCGGGTCAAACCCGGTTATCTCACCCAGCTTGGGCTCTATGCGCTTGTTGCAAAGCAGCTTTTCCCGGGACAGAGGATAGAAGCCGGCATCCTCTGGACTGGGTTGGAATCGCTGCTAAAATTGCCGGACGCTGCTTTGGCGGAAGCGGCGCGGGGGTTCACCATCCGGTGACGTTCGTTGAAGTCACACTGGACTCTACCTAGCTTTTGGATCACACAGACCGCCGCTTTCAACCCAAAAGGCAAAATCAATGACAACCCACGTTTCCGACGCCAATTTTGGCGAGGAAGTCCTGTCCTCGAAAGAGCCCGTGCTCGTAGATTTCTGGGCCGAGTGGTGTGGCCCGTGTCGCGCCATCTCGCCGGTTCTGGAAGAGCTCTCCACTGAGCTGCAGGGCAAGGTGAAGATCGTCAAGCTCAACGTCGACGACAACCCCAATACCACCGTCAAGTACGGCGTCCGTTCGATCCCGACGATGATCCTGTTCAAGGGCGGCGAAGCCGCCGACATGAAGATCGGCGCCGGCACCCCGAAGGCCGGCCTCGCCAAGTGGCTCGAGAGCCACGCTGCCTGATAGGCGCGTCACTCGCCGCTAGAGCTGAAAACGCCGCTGGCTCCCGCCGGCGGCGTTTTGCTTTGGTGGCGCGGGCGCGGAACTGCCCCTCACCCCGACCCTCTCCCCAGAGGGGAGAGGGGGCGTTGTGGTACTGCCGGTGCAAAACTCGTCCCCTCTCCCCTCTGGGGAGAGGGGCAGGGTGAGGGGAAGTTTCCTTTCGCTCCGCGTCCCACGCAAACCTATCCCTTCCCCCCGTGCCCGACTCTCTGTAGCTTCCATCGCCAATCGACGATGGAGACGATTATGGGTACGCGCGTCAACGACCAGAACTTCGAAGCCGAAGTGCTGAACTCAAGTAAGCCCGTGCTGGTCGATTTCTGGGCCGAATGGTGCCCGCCGTGCAAGGCGATGGATCCGATCCTCGATGACCTGTCGACCGAGCTCGCCGCCAAGGTGAAGATCGTCAAGCTCGACGTCGACGCCAATCCTTCGACGGTGGTGAAGTACAATGTGCGCGCCATGCCGACGCTGATCGTCTTCAAGGATGGCGAGCCGGTGGATTTCAAGGTCGGCGCCGGCCAGTCGCGCGTGCAGCTGATCAAGTGGCTCGATCAGTTCGCCGCCTGATTTGAGGCGGGACTTTCCGGTGCGATCGGGCATAGTTGCCGCCCCGCACCGGAGGACTGCATGACGTTCGACCACCTCGCCAAAGCCCCGTTCAACCTCGATGCCCAAGCGCTTGCCTGGGTGCAGCAGCGCTTCGCCGCGCTGACCCGCGACGACAAGCTGCGCCAGCTGTTCACGTTGCTGTCGCGCGGCATGGATGCGGCCGAGATCGCGCGCATTCGGGTGTTCCGGCCGGGCGGCATCACCCGGCATGCCGGGGCGGATGTGGCGGCCGAACGGGCCTTGTTCGCCGATCTCAATGCGGCGGCGCCGGTGCCGCTGCTGATCTCGGCCGACCTCGAAGGCAGCCGGATGTCCCTCGCGGCCGGGGCCGAGATGCCTAACCCGCTGGCGCTGGCGGCGATCGACGATGTCGAGGTCACCGCCGAGGTCAGCCGGATCATGGCCGAGGAAGCCCGGGCCATCGGCATCAACTGGAGCTTTACCCCGGTCCTCGACATCAACGCCGCGTTCCGCAGCGCCATCGTTGCCACCCGCGGCTTCGGTTCCGATGTCGCGACGGTCGAAAAGCACGCCATCACCCAGATGCGGGTGTTCCAGCAGCACGGCGTCGCCTCGGCGATCAAGCATTGGCCCGGCGAGGGCTTTGACGATCGCGACCAGCATCTCGTCACCACCATCAATCCGCTGTCGCTGGAGGCGTGGGAACGGAGTTTCGGCCGGCTCTATCGCGGCGCCATCGCCGCCGGGGCGCTGTCGGTGATGTCGGCCCATATCGCGCTGCCGGCCTTCGTGCGTGAACTCGATCCCGAGGCCGGTCTCGAGGCGTTCCGGCCGGCTTCGGTCAGCCGCCTGCTGAACGAGGAACTGCTGCGCAACCGCCTCGGCTTCAACGGGCTGATCGTCTCCGATGCCACCCCGATGGCCGGGCTCGGCGCCTGGGGCAAGCGCAGCCAGACCCTGCCGGAACTGGTGAGCGCCGGCTGCGATGTGATCCTGTTCTCGGACGATTACGAACAGGACCTCCGCTATCTCGAAGCGGCGCTCAGCGATGGCCGCCTGAGCTGGGAACGGATCGACGAGGCAGTGATCCGCCAGCTCGGCCTCAAGGCCGCGGTGGGCCTGCATAAGCCGGCAGCAGCCGGTGCGATCGGGGGTGCTGAAAACCGCGCCTATGCCGAGGCCGTAGCGCGGCGGGCCCCGACCCTGGTCAAGGACACCCAGAACCTGCTGCCGCTCGATCCCACGAGGCACAAGCGGGTGCTGGTGATCTCGGGTGGCATCGTCTTCCCGTTCCTGCCGCACCCCTTGCCGTTCGCGTTACCCCAGATGTTGCGCGCGCGCGGTTTCGAGGTGACGGTGCATGACGCCACCACCGAGGTGAACCCCGAGCA
>JAESFZ010000227.1_pt1 | contig 58806 bp, 57 predicted proteins | sample 9269561 | NCBI WGS metagenome assembly JAESFZ01 (sample SAMN14515552, study PRJNA621657) | algae metagenome | isolation source: Tildeniella nuda ZEHNDER 1965/U140 and co-occurring heterotrophs from wet... | place: Switzerland: Stansstaad, Zurih | collected 1965-01-01
GGGGCAAAGACCAGAACCCAGGGCATTAACTCTTTTGGTAGCAAGTGCATCAGGAGAAATCGAATAACACTTTCCTGATTTTGCTACCTTTCCTCCCCTTCACAATGGACAAAGTCGAGCTTAGAGGCTGTTTGAAAAGCGTCTGGCGGTTAAAACCGCGACTACGTAAACAAAGTCCGCCGACACGGACTACCGAAACGCGAGGGCTTTATCACCTGCGACGGCAGGTTTTGTCCGTGTAGCCGCGACTTCAGTCGCCAAGGCTACAAGTATACGGACTTTTAAAACGTCCTCTTAGTTATATAGCGATCCTATTTGCTTTGTGAAAGTTGCGCTGGGTTCGCTTTCAGCCCTCAGTTTTCAGCACTTAGCACTCACGTCCAAACTGACCGCTGACCGCTGATTGCTGAAACCACTACATACTTTTCATCAATGATTTAGGACGGCTATGGATGGCTTCTAATCATGGATTGACCACATGGGTGGCGCGCTTGGCAAGTGGCGCATCACTGTCAGCAGACGCGTGGCAGCAGCTAGAAGACCAGGCGTTGCGGGATACCCCACGGGCGATCGCGTTTGACATCACAGCAGAAACTGTGAAGGCGGAACTAGAGGCGCGATCGCGCTTGCTGCAAGCCGTTTATCCACAAATTGAACAGTTTTGCCAACCATATCCACAGCTTTCTAGCAATTTGTTTGAGACCCTATGGAATTTATGGCTGCCGCTATCAATCTGGTTAGCAGACCAACGTCGGGCACACGATCGCCCGTGGATTCAAGGCATTTTGGGCGGGCAGGGAACGGGTAAAACAACCTTGGGAGCGATCTTGACGCTAGTGCTTGAGGCATTAGGCTACAAAACCCTCAGTCTTTCCTTGGATGACCTTTACAAGACCTACAGCGATCGCCAGCGCTTGCGTGAAGCAGACCCTCGTCTGATCTGGCGTGGTCCACCCGGAAGCCATGACGTTGACTTAGGCATCCAAACGCTAGACGCACTGTGTCAGACCGGATCGAAGCAGCCGATCGCCATCCCTCGCTTTGACAAATCACTGCACAATGGCGCAGGCGATCGCGTTGAGCCAGAACTGGTTGCTAATGTGGATCTTGTACTGTTTGAAGGCTGGTTTGTCGGCGTTCGTCCGGTCGATCCAGCCGTTTTTGATGCGCCGATCGCGCCCATTATTACCGAAGTCGATCGCACCTTTGCCCGCGACATGAATGCCAAACTAGACAATTACCTGCCCCTTTGGGAACGGTTAGACAGCCTGATTGTGCTACAGCCAGTCGATTACCGTCTCAGCCAGCAGTGGCGCAAACAGGCAGAACAGCAGATGCGGGCAGCGGGCAAACCGGGTATGAGCGATGCCGAAACCGATGCCTTCGTCGAGTACTTTTGGAAAGCGCTGCACCCTGAGTTATTCATCAAACCGTTGATGGCACAGCCAGGTAAAGCAGATTTTGTGATCGAGATTCAGGCAGATCACTCAGTTGGCGCAGTATATCGAGGGGGCGATCGTCAGTGTCAAGGTTAAAGAAATTCATGCTTGGGGGAGCGGTTAGCGGTCAGCGGTCAGCGTTTAATCCTCACTCATAGCTGAGAGCTGAGAGCTGAAAGCTGAAAGCTGAGAGCTGAGAGCTGAAAGCTAGTCCTCAATTTCTCTCGAGCTTTACGCTTCAAGTTAGCAACCACACTTCAATGCCTCTACTCTCCACGTAATAAGTATTCTCTGTCTGAATGCAGAGCTAATAGTAGCAAAAGATACTTCGATTGATAGTGGGAAGTCAAATTTTAGTTCTCTAATCTTAAGCAATGGCTTGGCTAAAGAAACATGCTGAGCAAACATTTAAACGTAGGAAGGAATTAATGCCACGACTTGTTGGAAAGCAGTCTCATACTGGCGAAAACATTGCCGCTTTGCTGATATTGGCAGCGATCGCAGGTATCACACTGGAGTACATCGGCGCAGTCAATGCTGTACCTGGTTTTGGTCGTGACGAGCGCTACAGTCCGCTGCAAAGCCGGGTTGTTGAAGAACACGCGATCGCTCACAGCAATCGTTAATTTGGCTTGACACAAACCAATCGTTGAAAACAGTTTAACAGGAGTCATGAGGGATAAAAGCAATGCGTAAGGGTAGTGATGTCATCGGCAAAGTGGTCGTTACCTACGACACGGGTTTAAAGATTGAACGCATTTACGACCTGATTTTTGACCAAGAAAGCAATCAAATTTTGGGGTTTGTAGTGCAAGAAAAGGGCATCTTTCGTGATGCGAAAGTGATTCCTTTAGAAGAAGTGTTGGCGATCGGTGCTGATGCCATTGTGGTCAACTCCAAGGAGTCGGTTTCGAGAGCGCACAAACATCCCGAAATTAAAGCCATCTTGCGTCATGACAATGTGTTGAAAGGCACCAAGATTCTCACAACTGATGGGCTGGATCTCGGCACCTTGGTCGATCTGTTTTTTGATAACCGCTCTGGCGCTGTTGCGGGCTATGAGTCGTCTGGTGGGTTGTTCTCCGATGTGTACTCTGGTCGATCGTTTGTACCAGCCCCGAAAACACTGAAGATTGGACGCGACGTTGCGTTTGTGCCAACCGAAACGGCTGCGTTGATGCGAGAGCAAGTCGGCGGACTGAAAGGCGGTGTGCAAGCGGCTGGTGGAAGGCTGCAAGAGTCGGCTGAGACAGCAAACCGTAGACTGCAAGAAACAGCAGACGCTGCTAACCGTACGCTACAGGCATCGGCTGAAGTAGCTAGTACGAAGCTTCAAGAGGCTGGACAGGCTGCCAGTACAGCGCTGCAAACGGCTGGCGAAACTGCAACTAGCGGTTTGCAAACTGCCAACAGTACGTTTCAAGACTTCGATCGCAGTACCACCTCTACATTCACTAATAAGCTGGTCGATCCGGCTGAACAGCGGCTATTTGTGGTTGGTCGCCGTACAGAGTGCGATCTTTTCACGCCAGACAACACGATCCTGGTGCTGCAAGGGCAAGAAGTGACCCTTGATTTGGTTGAACGAGCCGAACAGCTAGGGATGCTGGACGCACTTTACGTCGCTACAGGTGGCAGTGTGACTGATCCCCTCAGTCGCAATATGCAGCAAGCAGCAGCAGACGTGCAGCAAACAGCAGCAATGGTCAGCGATCGCATCCAGGGCGCAACTCAGAGCACCGCTGAAGCGCTTCGTCGCTCAGTAGATGGACTGGCAGCACGCGCCTCCATCGACCAGGCAAACGGTCGGCGCGTCTTACGTATAGTACAAACAGCAGAGGGCTTCATCATTGCTGCACCCGGACAGATCGTGACTAGCTCTGTCATCAGTGATGCTCAAGCGTATGGTAAAGAAACTGACTTGTTGAACGCGGTGGGCTTAGCACCAGCCGAAGCCGCTCGCTCTAGTGCCGATGAAGCCTGGTTAGAGGGTCGATCGCAGCTACGCGATCGCACTGCCCTGGCACAAGAAAACTTGAGCAGTTTCTGGCAAACTCTCCAGGAGAAGGTGAAGGAATTGCAAGGGCGGAGTGCCCGTGCCATCAAGCAGCAGCGCATTGAGCAAGCATTGGGTCGCCCTGTCACACGTGTCATTCTCGACCCGCAGGATCATGTCATCCTGAATGTGGGCGAACTGATTACCCATCGTGCTGTACGTCAGGCAGATGATGGCGGTGTGCTCAACGTGCTTTTGGGTTCGGTGTACACCAAGGAGCCAGAGATCAACGATCGTGAACTGCGTGCGACTGAACACGGTAGAGCCGCTCTAGAGTCGCATGAGCAGCCACAGCGGCAGCAAGAGCCAGTACATGCCATCAGTTAACAGCTTGTAGATTAACTCTGAACACTTGTTGCCTAAAAGCCCTGGTGAGAGTTATGGCGGCTCTCGTTTGAGTGCGGTACAAGTTCTTAAGGCAGAAGGCGGAAGGCAGGAGGCAGAAGGCAGAAGGCAGGAGGAAAACTGTGATCCTCTTTGCTTCTGTCCTCTAACTCTGTGCGGTTGTACTTCATTTGCTTGGGAACCGCTACAAAAAACTCCTCGTCAAGGGTTTTGGTTGCAGACTGGATGGCATCAAATTTTTTGCAAGACTCCGGGCGATCGCAGGTCTCCAAGCCGCTTACAGCCCGTACAGAACATGGCTGTGGTTAGTTCAGCCAGCAGAATATCGACCAACTCATACAAAGCCTCCTCTGATTCGTACGCCGCCTGTAGAAAGGGCAGCGCTATACCTGCGAGATCAGCGCCTAGCGCGATCGCCTTGGCTGCTTCCAGTCCATCGCGTAAACCACCAGAGGCGATGAGAGGAATGTGAGGGGCGATCGCTCTTACCTCTGTAACGCACATGGCAGTGGGTAAGCCCCAATCGGCAAAAGTCTTGCCCAGCCGACGCTGACGGGGATCGGTCGCGCGTTCACTTTCGACCAGTGCCCAGGAAGTGCCACCTGCACCTGCTACGTCGATCGCTGCCACTCCTGCCTCAATGAGTTTGGTTGCCATTGCTGCTGAAATACCGTTACCAACCTCCTTAGCAATCACTGGCACAGAAACCGTTTCGCAAAGATCAGCAATTTTTTCGAGCAAGCCCCGAAAATTGGTGTCGCCGCTGGTTTGCACACATTCTTGAAGTGGATTGAGATGCAGAATGAGCGCGTCAGCCTCCAGCGTCTCTACGACTCGACGACACTCATCCAGCCCGTAGCGATAGTTGAGCTGCACAGCGCCCAGATTGGCAAACAGCGCAATATCAGGCGCGATCGATCGTACTGCAAACGTGCTTGCGATCGTGGGATCTTCAACCGCCACGCGCTGAGAGCCAACCCCCATCGCCAGACCATACTGCTGAGCCACTGCTGCCAGCCTTTGATTGATCGTTTTAGCCAACTCTGTACCGCCCGTCATCGACGAAATCAACAGCGGTGCCTGAAGCGATTTACCCAAAAACAGACTACTCAAGCTGATGTCGGCACGATCGATCTCCGGTAAACAGCAATGAGTAAACCGATAGCGCTCTAGCCCATTGCTCACCTGGCGGCACTGCACGTCTTCATCCAGGCAAATGCGGAGGTGGTCGGCTTTACGAATCTGGGTGTCCATGATGTGAGGGGGTAGGGTGTGGGGTATAGGGTGTGGGGTACAGAATGTATGTTCCCTACCCCCTACACCCTACCCCCTACACCCTGATTAGCTCCACCCCATCGCGCCCATCCACATCCTGGAGATAAACCTTGACCTGTTCTTCTTTGGCGGTCGGAAGCTGTTTGCCGATAAAGTCGGGGTGAATGGGCACTTCTCGATGCCCGCGATCAACCAGCACGACTAACCGAATCACTTCCGGTCTACCATAGTCGTTCACCGCATTGAGGGCAGCGCGAATCGTGCGTCCCTTGAAAATAACATCATCCACCAGCACCACGGTTTTGCCAGAGAGATCGAAGGGGATCTCCGTTTTTGCAGGCGTGCGGATGCCGATCGTATCCAGATCGTCGCGGTAAAAGGTAATGTCGATCGCCCCAACAGGCACCGAAACTTGCTCTAGCATCTCAATCTGACGTGCCAGCATGTCTGCCAGGTTGACCCCTCGTGTATAGATGCCCAGCAGCACAAGTTGAGAGAGGTTCGATCGCTCAATGACCTGCGATGCCAGACGGGTCACCGTGCGACGGACTTCTTCGGCTGAGAGAATTTCGACCACTTCCGTAGGCATAGAGATTGGAGCGCTAAATTGCCGTTTCTAGTTTAGATTGCAGATTCATGCGTTGACGATCGCACTCGTTCTCAAACTCCGCTCTTCAATCTTCATCCTTCGGCTGCACCGCTTTAACAATCCGCGATAGTTCGCTCTTTTCATCGACAGCAATGCGAGTGGGTGAGCCACTAATAATGCGCTCAAAGTTGCGGAACGAGTCTTTAATTTGGGGACCACGTTCGCTGATGGTATATTCACGAATGCCCTTATCATGCCAGGAACCACGCATCTTAAATACGTTAATTGCCCGCGCCATTTCACCGCGAATCTCAACGTATTGCAGCATCAAAATAGTGTCAGTGATTGTAGAAATATGGGAGTCAGTAATCGAATGAGACCCCATGAATTGGTCAGAGGTGTTAGTAAAAAAGCCCGTAATTTCTTCTTGTTTAGCAAACCCAGTCACACCGATCACAAACTGACGAAAGGCATTGTTGCTGACACCACGCGCCAGAGCAGAGAGGGAGTCGATCGCAATCCGAGACGGCTTAAACTCAGCAATCTCGGTTTTGATAATTTGCAGATGGTCTTCTAAACCTGCTGATTCTGGGTAGGCGCAAATAATTCTCAGTACTCCTTTTTGCTCCAGTTCTTCAAAGTCAATGCCCCAAGAGTAGGCGTTGCGAGATAACTGGGCACGAGACTCTTCGTAGGCAAATAAAATGGCACGATCGCCCCGTTGACAGGCATCTTGCAAAAACTTGCTGACCATCATGGTTTTGCCCGTACCTGTAGCCCCCGTTGCCAAAATAATCGAGTCTTTGAAGAAGCCGCCGCCGCACATTTCATCAAGCGTTTTGACCCCAGACGAGACTCGTACATTGGACGATCGCTGCGTTAAACGCATTGCACCCAACGGGAAGATATTGATGCCATGATTCGTAATTGTAAAAGGATATTCACCTTTCATGTGGGTTGTACCGCGCAGTTTGAGGATCTCGATCGTCCGACGACGACGTTCCCCTTCCAGCACATTACGGATAATCACCACATTGTCTGAGACAAATTCTTCTACGCCAAATCGCGCTACGGCACCATATTCTTCTACGCGCTCAGTGGTCATTAAGGTTGTAGCACCGACTTGTTTTAAGCGAGCCACAAGGCGAAAAATCTCGCGCCGTACCACACCCGCCGAATCATACTGCTGGAAGACAGCCGTGACTGAATCGATCGACACTCGTCGCGCTTTATATTTGCGGATCGCGTATTGAATCCGCTCAATCAACGCTGACAGATCAAAATTGCCAGCTACATCTTGACCTTCAGGATCAGGCGATGCGTCTAGAATAAAAAGCTTGCCTTCGTCGATAAATTTCTGTAGATCCCAACCGAAGCTGAACGCATTTTTAATGATATCAGCAGGGGATTCTTCAAACGTGACAAAAATACCCGCTTCATCGAAATCAACAATACTGTGATACAAAAACTGAATGGCTAATAAGGTCTTACCTGTGCCCGATGTCCCGCTAATCAGTGTCGTACGACCTGTGGGTAAACCACCGTGGCTAATGTCGTCAAACCCCTCAATCATGGTGCGTATTTTTTGCACACCTGGAATATTGTATTCGCCATTCGGTGCATTTTGGTTCAGTTGGTTCATGAGAGCTTGCTAAAGAGAATGTCTAAAACTAATCAACGATTTCGCTATATCTAGCATAAAAACTGTATATTAACTGCCTGTTGCTTACTCTGGCAATTCAACCGCCTCATCCCGCAGTTCTTCATACAAAAGATCGAGACCAATGAGCACTTTTTCGCGATCGGACAAATCACCAATGATTTTGCGAACAGGGGGCGGCAGAATTTTAGATAGCGTTGGTGTCGCTAGAATTTTATCCTCTTCAGCAAGTTGAGGATTTTTCAAGACATCAATGACTTTCAGTGCATAAACACCCTGAAAATCTTTCTCAAGGATTTCGTTCAACACTTTTAGCGCCCGAATTGAGCTTGGCGTATTCCCAGCCACGTAGAGCTTGAGGATGTAGGTTTGTTTAAGGGAACTCATAAAAGAGATTCTCTAAAGATAAAAATTGGGTCGCTGGCTCGATCATCTCGGTGCGCGCTCTTCATCACAAAAGCGACTCTACACGTTACCTTTCACTTACCACTCAGACTTATGCTTCTCTCGGTACAGACCGCCGATACATTTCGCACAAATGCGCGATCGTGTCAATCAGCGTCAGACGATAATCAAGCAGAATGTCATCGCTGCGCCCTTCCAATTTTAGCTGTTTCGCAAACTCATCCATCAAGTCCATGTGGATTTCTACGACTTGCGATGTGGCTATATCGGCAAAAAAGGCAGAGTTGACAAACTCATCAATGCGCTGATTGAGAGCGCTGTCTTCCCCAAAGTAGCTTAGAACAATCTCGCGGTACTCATGACGGAGTTGCTCCAGCATTTCTTGCCGCTGTACTGCTGTCATGTAGCGAAAGAAATGGCGTGGATTCCGTTTGTAGTAAACACTGAGGTAGCCCAGACGCTCTTTAAGTTTGTCGGATAGCCGTCGCTGTTGCAGCATGAGAAAATTCTGAGCGGTTACGTCAGTCGCTAAATCGACTGTGGAGAGCGTGTTGCTCAGGCGACAGGTCGGTGAAAGGTGAAGGAATTGATCGATCGCCCGCTCAATATAGTCACCGATGGCGTTGAATTGCTCGGTCGTAATCCAAACTTCAGCGGTGTGATAAGCAAACGCAAGCCCCAGATGAGCGACGGCTTGGGTCGTGCTTGTCTCCTCCGGAGCAGTCTGACCGCTCTCAGCAGCTTGTTTTGCCGCCGCGCCAGATTCTCCTACGACCACTGCTGGAAGGAGCGTTGCCTGACCGTGGAGCCGATGGGTAATCTGTAGTAAGTCCGGGGTGCCGTGCAGAATCAGGCAATCAAGACGCTGCTTTTCTTGCTCAACAAAGCTGAAAAACCCACTGCTCGATGTGATCAGATTCACAAGATGACGATCGTGATCAAGCCGCTGTGAAAGTGCCTGAGTCAGCGTTTCAGACTCAAGGAAAATACCGATCGAGAGCTTAGAACGTTGAGGGGTAAGCGGAGGTTGGTGCAAAACGGTCTAAAACCTGACATTTTGAGCAGACGGTGCTTATTGATTAGTTGACTTAAAGCTTTTCACCACGAGACCACAAAAAGCTTTAATTTTCATTAAGATTTTAGCACTCAATTAACTATAGTTACAAACAAGCGCACGCTGACCCTACCATTCCTGTAGGGAGTCATAATGAAGCATAAGCTGTGATCGTTGCACCAATTTTTGCCTTAAGCCTACATTTGATCACAGTGCTGCTTTTGCACTCAACGCTCGCCGTACTATTCAGCTAGCAGATGTGCAAGCCCTTTCACTAAACCGTTACGCCTGCGGCAATTGCTCTGTTGCAGCGTTGCCTGCTTTGTATCACCGTTCTTACAGACAAGCGTTACATGGTTTTAAGTATTCCTTGTCTCCAAGCCTTTGTTGAGTCTGTACCATGTTGTTTGGCAACCGCACGTCTGACGGAAGCGTTAGCAATTTTGGGGCAGTCAGATTTGGGGCAGTCAGACTTGGGGCAGTCAGACAATGCACCAACTAACGAAGCGCGTGACCGATTGGTGTTGGTTGATGAGTATCACCACGCGATCGGTTGGGTCAGTGCGCGGCATTTGCTGCATCATTTAGTCGCTTCTGGATTGTTAAGCCACCTGCCTACAGCATTGGGCGATCGCCGAGAGCTTGCCGCCGATCTGCCGCTGCTAGAGATTACGCCCTCGATTGTAGAACCACTGCTGGTATTGGCGGCGGATCTGGCGATCGATGCGTTCTTACCGCACTTGCAGCAGCAGCCCCATGCTTGCTATGCATTGGCAAACGCTGAGGGCAGCTTTTTGGGCTTGCTGGATAGCGCACGGCTATTACAGTTTTTGACCACGCACTCCACGCTGTTGAGTGCCGTCAAGGTTGACGCAGAGCCAGCGATCGGCGCTTTGCCCGAACGATCATCGTTACCCTTAAGTCCGCTGTTACGTGAGTTGATTGAGCATCTACCTCTGCCAGTGATGCTGCAAACCCGTGATGGGCAGATGCTGGCGCAAAACTCCATCTGGCGCACCCAGATTAGTGAGCTGCTCGATCCTGGTTGGCTCCGACAGGAAGTTGCCACACTTCTAGAAATGCCGTTGGTTGAACCGTCTGTTGTGCTGCCGCCGTCAGAACAAGCGATGTGGTCATCCCTGGAGCCACCATCCACTGGTATAGCTCAGCCTGAAGTCTGGACGGCACGATCGCTGCCATCCCTCACAGCGCTAGAAGCATTCACTGGAGCGAGCAAACCAGAAAGACCCCCAGAAAAACCCTATCTGAGTGACGACGGCTTGAGTGCTGCCAATGCTGAGGCAGCATCGCTTTCCTTGGGCGCAAGTTCGTGCCAGTTGGGGTCAAAACCCGGCACCTGTATCTGCGTCTGTCCGCTTAAAGGTGGGCAGGAACAAGTTTTACAATTCGTGCGTATTCCGCTGGGTACACTTTCCTCTCAATCTGCTTTAGCGTTGGGCGATCGAGCGCAGACGTTAGCCACCGCCGTTGAAACAGAATTTAGCCGCGACCTGGATTCCCCTTCCCAACTATTCCGACTGGCTGCCCTGCTGTCTACGATCCATGACGGTTCATCTACCGGGCAGACACAGAACAGTCATCACCGCAATGCTATCGATCGGAGCCTTGAGATTGCCTCTGCCTCCCTAGTCCCAGCGGCTGAAGAACTCTGGCTGATCTTGGCACAGGATGTGACTGAGCAGCAGCAACTTGCCAGGGAACTCACCGCTAAGAATGCCGACCTGATTCAGCTCAATCGCCTTAAAGATGAATTTCTCGCTTGCATTAGTCACGAACTGCGAACACCTCTGACAGCCGTACTAGGGCTGTCTAGCTTGCTCAAAGACCAAACCCTGGGTACGCTAAACCCGCGCCAGGTTCACTACGCTCAGCTGATCCACCAGAGTGGTCGTCACCTGATGGCGGTTGTGAACGATATTCTCGATCTGACTCGTATGGAAACCGGGCAGCTAGAGCTGGTTCTAGAGCCAGTCGATCTAGCGACAGTGTGTCAGCGTGCGTTTGAGCAAGCACAGCAACTTCAGCTTCAAGAAAGTACTCAGGCGGAACCAGTGGCTGCTCAACCAGCGTTTGCGCTCGCGCTAGAACCTGGGCTAGGGCTACTAATGGCGGATGAACAGCGGCTCCGCCAAATGCTCGTCCATTTGCTCTCTAATGCGCTCAAGTTCACCGAATCGCACGACCCGATCGGGCTAAAAGTGGGTCGCTGGGGCGGCTGGATTGCTCTCACTGTTTGGGATACAGGTATTGGCATCCCGGCTGAAAAACAGCATTTGATTTTTCAGAAATTTCAGCAGCTAGAAAATCCCCTGACGCGTCGTTTTGAAGGCACAGGCTTAGGGTTAGTACTCACACAACGCTTGGCGCGACTGCACGGTGGTGATGTTACGTTTATTTCTAAAGAAGGGGAAGGCAGTCAATTTACGATTTTACTGCCGCCCAACCCACCGCGAACCCACGCGCCTCCTGATGCGGTTGCCAATCCCTCCATGCTTGAAGATGCGTTGGAGAGCAGCGTCTCTGAACGATCGCTGGACGCTCAAGGCACAATGCCTCATTCGCCAGAGAGATTGCCGTCGTTACCGACTGGCAGCGGCGCATTGAGTGTGTCTGCCTCGCAGCGCAGTCAGTTGATTCTGATTGTGGAAGCCGTTCCGCAGTTAATTGAAACGCTTTCTGATGAGCTGATGGGGTTGGGCTATCGGGTTGTGATTGCTCGCTCAGGCACCGAAGCCTTAGAAAAAGCGCGTCGCTTGCAACCATGCATTATTTTTCTCAATCCGGTGCTGCCATTACTATCGGGTTGGGATGTCCTGACCCTACTTAAATCGAGCGCAGAAACCCAGCAGATCCCAGTTGTGGTCATGGCAACAAAGGTTGACGAAGAGCAAGCACGCCAACGGCAGGCAGACAGCTTGCTCAGCTTGCCAATCCAGCCGAGAGTGCTTCAAAAACGCCTTCAGCAGCTAGTAATTGACCGCCAAGACGCAAAACTGAATCCGCCCCTTACGGCTGTTCTGACGGTTTTACGGCTCAGCCCTGGTACCTGGTCAAGCCCCCATCAACCCCTAGCCGCAGACTTAAGTGGGCTGTTGTATTCGTGTCAATATCGCATCTTAGAGGCAGATGACCTGGAACAGGCAGAGCTACTGGCACGTGTATGGAAGCCGAATGTCGTCTTGTTGGACGGCACATTAGCCGATGGAGCCTCGTACTTTCAGCAGTATTGCCAGCACATCTTTCTCGCTTCGTTACCGCTGGTCACGATCGATCAAGCGACTTCTCAGGCAGCAAACCAGGCACAGGGATTATTGGTCTTTCCCTGTCTATCGACACCGAAGGCACCGTCTTCGATCGCGCTAAACGTTTCCACCTCTGCACTGTTACAGGTGATCCAGATTGCGGCTGGGTATGCTTGGCGACCCTTGGTGCTGGCGCTAGATGCACTTACGCTTCCCATGACGCTGGAAACGCCAACTCGTCATGATGCACCAGAGCGTGGCTTAGATAGCTTTCCTAAAGAAATGGAGTGGCTGCGGGCGCTCACACAATACCTGCATGCGGCAGATTTGCGTGGCTCAATTGGGCGCTCCTGGCAAGAGGTGCTTCAGCAGTTGGAGTCTCGTAGCGTCGATGTGTTGCTCATTTGTTGGACAGATGCGATCGCCCAGGCATTCACCATACCCATGCTCCTGGCGCTTCAGCAATTACCCAAACGCCCCCCGATTCTGGTGTTAGACCACCGTAGCGATCACAAAACAGGTGCTTTGGACGCGATCGCGCCTCTGCCAGAAGCACTCAGGCAAATTGCGACCCAAGTGCTGCCTGCATCGTTACCCATGCCAGAGCTACTGCACCAAATTCATCAGGCGATCAAAGCAGTCAAACGGTGAGAAATAGCTGCTCTACCTGGGTTCAACCGTTAGCAACTAGTGTCGATCGGCTGCCAATCACTGATGGCATACCTTAACGGCAACCCTGACCCACAAAGATACGTCTATTTACTGTTAGCTTCAGATTTTCCGACGATAAATCCAGCAACGTAATCAGTATTGTCGAGTGCCTGAGCCTCAGTAATCTGATTTTCAGACGTGTTACCAGCGGCATCAGTCGTAGTGGAGGGATGAGGGTAAGCAAACTTCTCACAGGATGGACCAGCCGCGGCACATGCCCGACCAGCCGCACGACCTTGCTCATAAGCAGTGCTCCGAACGTCGTCGTCAGCCCTCGCTTGGGGAGCAAGCACAGTCAGCAAAGCAAGCATAGCTGAGGTAGCGATCGCACAGTACAGAGGTTTCATAGCTCGACTTCATCGGGATTGATTACTTACTTCTCAGAGTAATAGTGATATCCCGGAGCGTTCTGTAAAACCTTCGTAAAGTCCCGTGAAGCCTCGGTGATCATACTGAAGTGCGGTCGAGCGCACGGTGTCGCAATCATTCATTGCCGTTTCGGCAACGTTACAGAACATCTTCTCAGCGCTCGACCGGAACACTTATGCTGCCTGGAAGTAAGCCTCCAGCGCTTCAGAACCGCCAATTAGCCTGCCATCAATAAAAACCTGGGGGACGGTGGTGGCGCTTGCTACAGCCAGCAGCGATCGGGTTGTAAAATCTTTACCCAAGACCAGTTCCTCATAGTCCAGGTTATGCTCTTTTAACATCGCTTTAGCCTTGGCACAGAACGGACAGCCGACTTTTGTAAAGATAGAGACACATTTGGGCTTCGCGGCTTCCGGGTTGATGTAGCGGAGCATGGTGTCAGCATCCGACACTTTGAACGGATCGCCGGGTTCTTCTGGCTCAATGAACATTTTGTCAATCACGCCATCCTTCACCAGCATGGAATAGCGCCACGATCGCTTACCAAAGCCCAAATCTGTCTTGTCCACCAACAGTCCCATACCATCGGTAAACTCACCATTGCCATCGGGGATCAGCTTGATATAGTCAGCTTCCTGGTCTTTTGCCCACTCGTTCATCACAAACGTGTCATTCACCGAAAGGCAAATAATGTCATCGACACCATTGTCCTTAAAGGCTCTTGCCAGCGCGTTATAGCCTGGTAGATGCGTCGAAGAACAGGTTGGCGTAAACGCACCCGGTAGTGAAAACACGATAACTGTCTTGCCAGCAAACAGGTCGTCGGTCGTTACATCAACCCATTCGTTGTTTTGACGTGTCCGAAACGTGACGTTGGGAACTTTTTGTCCTTCATGGTTAGGCAGCATAAATTTAGCTCTCTCAAAATGTGGTTGTCCGACAACACGCAAAGGCAGCAGTCTTACACAAACATTACACCCGCCATTGGGTTACGGTTGCTGTGCAGAAGACTGGATAAGCCGTACTCGTTATGAGTATGGTACACCATGCCTGTGGCTGGATGGATGACCATCCGGCAATCTGCCTCAAAATTCGTCATTATGGAGAAGAATCTGCCCCTTCTCTTCAGTTGACGGTAGTGAACCCTATGGCACAGTTTCAGATTCAAGCCCCTTTTGAGCCGACTGGCGACCAGCCCAAAGCGATTAAAGGTCTGATCGCCAGCATCCAGGCAGGCAACCATTACCAGACGCTACGCGGTGCGACGGGTACCGGGAAGACGCACACCATGGCGCGTGTGATTGAACAACTCGGTAGACCGACACTGGTGCTCGCGCATAACAAAACGCTGGCGGCGCAGCTTTGCAACGAGTTGCGTGAGTTCTTTCCCGATAACGCGGTTGAGTACTTCATTAGCTATTACGACTACTATCAACCCGAAGCATATATTCCCGTTACGGATACCTACATCGAAAAAACGGCTTCGATTAACGAAGAGATCGATATGCTGCGCCATTCGGCAACGCGATCGCTCTTTGAGCGGCGCGATGTCATCGTCGTTGCATCGATTAGCTGCATCTATGGCTTGGGGATTCCCTCGGAATATTTGAAAGCGTCGATCCCTCTGCGCGTAGGCGAAGAAATGAACCCTCGTCAAATCATTCGTGATTTAGTCTCTGTACAATATGCACGCAATGACCTGGATCTTGGTAGAGGCAAATTTCGGGTCAAAGGGGACGTACTGGAGATCGGTCCTGCTTACGAAGATCGCATCATTCGGGTAGAGTTTTTTGGCGACGAAATCGACGCGATTCGCTATGTTGATCCGGTGACAGGTGCCACGATGCAAAGCATGGATGGCGTGAACATCTATCCCGCTCGTCACTTTGTCACCCCAGAAGAGAGATTACAGGTTGCGTGTGAGGCGATCGAGCAGGAACTGAAAGCCCGTCTGGTAGACCTGGAGAAAGACGGCAAACTCCTGGAAGCACAGCGATTAGAGCAACGTACCCGCTACGATCTAGAACTGCTGCGTGAAGTCGGCTTTTGCAACGGTGTGGAAAACTACTCGCGCCATCTTGCTGGACGCAACGCGGGTTCACCCTCTGAATGCCTGCTCGACTATTTCCCGAAAGATTGGCTGCTGGTCATCGACGAATCGCACGTTTCCATTCCCCAACTGCGCGGCATGTACAACGGCGATCAGGCGCGCAAGAAAGTGCTGATTGAGCACGGCTTTCGGTTGCCCAGCGCGGCAGATAACCGTCCCCTTAAGGCGGAAGAATTCTGGAGCAAAGTGAACCAGTGCGTCTTTGTCTCCGCTACTCCAGGCGAATGGGAGTTAGACCAATCAGACGGCAAGTTTGAGAGCGAAACGGAAGCGGGTAAAAAGGGCTACATTCAGGGCACGGGGCATGTTGTGGAACAGATCATTCGCCCTACAGGTGTGCTTGACCCTGAAATTTTCGTGCGCCCCACAACGGGACAGGTGGACGATCTCCTGCACGAAATTCAAGAGCGCATTCCTTTACAGGAACGTGTTCTCGTCACAACGTTAACTAAGCGGATGGCAGAAGACTTGACCGAGTACTTCCAGGAACGCGGTGTGAAGGTTCGCTACTTGCATTCGGAGATCAACTCGATCGAGCGCATCGAAATTCTCCAAGACCTCCGCAACGGTGAGTTTGATGTCCTCATTGGTGTGAACCTGTTACGGGAAGGCTTAGATTTGCCTGAAGTTTCACTCGTCGCCATTTTAGATGCTGATAAGGAAGGGTTTTTGCGGGCAGAGCGATCGCTCATCCAGACGATCGGACGCGCTGCCCGACACGTCAAAGGACAGGCAATTCTCTACGGCGATAACCTGACCGACAGCATGGCAAAAGCCATCAGCGAAACCGAACGTCGCCGCGCCATTCAGAGCGAATACAACGAGAAACACGGCATCACCCCTGTCTCGATTATTAAACGTACCAGCAACTCAATTCTGACCTTTCTGGATGTATCCCGCCGCCTGAACGCTCAGGAGCTAGAGCAAGTCTACGAACATTCACAAGATCTGCCCCTCGAAAATATTCCCGCACTCATCACCCAACTCGAAGCGCAGATGAAAGAAGCCGCGAAAAAAATGGAGTTTGAAGAAGCCGCGAAATATCGAGACAGAATCAAACATCTGCGCGACAAACTTATTGGTCGGTAGTGCTCCATGCAAGGCGATCGCCCCCACTTCTCACCGTGAAACCGTTTGCCAAGACCCGCAGAAACGTCGATCGCCCTCTTAACCGCGATCGCCTTTTCACTTTTTGCTGGTGATGGCGCGTCTTCGATCGGCTAACTCAGCAACGTTGGCAAGTTTGGAAAAGAGGCATCCGAATCGCCGTCGTAATCTTACGAAGAGGCGATTGGCGCTACCATAACTGGCTTCGTATACGGGTGATGAGACCAGTAATCCTGAACCGAGTGGTAAACTGCAAGTAGTCTATGCCGAAAGATGAACCTGGAAATAGTATGCAAACAGAGTCAACATCCAAATCTGATGGCTGGGAAGTCGCTGGAAGAAAAGCGACTCAAATGCGCGACCAGCTAGAGAGACAGGCAGACTCCAGCCGCAACGAATTTTCACAAGCACATGTGGTTCAGCGCTTGTCTACAGCAGTCAAAGGCTTTAGCAATCTTCGGCAGAAAATGTTGCTGGGTAAGCTAACGATCGAAGCACTGCGCGAAGAAGGGCGACGTTTTTAATGCGCCTGGTACTGGATTGCTCTGTTGCCATAAGTTGGTGTTTTGGCGATGAAAGTAATACCTATGCGGATGCTGTTTTGCTTCTACTTTCAGACGATGTAGAAGCTATTGTTCCAGGTATTCTTTGGCTAGAAATCGTTAACGTGTTGCTGGTAGCTGAGCGGAGACAGCGGGTCACGCAAATACAGGCAGCCAAGGCATTGATGCTCCTACGATCGCTGCCTATTTTTGTTGATGTGAATACCGATCAAGCATCAATTGATGCAACAATTGCGATCGCTCGTGAAGGAAGTTTAGCCGCGTATGATGCCGCTTATCTGGCACTGGCGATGCGTGAGGGACTACCGCTGGCGACAATCGATCGTCGTCTGGGTGCAGCAGCACAGCAGCGAGGGATGTTGCTTGAAGACCCAATGATAGAAGACACGGTTTGACGCGATCGCCCTTACCTGCCTAGCCGTGAAACCGTTTGCCGAGATCTGCAAGGAAGTTGATCGTCAAAGATGGTGCTATGGACTAGACTATCTCTGATCATTAAGGGAAGAGTCTGTAAATTTCTCTGCGATGAGCAATTCTTTCACAAAGTAGCGTTCGGGTTTCTTTGGTAACGGTAATGCCAATGCGGTAGTCACCCACCCGAATTTTATACTTGCCAGCGTAGCCCTTCATCTTCTGTAAGTAGCCCAACTCAAAAGGATTGTCTGACTCCAATGCTTTAAAGACAATCGGTTCCACACGAGCTTGGATCTCAGCAGGCATCGCAGCAAGGTCTTTCAAGAATCGTTTCGTATACTCAACTGTCCACATGCTGCTCTTTCAGCGATCGATAGTATGCCAACGCATCAACCTTAGAAAGGTGCTCACTGTCCTCTGTGGCTTCCATCAATTTGACTAAGCCAAAGTCTTCAAGAATTTCTTCAATTTGCTCAAAATCTGCGATCGCAATCTGCACCGCGATCGGGTGTTGATTTTCATCTAAAACATAGTGCTTACGGATTTCAAGCATCCTCGTTCCTCTCTAAGAGCGATCGCTCTTTTATTTTGCCATCCATCGTTGGTTTGCGCTTTCTATCGGGGAGTTACAGTATTCAATCAATTGTTGAGTGGTGGCGATCACCCTTACCCCACCTGATTGCGCTCTCCTGCCTAGCCGTAAAACCGTTTGCCAAGATCTGTAAAAACGGCGATCGCCCTTACCCTAACCGCGATCGCCTTTTCACGTTTTGCTGGTGATGCCGTCGCAAATGTGTCGATCGTTCTCTTTCACATCAGGATTGTAGGTCAAATAGCCACGCACCCAGTTGCAGCCCCGTGCAACGAGTTGATCAAAGTTCAGAGTTTCAGCATTCCAGAGTTTGACGGTTTTGTCAGCACTGGAAGAGGCGATCGTTTTTCCATCGGGGCTGAAACTAGCATTTAAGACATAAGAACTATGCCCTTGAAGCGTTTTGAGTTCCTGTCCCTCCAGGTTCCATAGTTTCACTGTGCTGTCAAAACTAGCGGTAACAATCGTCTTACCGTCCGGGCTGAAACTGGCGCTACTAAGGTAACTAGCATGACCTCTAAGGGTCTTCAGTTCCTGTCCTTCAAGATTCCATAGCTTTGCAGTTTTGTCGCCGCTGACAGTAGCAATGGTTTGCCCATCGGGGCTAAAACTGACGCTCTCAACAGCATCACTGTGACCTTCAAGCGTTTTAAGTTCCTGCCCCTGCGAGTTCCAGAGTTTCACCGTTTTGTCTTCGCTGGCAGTAGCAATCGTCTTGCCATCGGGGCTGAAACTGGTGCTATAGACTTCTTTGCTATGCCCTTTAAGCGTTTTAAGTTGCTGTCCCTGCAAGTTCCAGAGTTTCACCGTTTTGTCTTCGCTGGCAGTAGCAATCATCTTGCCATCAGGGCTGAAACTGACACTGTTAACCCAATCACTATGCCCTTTAAGCGTTTTGAGTGCCTGTCCTTGCAGGTTCCATAGCTTCACCGTTTTGTCTTCGCTAGCAGTAGCAATGGTCTTACCATCGGGGCTAAAACTGACGCTACTGAGTTGATCACTGTGACCTTTAAATGTTTTGAGTGCCTGCCCCTCAAGATTCCACAGTTTCACGGTCTTATCGTCGCTGGCAGTAGCAATGGTTTTGCCACCCGGGCTAAAACTCACACCAGGAACCCAATCGCTGTGCCCTTTAAAGGTTTTAAGCTCCTGCCCCTCAAGATTCCATAGCTTTACGGTCTGATCGTCGCTGGCAGTGGCAATGGTTTTGCCATCCGGGCTGAAACTGACGCTGGCAATCAAGTCTTCATGTCCTTTGAGCGTTTTGAGTTCCTGCCCCTCAAGGTTCCACAGCTTTAGGGCATCATAACCAGCGGAGGCAATCGTCTTGCCATTGGGGTTAAAACTAGCGCTAAAAATGTAATCCCTGTGTCCTTTGAAGGTTCTAAGCTCCTGACCTGCGAGATTCCACAACTTCATCGTGGTGTCAATACTAGTCGTAGCAATTGACTTCCCATCGGGGCTAAAACTGACGCTAGTAACCATATCACTATGCCCCTTGAGGATTGTGAGTGCCTGTCCTTCAAGGTTCCATAGCTTCACCGTCCTGTCATCACTGGCAGTCGCAATGGTTTTGCCATCGGGGCTGAAAGTGACGCTGTTGACCCAATCACTATGCCCTTTGAAGGTCTTAAGTGCCTGTCCTTGCAGGTTCCATAATTTCACCGTTTTGTCCCCGCTGGCAGTGGCAATGGTTTTACCATCCGGGCTGAAACTGACGCTATCAACAGCATCACTATGCCCTTTAAGAGTTCTGAGTTCTCGCCCCTCAAGGCTCCACAGTTTCACCGTTTTGTCAGCACTGGCAGTGGCAATGGTCTTACCATCCGGGCTAAAACTAACACTTCTGACACCATCACTATGTCCTTTGAGGGTTTTAAGTGCCTGTCCTTGCAGGTTCCACAGTTTCACCGTTTTGTCAGCACTGGCAGTGGCAATGGTCTTACCATCCGGGCTGAAACTAACACTTCTGACACCATCACTATGCCCGTGTAGCTGGTTTCGTTCGTTCACCCCATACACTGCCTGCTGTAGTGCGATCGCCAACTGATTCCGTGTATCACTACTTGCCCAAGTCGCAGCTTTGAGGCGATCGGCAGCTTTTAACGCCACAATCAAAGCATCAAGTGTTCGATCGGAGTTAAACAACGCATCTGAAGAAGTGCTGAGGGCATTGATTTCATTGATTTTTGCTTCTCGGTACTGGCTGAAGGCAAAGAGTCCCAGTCCGGTGGCAACGGCTAACCCACCTACAGCAGCGACCAGCGCGATCGTCGTTGCTCGACGGATTTTCTTCTCGCGCTGAAGTTCCGTTGCTTGCCAATCGCTTTCTACTTTGCGGCTTTCGTTGATGTAGGCTCGTTGCAGTTCGGTCGATCGCGGTTCTTTTTCGGCGTTTTGTGTCAGCCATTGAATGACCGCCTCCAGTTCACTGCCCCGCAGCAGCAAATCGGGGTTGCGGGTTTTGCTGTCCCATTCGATCGCCTTTACCAGCATATGTGTGTGCTGTCGGACGTGCTCTAAGTCAGTGTCGATCGCCTGTAGCAGCCGTTGAAAGGCGTTGTCAAAATCATCGCTTGCGCGGAAAAACAGCCAGTTGTGCCGTTTGAGTGCCTCGTGAGTCTGCGTCGTGTCAAAGTCCTCGCGTCTGACGACAGGCACCAACCGCTTGTGATGCTTAACAGCGTGGTCAAGCTCCTGATTGCAGACTTTTGACGCAACCGAATCGGGACTGATGACAAAGATGAACGTATCGGCTGCCTCAATGCCCCGTTCAATTTCCTGCCACCAGTCGGCAGTGAGGGGAATGCCTTCCCAGTCAACCCAGGTATCCCGATCGTGTGCCTTCAAAGCCTCGTGGAGCGTCTGCACAAACTCCTGATCCTTGCGCGAGTAGGAAATGAAAACGTCCGTCATGTCGCTTTGCACGAGGTGATCATTACTACCTCAAAATACTCGAATCTATTCTCTTAGCAGGAAAACAGCAGATTTCTTCAAAATTGGCTCTTTAGGTACTTGAACACAGCATTTGGGTTTCTCAACACGACTTTTAGGTACTCGAACACAACCTTTGGGTTCCCAAACACAGGTTTTGGGTACTCAAATGCGACTTTCAAGTACTCCAACACGGCGTTCGGGTTCCTCAACACGATGTTTGGGTACTTGAATACAATGTTTGGGTACTCAAATACAACTTTCAAGTACTTCAACACAACATTTGGGTTCCTACTTGCTGATTTGGCAAGGCAAAACCTCGGAGGTCTGTCGTCGCAGCGGTTTACAGAAACCCAGTTCCTTAACGCGGCATATCTGCCGCACAGCGAAAGCCAGCGAGAATTTCGCGAACGTGAGGGTGATACCAGTTGCGGAAGGCACAGCGCATGGATGACGTTTGCGTTGCCCAACTGCCGCCCTTCAGCACACGATGCTGACCGTCGAAATAGGCTTCAGAATAGCCGCGATACGGATATGCCTCAAAGCCTGCGTAGCGATCGAACCAGGTCGCTGTCCATTCCCACACGTTGCCCAGCAGATCATAGCAGCCAGAGGGACTGACACCAGTAGGATAGGCATCCACAGGCGTTGTTTGACCCACAGCATGATTGCCATTGCAGTCGTTAGCATTGGGTTCTAATGCACCCCAGGGATAGGTTTGGCGTTGGCGGGCGATCGGGTGCCAGCTTGCCGCTTTTTCCCATTCTGCCTCAGTCGGTAGCCGTTTCCCCACAAAACGAGCGTAGGCATCGGCTTCGTACCAGCTCACCCCACAAACGGGATGATAGGCGCGATCGGGTGCATCAGACCAATACAGCGGTTCCGTTACCAGAGCCGCTTGAAGCCACTCCCAACCTGCGGCTGACCACCAGCGCAGATCTTGATAGCCACCTGCTGCCATAAACACGGCGTACTCTTCACAGGTGACAGGGGTGCGATCGAGCCAGTACGTATCCAGATAGACCCGATGCACCGGACGTTCGTTATCCAGCGCCTCGATCGAATCGTTGCCACACTCAAAGGAGCCTGCGGGAATGCAGAGCATAGGGGATGGGGGAGTGGGGAGTGGGGAGTGGGGAGTGGGGAGAAGAGGTTTTGAGTTTTGAGTTTTGAGTTCTCCTGCCTTTTGCCTCCCTTGACTCCCGCCTCCCTCGCCTCCTGCCTTCTGCCTCCTGCCTTCTGCCTCCTGCCTTCTGCCTCCTGTCTCCTGCCCTCTGCTCTCTGCCTCCTGCCTTCTAATCAACTCCAACACCAGCGCGATCGTCTCTCCATGCTGACTTTCGTGCTGTAATAACCAGCGCCAGAGACGTTCTTGCTCGTCCAGCGGTGCCGTTTCCAGATACACAAAAACGGCTGCACGAACCGTGGAAAGATACGCTTGTACTTCAGCAAGGTCAGGTAGATAAACGCGCTCTGCTTTCGGCAAGCTATCGGCTGCAAACAGACGGCGATAGTCTGGAAACTGCGGCGATCGTCCAGCAAAATGTTCCAGGAGCCAGAGAGATTCTGTGTACGCAATGTGACCGAGGTGCCAGCCGATCGGGCTAAAGTCTGAGTGCGCTTGCTGGCAGAATGCTTCGTAATCGACCGTTTGGAACAGCGCTAATGTCGCAGTACGACACGCTTCCATTTGCTGCCTCATTTGATTGCGTCGGGCTTGCAATGAGCCTGAGGGGTGCGATCGCTCATGTGTGCGATCGGCGTGGGCTAGAACATCAGATTGAATGGCTTTGGATATCGAGGTCATGAGTCACCGTAAGGAGGCTGTGTTCAGGGCAGGCAATCCAGTTGCCAGCAAACAACGGCTCAGAGGCAATCAGCACGGCTTGCGGAAACAGTGGATCGTCGCGTAACCAGTAGAGTGAGGGTGTCTGAGAACGATTGGCACATCGAGATGCCACCAGTTGTTGCCCATCACTAATAATCAGGTTGGCAGAAAACCCGGTTTGCTGCTGCTGTCCCAGGTGGGATAACGTGGTGAGCGTTTCATGCACCGCATCGGCTAATGCGATCGCAGGATTTGCGTCCAGCGTGTTAGTTAGCAATGCGAAGATGTGCTCTGAGTCGGTACTGCCGCCAATCGACTGATAGTTGGCATCGCTTAAGCGATCGCGGATCGGTCGATACAGCGTTTGCCGGAAGTTTTCGATATAGCCATTATGAACACCTAAGATGAGACCATGCTGAAAAGGCTGGCAGTTGCTGAGATCAAGTGCCTGACCAGGGGTTGCACTGCGGACATTGGCAAGCACACAACCCGATTCAATATACCGACTGAGGCTCGGCAGATTGACATCGCTCCAAATCGGCAGCGTGTTTTTGTAGGTAAAGGGGTCTACATCGTGCTGTGGATGATACCAGCCCATGCCAAACCCATCGGCATTGATCAGCCCAGCCGTCATTTCACGGGGTTTGTAGCTTTGTACAAGCAGCGAATGCTCGGGCTTAAGCAACAGGCGATCGACCTGAACTGGTAAGCCAAGATAACCCATTAAGCGACACATTTAAAGACGTATTCTCCAACCAAGCGTTGTAAGGATTGTAACTGTGAATCAAGCAGCGTCGCAGTTACGTTGCACTTTTCTTGAATGCCGGAACGGCTATAGGCACCCTACAAAAGGACAGGTGATTTGATCCACGATCCTTAGCTGAATGCTGAACCATTTTAGCTTCAGGTGTAGAGAGCTTTAATCCACGCCCACTCTTTCGCTAACCCTTCTGGAAGCGTTACCTGTGGCTCATAGCCCAGGAGATGACGCGCCTTCGAGACATCGGCGGCTGTATGACGGGCATCACCTGCGGCGTGCTGCATCATTTCCCGGCGGAATGGTTCACCAACGATTTGCTCGATCGTCTCAAGTATCTCAGTCAACATCACGCGACTGCCGCCACCAATGTTAAAAACTTCACCGATCGCCTCTGGAGTGGCTGCGGCTGACAGATTTGCGGCTACGGCATCGCTTACAAAGGTAAAATCTCGTGTTTGCTGCCCGTCACCATAGACGGCGATCGGCTGGTTCTCCAAGACTGCTTTAAAGAACTTGTGAAACGCCATGTCGGGTCGCTGTCGAGGACCGTACACCGTGAAGTAACGCAAAACTGTGACAGGTACGCCAAAGTTGCGGTGGTAGAGCAAACACAACCGTTCGGCGGCAAGCTTAGTAATGCCGTAAGGCGAAACGGGCTGAGGGCAAATCGCTTCATGCGTTGGCAGCGTCTCTGCATCACCATACACCGAGGATGAGGAGGCAAAGACCAGACGCTTGAGCTGTTTTGCCTCTTTTGCCGCTTCTAGCAATGTCTGAGTCGCGTTAACATTACGTTCGGTATAAGTGCGAAACCCACTGCCCCAACTGGCACGGACTCCCGCCTGTGCCGCCTGGTGATAGACCACATCCACTTCAGGCAGAATAGTAGACCAATCCACCTGCTGTATCTCTGCTTTCACAAGCTGAAAAGCGGGATGGTTTGCTAGGTGAGCAATGTTTTTGTGTTTGAGGAGTGGGTTGTAGTAGTCGTTAAAATGGTCGATCCCAATCACACGATCGCCCCGCTTCAGCAAGGCATCTGCCAAATTAGAACCGATGAAACCTGCGACACCCGTAACCACACTGATTGTCATGCCGTCTCAATTAATTCGCACAATGGAATCTTATTACTCTACTAGAGCAGTGGGCTTTCAGTTCATCTAGTCTCTTTTGCCAGCCAGCCAGCTTGACTCAGTAGCATGTCCAAGGTCGGATTAGGATTCTGCTTCCAGCTTAACCGCAGTCTGTTGCCGATCGGGATCATCGTTAACCTGATTGCAGTGACGACACTCACTCGGAGCCGTGCAATTAGGGCAGCCGCGAAAGAAGCGTTCTATATCTTCAATGTCAAGTGCAGCCATACCATCGGAAGACTTGTAGCATTTAATTTCAAACGCATCGACTTTCAGTGAACCTTTGTGTGTGGCGTAACATTCTCCACACTGAGGGCTGAAGTCTAATGTGAGCGATTGCCAGCGAACGGCTTCGAGTAACTTTTTTGAGAGTTTTGTCATCGACGATCGACCTTAGTGACTCTGTTATGGAAGTAACACGTGCATGGTCAGTATGCCCTCAATGCCAAACATATCGGCATAGTCTTTCGGAACCGTATCCTAGAGGGATTAGTCTGCTGCCAACAGAGAATCATTTGAGATTGCGTAGACTCATCTTAGCGGTCAAAGCTAAAACAGGGTTTTTATACGAAAACAAAAACTAGATTACACGACTTCAATCGGTTCCCGCGCTCAGTCAATACAGTTTTCCTCCTGCCTCCTGCCTCCTGCCTCCTGCCTCCTGCCTCCTGCCTCCTGCCTCCTGCCTCCTGCCTTAAATCCTAAGAACTTGTACCGCACTCAAACGAGAACCAATATAAGGTCTGGACTTAAAAATCAAGACAGCCGTGCTTCGGTCGCTTCAAGCCTCCAGGAACAACAGCTTGCAGTGCCTTCTTCTCAGCCGCCTGCACCAAATCGGAGGCAACTCGAGCCGCATACGGGCGAATGAATGACCAGAAGATGGGTGATAGCCAACCTCTAAGAGTGACAGAGTAGGAAACACAGGTACCACACACAGTAGATTTGACCTGGTATGTCACCTGTTCTTCCAATCCCGGTAGCACCAGAATACGCACGCTGAGCAGTTCACCCGGTCGCACACGCTCAACGAAAATTTGAATGGGGATCGGACTAATTCGTGTCGCTGCCTGATAGATTAGCCCTGGCTTGGCGACCAGTCCGTTCGGCACATTTGTGCTGGTAATAATTGGGTGCCAGGAGACATCGGTCAAATCGACAATTTTTTGCCAGAGATCATCTACGGATGCAGAACTTAGCGCCTGATACGTTCTCGCTAAAGAGCATTGAAACCAGCGTTTTTTGCAACGAATGAATTTGGGCGCAAAGCCAAACATAGCGCGATCGCTCCTGGGCAAACCTGACGTTGACTACTGAAACACAATTTGTTAACTAGCTTACATCTGTCTACGGACTATCCATAGCCTAGCGCTCTCATGGCAACTCGGATAGATCCTTATGACAGAACCGACTGTGCAGGAAGATTGTAGATGTTGAGCGCTATAGCTGTCGCCAAAACGCTTAGGACATTGGGATTAAAAGGGGTCTGGGGGTGTTGCCCCCAGCCAGCTTTCGACCTGAGCGCTCAAGCCGAAGGGGGGTTCACCCCTGCACCCCGTCCTAACAGATATGGCTGTGGCTATACTAGACATCTGCTCGAATAGTGAACGAGTAGTCAGCTCCAGGTTCTAGCTGATAGTCACGTTGTTCGAGAAAGCGCCCCAGTGGTTCCTTGATCAGCGCTCGACCGAGCGATGGCTCGACAGACAGTTCGCCACGCTGAAAGCACCACTGAAACTGCCATGCAAATTGATTGGCAATCACCTCGCCCTCCAATATGCCCTGCTGCCAGGACTGACGAAGAATACGAACATGTGCGGTAGTTTCAGGTAAGCGGCGAGAACCCACGATCGTAGTGTTGGCTAAGAAGGACATCGTTAAAGAGCGCGATCGAAGCTAAATAGCATCACCTCATTTTTTAACCCATCAGCGCGATCAATTGCGAGACGCTTTCTGCTTGAGCTTTTGCGGTCTCTGCTTGAGCTTTTGCGGTCTCTGCCTGAACCTTCGCCGTTTCAGCTTGCTGTCGAGTCGTCTCTTTGATGTCATCAAGATCGAAACGAAACGCTGTCATAGACTCAGTCAGCTTACCGATCTGGTCGGCAATGGCTTCAATTTTCGCGTCAAAGGGGTCGAGCTTGATGCCAAAGGTATCGACTTTTGTCTCAACCGTGTCGAGCTTTTGGCTGTATTGCTTGTTTAGCTGCGCCAGTTCAGCGGTTGCCTGCACTAAGGTCGTCAGTAACTGCTGGTTGTCTGGAGATGACTGTCCGGTCATAGACGTGCTGCTTTAGACGGTTGCATGGAATCTTATCTTATTTCTTCTAGCAGCGACGACCTTGCTCTGCTTGAACTCATCGCTTAAGCTCACCACACCAAGCCGCTAGGTTGTAACGTCAAGCTACTCAGAAGCGGTTTGTGCAACCGTCCGGCTATTGTACAAACTCATTGCCTTGTCTATCCCTTGCTTGAGGCTGACTTCCACCGCCCCAACGACGAGATGCAAGACCTCTGCTATGACTTCAGCTTCTTGTGGTGAAAAGCGTCCCAGTACGTGACCGATCGCATCACCCTGCCGTGCCTCTTTCGCACTACCAATGCCAACGCGTAGCCGAGGAAAGGTTTGGGTGCCGAGGTGGGCGATCGCTGACTTCATCCCATTCTGCCCACCAGCGGAACCAGAAAGACGCAGCCGCAATTTCCCCACGGGTAGATCCATATCGTCATAGATTACGAGCACTGATTCTGGCGGCAGCTTGTACCAATCGGTGACGGCTCGAATTGCCTGACCAGAGTTGTTCATATACGTGGTGGGTTTGAGCAGACGGACTTTGACCTGCCCTGCTGCAACGCCCTCACCAAAAATGCCTTGAAACTTACGGTTTTCTGACAAATGAAGCCGCCAGACCTTTGCCAACATATCTACCGCTTCAAAGCCAATGTTGTGTCGGGTGCGATCGTACTTTGCCCCCGGATTGCCCAAACCCACAATGAGTTGCGGAATGATGGGTGCTGCTACAGGTGCCTCTGTCATAGCTTGTCTCTCAGCTAAATTAGCTGCTGGCTTCGCTAGACATGGCGACATCCTTCGTTTCGGCTGCGATCGGATCGGCTGCTACAGAGTCATTTGCATCAGACTCTGATTCACTGGCTACAGCAGCCTCCGAAGACGGCGCTAACGTTGGCTGCGAAGGTTCTTCTAGTCGTGCTTCCATCGGCGCTTTCACTGCCTGTTCGATTTGTTCGGCTTCGCGCTTAAACTCTGCCTCAAATTCTTTGGATGCGTCCTGGAAGCCGCGAATCGCTTTGCCGACACTACGACCAATTTCTGGTAGTTTTTTGGGTCCAAATACGAGCAAAGCCAGAACCATGATCACTGCCATTTCTGGCAACCCAATTCCAAAAATATTCACCGCATCGCCTCCTGCAACCGCTTCGTTAGACTATGAGACTTGTGTAAGACCTTACGATGCAACGCTCTATAGCGCTCAGCCCACGTTTCCAGTCTAGCGCTCACAGTCCCTGAATTTTACTCCGTGTCCGGTGTCATAAAAAATCCCGGTCAAGCCGGGACTTTCAATCATCACTTATTCTATTGAGGCGTTTTTGTCGGGTCGATCGCTCTAACGCATCAGTGCAGAAAGAGCAGATCAGTTACGAATCAGCTAATGCCTCTCCCACAAACCTTTCTTACTTCTGCCTTCTGCCTTCTGATCCTAGCCGCCCAAACCCGTCCAATCAACATCAACATCATTCAGCAGAAGCGAAGAGTTGTAAATCTGCAAAATGATAAGCAGGAATACCAAAAAGAGCAGCATAAAAACACCCATCAACGTTGTGGTGCCCCAACCGGGAACAACCTTACCGTATTCAGAGTTCAGGGGTTTAAGAATGTCTCCTAACCGAGTCCGCTGTGCCATGAGTCACCTATGTTTAGCTCGACAGAACATGTATATTGTTTGTAACATTATATGGCAACGCACTCATAATTTTTCTCGCATATGGAACCCGCAACAGCTCTTAATATTTCGATCTGCGCGACCCTGGTTGGTCTGACGGCATACGCTATCTATACGGCGTTTGGTCCTCCGTCAAAGGCGTTGGATGACCCGTTTGAAGATCACGAAGATTAGGAGCTTTCAGCGGTCAGCAGTCAGCGGTCAGCGGTCAGCTTTTGGGCATTGGGTGTGCTGTAGCAACGAAGAGCTTTCCGCTTCATGCTTGAGGTTTAGCTGATTGCTGATTGCTAGTAGCTGACTGCTTCACTTTAAAGCTGACAATTTCCCAGGGGCGAACTGTTGTAGTTTGCCCCTCTACTGTTTGTGGGTCGATCGCTCGCTCCAATAAATCAACTCGCTCTCCCAACTCCAAACCCAGATCGCTCTGAAAGTTAAGCTGCGCTTCCTCACCGTGGCACTCATAGCAGCGCAAGACCCACTCATCGGTTGAGTCTTCTGACTGCTTGAATGCCATCAGCACAAGATTGTCGGCTCCTAAATCGAGAAGGGAGGCTGTGGGTGGCAAGGTTTTCGGGCGATCGTCTCCGCTCGTAGGAATGACCTGTGCCATGAGCGGCATGTTTAGCTCGTAGCCATGCTTGACGGTTTGAGCGGCTTTCCAGTCGCCTGTGTGGGGATAGAGGGCATAGGTGAAGGAATGCCGTCCTTTGTCCGCATCTGGATCGGGCCATTCGGCACCGCGCAGGAGGGTGAGCCGTAGTTGATTGGGTTTTGCATCGTAACCGTATTTGCAGTCGTTGAGTAAGCTCACGCCATAGTTGCCGTCGCTGAGATCTGCCCAGTGCATGGCAGGAACTTCCCATTGAGCTTTTTCAGCATCAGTCTCCGGTTTTGTCGTTCGCTCAATCACCCCGCAGGGAATCTCATACGTTGCAAAGTCTGCTTCTAGATTCAGAGGAAAAGCCGCTTTAACAAGAACGTGCTCCTCATACCAACCCATAACAGATGTACGAATTTCCAGTATGGGAGAACCTTTTTTCAGCTTGTAGTCATGGTAGAAGGTAGCCAATCCAAGCTTCCGTTTGATCACGATGCGTGGCTCTACAGTCGCTTGACCCTTGTACTCAATGAATATGAGTTTTGTTGGAGGTAAGGGATGTTCGGCATAGTTAGGATCAATGTTCCAAGCATCCCAATATTGCCCAGCATCACGAAAGGACTGAAGCTGGTTACCAGGTCCACTCAGCACTTCGCGTTGTCGAACTTTGTCAAACACACTGGATAAATCTCCGGTTGCTGGATCAACCGTTACGTGTAGAAACTCATTTTCTAAAACGAAACTGGCTACTTCTGCTTGAAGAATGGGTAATTTGGGTTCGCAAGGGCAGAGCCAAAAGCAGCGGTAACCGTTGGCAGGAATATCTTCTGCGATGAATGAGGTGAAACACGATCCTTTGCCATACCTTACCGCCGCACAGTACTGAAGCCTGACTTCTTGTCCCTGTAGATCCAAAAAACGCCACCGAATCTGCTTAATTTCTTCCTCTGATGTCTCTTCGCTTTCTGTCATCTGCCATGTGGGAATCACGACAGCATGGCCAGACCGTTTCCAGCTCAAAGGATTGAACACTACAACCGCTTTAGCGTCTGGATGTGGTGGTGGTGGAAGGGCGAGTTGAGAGGCAATTGTCTTCAAAGCTTCTTCAGTAATGTGCTTGCCGAGGTACTCAACGACTCCCCAATCTGCATTTGCATCCTCAAACACTTCAGGGATGGATGATCCTGGCAGGATATCGTGAAACTGATTGAATAAAACTTTTTCCGAGGCATACTGTAAGTCCGCTTTGGGATACTTAACGCCTGCGCTGATGGTTGCCAGCGATGCCCAGAGTTCAGCTTGATACAACCACTGTTCAGAACGTCGGTTATGACGCTTCTGATCGGCGTGGGTGGTGTAGCAACCGCGATGGAATTCGAGGTAGAGGTCGGAATTCCATGAGGGGAGGGAGTGGGGAGTCGGGAGTCGGGAGTCAGGAGTGAGGTCATTCAAGCTCCGAGCGTCTTCATTGAGGGTTAAAGACTGGTCGTTGAGTGTTGAAGACTCGTTAGTGAGTGTTTGATTCTCATCACCGAGTATCAGAGACTCGTCATTGAGTATCAAAGACTCATTCGAGAGTACCAAAGACTCGTTGTTGGGTATCAAAGACTCGTTTGAGAGTGTTGGAGGTTCGTGATTGAGTATCAAAGACTCGTTTGAGAGTATCAAAGACTCGTTTGAGAGTGTTGGAGGTTCGTGATTGAGTATCAAAGACTCGTTTGAGAGTATCAAAGACTCATTAGTGAGTATCAAAGACTCGTCGGTGAGTGTTGAAGACTCGTCGGTGAGTAGTAAAGACTCGTCGGTGAGTGTTGGAGGCTCGTTCACGACTGTTTGAGCCTGGGCGATCGCTCGTTGCGCTTCACTCCTTAAGTCTGTAGCGACATCAGGCGTGTAATGGGCTTCGAGGTCTTGCAGATAGTCGAGGGCAGTGGAGAATTCTAGCTGGGGGAAGAAGGGTGACTGCTGCCAGCGGCGGGCAATTTCGAGCATATCGCGGGTGGGTCCACCGCCATGATCGCCCACACCGGGGAGCCAGAGGATATCGGGAATGCCTGTTTTGGTTTCCCAGTCGCAGGCGTAGGTTGCCATTTTGATGGGGTCAATGCCTTCGCCAATCGGCGCGGACATGAGGCTGAAGATCTCGGTGCGATCGGGTGCCTGCCACTGAAAGACTTCGTAGGGGAACTTTGTGGTGTCGTTCCAGCGCAGTTTTTGCGTGACGAAGTAATCGATGCCGCCCTGCTTGAGGATCTGCGGGAGCTGCCAGGTGAAGCCAAAGCTATCGGGTAGCCATGCGATGCGGTTGATGCTGCCAAACTTTTCCTGAAAGTAGCGCTGACCGTAAAGCACCTGTCGCACCATTGACTCGCCGCTGATGAGGTTGAGTTCTGGCTCGATCCACAGTCCGCCTACGGGTTCCCACCATCCGGCTGCGATCGCCTGTCGGATCTGCTCGAACAACGCGGGACGGTTTTCCTCGATCCATTCATACAGCGCGGGTGTGGAATGGCAGAAGCTGAGTTCGGGAAAGTCTTTTTGCAGGTTTAGGGCAGACTCAAAAGTGCGTTCGGCTGCGTTCCAGGTTTCGGCAACTGTCCAGAGCCATGCCATGTCGAGGTGGGCGTGTCCGAGGAGGCGGATGCGACGCTGTTTGAGGAGGGGGGAGAGGGGGAGGAGGCGATCGCGGAGGCTTGCCAGAGATTGATTGAAGAGAGAAGGGGTGTGGGGTGTGGGGTGTGGGGTGTGGGAGAGGGCGGGGGAGGCGGAGGGAGCAGAGGAAGCAAGGGAAGAGGGGAGGGTTGACCAGTCGATTTGGGAGACAGCTTCAGATAGGAACTCTAGTTTTTTGGGGGCGAAGGTTTGGAGGTAGAGGCGGAGGATGTCGAGTTCGTCGGCGATGAAGCTGGGTTCAACCGTTAAGAAATCGGGTTTCTGCTCTAACGGTGCTGTCGTCTCCGCTTCGGAACTTGAAGAAACCCGATTTCTAGGAGCAGGGACTTCGTAGTGGCAGACCGATCGCACGAGGGCACCATCGTCGTGTCTGGGGCTAACGAGGCGAAGGGCGATCGCAAACTGATCTCCGGATGTGACGGTTTCGCTGAGCAAGATGCGGGTTACACAGTCAAAGAGATCGCCTGCTTGCACTAAGGCACCGTTGACAAAGATTTGGGCATCGATCGCCCACCATGTCAGGGCTAGTCGCAGGGTTAGTCCTGCCAGTGGGTAGCCAGTCGTTTTTGCCCCCCTAGCCCCCCAATTCTGGGGAGAACCAGAGTCAAAGTCCCCCAGAATATAGCCCTGTCGGGCATTCGAGAAAGGGGGATTTAGGGGGCTGAGAGAATCTGCAAGCGTGGCGTATTCATCTGAAAACTGCTGTAAGTCGTGGGGCACGGTGATGCGTTGACCGAGCCACCGCACTTGTTTGCCCTTTGTCCAGGCGATGTGGTCTTTCTCATTGAGGGGTGCGATCGCCCAGTTGTGCCAGGTGTCGGGCTGGGTTGCCTGAGCGATCGGCAGATCTTCATCGCAGTAGCGCCAACCCGTTTGAACACTGCATTGGGTGAGGCTACGGAGGCGCGTAATGGCTTCCGAAAGCCGATCGGCTGGGGCTGAAACGTTATGGCTCACCACTATCATCGCTTCCACTGACTGCACATCCATAATAGAGGTACAGCGTTCAGCGATGCAGGCATGACGACAAGCACTTACGCGACATTTGTTGAAGGTGCAACCGTTGATGAATTACTACAAGCCAATGCCGTCCTACCGTCGTTGATGGAATACGTGGACGGGACGCTGGTTGAGAAAACGGGCGGGACGCTTCATCACGGTTTGGTTCAAGGAAACCTGAGTATCGAGTGGCTTAATTTCGTAAAGGCGAATCAGCAGAAGGGGAAAGTACTCATCTCACCGCCTTGCGCGACGGTTGAGCAAATTCGTCGTCCTGATGTTGCCTACATGACGGTAGAGCTGCTAGAGCAATATGGGATGCCAGCAATTTTGCCGCAGAGTTTTCCACTAATTGCAGAAGTTGCGTCACCAGAGGACGAAGCAGAAACGCTATTCAGCAAAGCGCGGGAGTATTTGCGATCGGGCTGTCAGGAGGTCTGGTTACTCTTTCCTGAGAACGCGATCGTCATCATCATGACAGCCGACAAGTCGCTGATTTTCACTGAAGCTGAAACGGTGAGCACCCAGACCATCCTGCAAGGCTTCAGTATTTCGGTCGCAGAGTTGTTTGCTTAACCAATGTCTTTAGCGCAGAGTGGTACGATCGAACGTGTATTCTGTCTGCAACCAAACACGGCTATGGGCGTTATCGTACTCATTTTGATGATTGTGCTGTCGATCGTCATGGTTATCTTCGGCGTTCAAAACCCTCAGCCTGTGAATGTCCGGTTTTTCACCATCGAAAGCGGTAACATCTCGCTGTCTTTGGTAATTGTGGTGTCTGCTCTACTGGGCGCTGCGTTGATTGGGCTACTCAGCCTGTGGGATGGCGCACGGCGGGGGCTCCGCAGTATGCGAACGACTAAACGACTGACGAGCCTGGAGCAACAGAATGTGGAGCTAGAGCGGCTGAAAGCTTCGCTGGAGCAAGAAAATGCTGCCTTGAAAGAGCGGAATGATCAGTTGGAGAATGTGAAACAGACGATCGAGGTTCAAGCGATCGACTCCGACGGCATGATGAGCGATCGCTGACAGTTTCATGACTGCTGACCACTTCTAGATTGGGCGTAGTGACGCTAACGTGACCTGGTTGTTTTGCCATCTTTCGTTCCTGCTTTTACGAGTCCGCTCACAAAAGGCTGAGCCGACATAGCAGCGTTTCCTCTGTCTATAGGGGAGTTGTCGGCTTCTGTCTGTAGTGGGGTTAATCTTGATGGTCACATCGTTAGATTACGTGGAGGCAATGATTAGGAGACGTTTATGACATTTACAACATCGACTCTGAATAGCGAAAAAGTTACAGCGTTTCAAAATCTGGATGTGGATCAACAACTCGCGTTGTTTTGGTTCATCTACACCGAAATGGGCGAATCGATTACACCCGCTGCACCAAGCGCTAGCACTGCTTCTCCAACGATCGCAGAAGCACTTTTTGAACAGGTAAAACACTTATCCGATGAGGAGCAATTGCAGGTGCAGCGCGATCTGCTTACCCGCAAGAACACTCTCTTCGCACGGGAATACGGTGCGATCGGCGATACAACTAAACTACTGTTCTGGTATCTGCTGGCTCAAGGCATGGATAGCGGCACTGTCATCCCCGTGCCTTCTGATTACAAGCTGTCGGCTGAAGCAGAGTCCCTGTTCAACCAGATTAAGCGACTGGAATTTAGTGAGCAAATTACCCTCTTCCGCGACATCGTTTCACCAACGGGTGTCGACCCAAACGTAGTCGAACATGACAGTGCAACGGGCTTGTAAGGCAGCATAGTTTATAGGGACGTTATGTGTAACGTCCCTACAGACCCACAAGTCATTGAGGACTGGTATAAGATCGAAGACTGACCATTCAATGTGCGCCTCATGACCGCTGCTTCCCGTCGCTACCACATCACTACCTTCGGCTGCCAGATGAACAAAGCCGACTCCGAGCGCATGGCTGGCATCTTGGAGACAATGGGCTTTGAGTGGGCAGAGCAACCCGACGATGCCGACCTGATTCTCTACAACACCTGCACTATTCGTGATAACGCCGAGCAGAAGGTTTATTCTTACCTGGGCAGGCAGGCAATTCGCAAACAAACCAAGCCTGATCTGACCTTAATTGTCGCGGGCTGTGTAGCGCAGCAGGAAGGCGAACAACTTTTGAGGCGAGTACCAGAACTCGACCTGGTGATGGGTCCGCAACACGCCAACCGCCTGCAAGATTTGCTAGAGGACGTGTTTAGCGGTAGTCAGGTGGTAGCGACAGAACCGCTTCACATCATGGAAGATATCACCAAGCCGCGACGAGACAGTACCGTCACTGCCTGGGTTAACGTCATCTACGGCTGTAACGAGCGTTGTACCTACTGCGTTGTGCCGAATGTGCGTGGTGTAGAGCAATCTCGTACGCCAGAAGCGATTCGTGCTGAAATTGAGCGGTTGGCACAGCAAGGCTTCAAGGAAATTACGCTGCTGGGACAGAACATTGATGCTTATGGGCGCGATCTCCCTGGCACAACGCCCGAAGGTCGGCATCAGCACACCCTGACCGATTTGCTCTACTACATCCACGATGTACCGGGTATTGAGCGCATTCGGTTTGCGACCAGCCATCCTCGCTATTTCACCGATCGCCTGATTCGTGCTTGCGCGGAGTTGCCCAAAGTCTGCGAACATTTCCACATTCCGTTCCAGTCGGGCGACAATGACATTCTTAAAGCAATGGCGCGGGGTTACACCCATGAGAAATATCGCCGCATCATCGATTCCATTCGTCACACTATGCCCGATGCTGCCGTTAGTGCCGATGCGATCGTGGGCTTTCCCGGCGAAACCGACGCACAATTTGAGCAGACGCTAAAGCTGATTGATGATCTTTGCTTCGATCTGGTGAATACGGCTGCCTATTCGCCTCGCCCTAATACACCAGCGGCACTGTGGCAAAACCAGGTGAGTGAAGCGGTGAAAACCGATCGTCTCCAGCGGATTAATCGTCTTGGCTCGACCAAAGCAATGGAGCGATCGGAACGGTATCGCGATCGCATCGAAGAAGTGCTGGTTGAGGCACAGAACACCAAAGACCCCACTCAAGTGATGGGTCGCACCCGCAGCAATCGCCTGACCTTTTTCCCTGGCGACATTGCCACAATGCAAGGCAAATTAATTAACGTCAAAATTACCGAAGTACGAGCGTTTAGCCTCACAGGTTGCAGACTGTAAACGCGATCAGCCATAGTTAACGGGTCGCTAGTTGGCGGGGTTGCTTTGAGATTTGTGTTGCGATGAGAGCGCGTCAATCAGCTTTTTCTCACGCTTGAGTTTTTCTTCCATGTCCTGGATTTGCTCTTTGCGTGCCTCTAGCTCCAACGCACGGCGATCGAGTTCCTGGCTTTGCAGGGTCAGCGACTGTCGCCACTGCTCGGCGCGTTCGGTTTCGTGCTGCAAAAACTCTGGCGTAATGCCATTGACCAGAAAATTTTGTACCAGTTCCAGCAGCCACTCTTTCGCGTCGTTGATGGTCAAAACCTGACGACTGGTGCCCAACTCGACCAGGACAAACATGCCTTCGCTAAAACTACTGACTTCGCTTGAGAGAATGACCTCTTCTTCAGGCAGCAGTGTCCACGCGTTTTCAGACTTCTGACGCGCTAAGAGCTGTAGCCCTACTTTACCTAAAAGCCCTTTTTTTTGTACCTGCGCCAGATACAGCATTCCCTATCTCTGCCTTCGTTGGTTTAAGCATAACCGTATATCGTCTTGGCTAGACCTTCAAGAGTGGGGCGAACATCCTGGTGCCACGTTTCAAGCTGTAATCGTTAGACAGCAGGCTGAAGCGGTGTCTCTTCCAATGAGTATAACCTTTCTCACCTGACTACTAGTCTTTACATCACATCATTACAGTGTGTGTGAAGTCTATCGATGAATCTTTGATCCTCATTCACCAGTCTTTGAGTCTCGACCGTCAATGATTAAACCTTGTTCACGAGTCCTGCTCACTGGCAGTCGAGCCGTGGAACCTTGCTCACCAGTCTTTGATGCTCACTCGCACTGATTGAATGCAGAGCGAATGGCTTCACAACGTCTAAACTTTCTGCACGAACGATCGTCCCAGTAACCCCTGTGGTCGCACCATGAGCATGATGAACAACAGCCCAAAGGCGATCGCATCTTTATAAGCAGAGAACTCTCCTGGCACGAAGGCTTCGATGAGTCCAATCACCAAACCACCAGCTACCGCACCCGGAATACTGCCTAAACCGCCCAACACGATGACTGCCAGACCCTTTAGCCCAAAGCCGATGCCAAAATATGGTCCGGCGATGCTGACGCTAGAACCGACGAGTGTGCCCGCTAAGCTGCCTAGAAAACCGCTGACGAAAAAGGTGAGAACAATAAAGCGATCGGTATCAATGCCCAACAAGCTTGCGGTTGTTGCATCTTCTGCCACTGCTCGCATTGCTTTGCCGTATTTGGTAGCGTTAATCAGGTACGTGAGAACGGTCAAAATGACAGCAGAAACGACAAAGATCACGATCTGCACACTGCGGATGGGAATGGGATTCTCTGCTGTCCCGAAATTAATCGCAGGCGGCAGGTTGCCATAGGTATCAGCGGGAAACGTGTAGCTCTCTGCACCGACCAGATACTGAATCACATTCACAATCACAAACGCGACACCGAGACTGGAAACGACGGTAAGTAACGGGTCGGCTCGTTGTCGTCGCAGTGGTCGAAACGCCAATCGCTCAACGACGACGCTCACTAGCCCACAGAGAATGCCACTGAGAACGATCGCCACGGCAAACGGCATCTTCACAGGCAACATCGCATTTGCCAACAAGCCATTAAAGCCAAAGGCACCACCAATGAGCACATAGGTAAAGTACGCGCCTAAAGTGAAAATTGCCCCATGGGCAAAGTTGATAATGCCCAAAATGGAGAAGACAAGCGTGTAACCCAAGGCAAAAATGGCGTAGACGCTGCCGATCGACAGTCCGTTAAGAACGTTTTGAAGGAAGATGGTCAGGGTCATGAGGTGAGGAGTGAGGGGTGGGCGATCGTGGCTTAGATGGCTGTAACACCACCCAAAATTCGGCATAATCGAGTTACTTCAGCACCCTTCAGCTCAACAACTCTGCACGAAAGATGGAGGTCAAGGCGATGTCAGCGCTCACAGTCAATCTAGACCCAATTATCCACTTAACCGATGAGCAGTTCTTTCAACTTTGTCAGGTCAATCGGGACTTACGGTTTGAGCGCACTGCAAACGGAGATCTCATCATCATGACACCTACAGGTGGAGAAAGCAGTAATCAGAATGCTGAGCTAACAGTTGATCTTGGTTTGTGGAATCGTCAGGCTCAGATGGGAGTTGTCTTTGATTCATCGGGTGGCTTTAAGTTGCCCAATGGAGCCGATCGCTCTCCCGATGCTGCCTGGGTTGCCTCACACCGCTGGAACGCACTGACACCGGATCAACGCCGCAAGTTTCCACCGTTAGCACCCGATTTTGTCATTGAGCTACGTTCTCCAAGCGACGATCTAAAACCATTGCAAGCAAAGATGCAGGAGTATCTTGAGAACGGAGTCCGGCTCGGTTGGCTCATCGATCCGCAAAATCGCAGCGTGGAAATCTATCGCAGCGATCGTCCCGTCGAAGTTATTGCAACCCCAGCCCGACTGTCTGGTGAAGACGTTTTGCCAGACTTTGTGCTGGATATTCAATAGTTAGACCTCATCTTTGTTGTTTTGATTCTTGAGTTGGGAATTCTTGACACAAAGCAAAAATTTAGTGTGTTTAGAATCCGCCTTCTATGAAACAAGTAAAATTGCTGTCTGCTGGAGATCGCGTAGAAATCACTGAAGAAGGAGCACTCGCTCATCAACGACACCATGACGACCATGTAGATGTTGTGGCAAAAGTATCGCCACCTTTTACAAGAACTGCTGCGGAAGGTGTGAAACAAATCGTCTTTACTTTCCCTGAGCCTGGTTTCAAAGGCACAATTGTTGAAGTGAGAAGACGTTGGTGGGAGCAACCTGGCTATGACTACCTAGTGAGATGGGACGAATGTTCTGGGCAGAGTTGGCATCTGTTAAAGCATCTTCTTCTGATCGAGTAAAACCTTACTTTCCTAAACATCGGGGTCAATTGCCTATAAGTTAGGTTTCCTACGTCAACTCAACAATTTTCATTTTGCTCGTCTCTCTTCAGCGAGCGCCATCTCCGTTGCTCAAGATAAAATGTAGGGGTACGTTGAAGAGAGGTCAAGCCTATGATCATTCGGCAGCCCCGCTATAGCAAAGAGGAATTTGCTCGTCGTGGCAATGAGATCTACGAGTCTCAAGTGCGATCGCAAGTTGAGAAAGGCAATTACGGCAGAATCGTGGCGATCGACATCGAAACCGGAGCTTTTGAGGTGGCTGACGACATTGTGACTGCATCAGAGCAACTCCTTGCTAAATACCCTGATGCCCAAACCTGGTTCATCCGCATTGGACATCGGGCAGTCTACCATTTTGGTGCACGAAGTCTGAAAGAAACGCCATGATGTACGGCTCGGTGAATCAAAGTTGTGAAGCGATACTTCCAGTCGTCGTGAAGAACGATACCAAAACGCAACTTGTTGATGCAGTGATTGATACAGGTTTTTCGGGCTTCTTGACCTTGCCTTCTAGTACTATCACTGCGCTAAATTTGACTTGGAAGGGGCGTGATGTTGCAACATTGGGAGATGGCACGTCCTGTATTTTTGAAGTGTATATCGCGGCTGTCATTTGGGATGGACAATATCGCACGATTGACATTAACGAGTCAGAAACAGTGCCGTTAGTTGGGATGCGATTGTTGCGAGGCTACGATCTGCACATCCAGACCGTTGAGGGCGGTTTCGTTACGATCGATGCGTTACCAATCATGGTTTAGAAGTTACTGGTGAGGCACGGTCTAACAATACACTGGAGCGGACGGTAGAGAGTTTTCGCACTTCGTTTCGGTCATATCTGCCGCCGCTCACTTTAACCGTTGGCATCCCGAAAGAAATCGGGTTTCTGGACGCAACCTGGAGGCTCAAACGATAGCATTTTGTGGAGAAACCGGGTTTCTGGACACAGCCTGGAAGCTTAAACGATATCGGTTTGAGAAACCCGGTTTCTGGGTAAGCCCTTCTTTACTTCAGATACGTAAACTTGCCACTATTGCCATTGGCATCCATCTTGATCTGAGCCACGTAGAACTCTTTTTGTACAATCTCGCCTTCAGGTGTAAAAGAAATTTCGCCGAGTGGGGTGTTGTATTTGCCGACCAGCAGTTGCTTGTTAAGCGCTACTCGCAAGGCGGGCAACGCTTGCTGACTGACCTTTGACTGTCGATCGACTGCCTGCAGCGCCTCCACAAACACCTGTACGCCAGCAAAGGCTTGGGCGCTGAACTGAGGCGGTTCTTTTTTGAACTGACTGCGGTAGGCATCGCGGAAAGCAGCATTGATGTCACCGGGTTGCTCTGGACTGTACGCTTGAGCGATCAGCACACCGTCACAGAGCGCTTTGCAAACGGGAAAAACATTGGATGTGTTGAGTCCATTGCCGCCAATGATTAACCCTTTGTAGCCCAGTTCTCGCAGTTGGCGCACCAGGTTGCCACCATCGGCTGCAAGACCAGAAATAATGACGAGATCGGGCTTTAGATTAATAGCAGCGGTTGCCTGACTTTGAAAATCTGTATCCGTTGTTTGAAACTTCTGCACTGTAACAAGTTCAAGGTTCTGATCCTTCACCGTTTGCTGAAAAATCTCGGTTTCAGACTTGTTGAACGCATCATTTTGAGCATAGAAGACCGCTACCTTTTTGATTTGAGGATTGATCTTGAGCGCTGCTTTGACCGAGTTGGGAGCCACCACCGAAACGGGTGCGGAGACACGAGCGATGAAGTCACCAATTTGCGGGATGCCCTTAGCCGTGTTGGAGGGTCCGAGGACGGGGACTTTGGCACGATCGGCGATCGGGTCTGCACTAAACGCCTGCTGTGAGAGCGTGGGTCCTACAATGCCCACTACTTTATCTTTGGTAATGAGCGCCTGGAACGCGTTGATTGCCCCCTGTTCGTCGCCGCCTGTGTCTTGAAAGACCAGCTTGATCGGTGTGCCATTGATGCCACCTTTGCTGTTGAAGTATTGCTCGGCGATTTTTGCACCTGCAACTTCTTCCTGTCCCAGCAACGCCACATTACTGGTTTGGGCGACACCAATACCGATCGCAATCCCTGTCGCACTACTGGTTAGAGATGCACCGGATGCTTGAGGCGAGGCAGTTGTCGTAGGGGCAGGATTGGGACTACAGGCACCCAGCGCGATCGTTAGAGCCGCCAACAACGAGAACTGAACGTTTGTGTGCATATCTTTCCGCTTTAGATTCGGTTTGATGAATCGATTGTGAGCCGTGGATGGATCGCATAGCCGCAGTTTTTATTTCACCATATCCTGTCACCCCTTGCGCGGCTTCTTAACCCTGAGGAGGGTGCCTTGAGGTAGATTGCTTGCGCTCGCCTGTTACTGTGCGTTGACACCAGAGGCAGGGATCGCATTCAAACGATGAACAGACAATGCACTTTTTGAAGGATTAGATCGTGTTGTAAATTAGTTTAAGGTAGCGATCGTGAATCGTTAAAACCACTTCTATGCAGACATTTCAGGAGTTTGCATGTGACACTTTATGAGGACGAAACTCTGCCTGCACCCCGTCTTTCCAGGTGACGTTAAACCGATCACATAGGCACGTAAACTTTGATTTCTTTGGCTGTTGTGTAAAGAATCGCTCTGTTAGTCTCAGAGGGTCAGTGGCTTGCCAAAATTGTTAGCAAGCTTGGCAAGGTCTGAGTTTCCAACGCTGCTTAACGCTTAGTTTTTGTTTACATCACGAGCTAGCTTCATTCACAACAATAACGTTAATTAATGCGTCGAGCTATGAACCATTACGCTGCAAAATGGATTGAAGATTGGTGTGCCGAAAACGGTTGGACTGACGTGTTTCAGGAACGCACTGACTACTGGGCGTTTCCTCCCAATGCCGTGATGCCAGTACCCATTCCAACTCAGGTGTTGCAGTCAATGAAGGCAAAGCAAGGCTTGTGTTTTGAAGAAAGAGTATGGTGCGCTGCTGCTGGATTGAGCGCCATCACGGCTGGAGCGTTTAGCTATTTCTTTGCAACACCGATGCCCTTAGTTGCTGCGTTTGCTTTCTGCGCGATCGTCATGGCACGTATGGAAGCTGATGAGGTTTAGCTTGGACGATATTAGTTTGGACGACGGTGGGCAGCGATCGTCCGTCTCGAAGAAGCGAAAGTTTGCTTGGTCTAACGTGTTCATCCCCTATCTCTGCTCAGGCAAGGTAGGGGATTTTTTGGTTGCTCTGACCGCTGCTTCCCCAGGCACCTGTAATGCTACAGCAGGGGTATCGTATATAGTGTAGAGTGTGCCAGCTTGCTACCGGATGGCTTAGTCATGAAGTCTTCTGTCTCTTCCTGCCCGGTTCCGTTCGAGCAGCAACCCTTAAATGAGTACCAGGAACTGCAAGAATCCTGGTTTTTTCGTTGGTCAACGCTTGGTTTGCCGCAATATATTCGCAAGCTGCTCTGGGTTTGGGGCTGGAGTTGGCTCATTGTCGGACCGATCGCGGCTGCCAGTTTTCCGATCGCCAAATATCCCGCTCAGTTTGTCCTCAGTGGTACCGCAGGAGCGGCTCTGTGCCTCTCGTTGGTGCTCTTACGCTTGTATCTAGGCTGGACATACATCCAATCACGTTTGTCTGCCAGCACAATTTTTTACGAAGAATCGGGTTGGTATGACGGTCAGCTTTGGGCAAAGCCGCCCGAAATGCTTGCCCAAGATCAGCTGGTTGTGACCTACCAAATTCAACCCATTCTCAAGCGCCTTACGCAAACGTTTGGGGCGCTGGCGATCGTGGCGATCGCGGGTGCGTTGGCATGGCAGTTGGTGTAGTAGAAGGCGGAAGGCAGGAGGCAGAAGGCAAGGGTCAGCGGTCGGCGGTCAGCGGTCAGCGGTCAGCGGTCAGAATCAATTCAACACTCCCCATCTCCCCATCTCCGCATCTCCCCAGCCCCCCATCTCCGCATCTCCCCAGCCCCCCATCTCCGCATCTCCCCAGCCCCCTAGCTCCGCATCTCCCCAGCCCCCTAGCTCCTCATCCTCTCATCCCCTCACCCCTCTCTTCCTCAAAACTTTTCCCCCTCCGTCCCCTTCCAATGCTAAAGTCTTACGCATGACAAGGGGAAGACGCACGCAAGCCGCAGAGCTGGAAGTTAGGTTACTGCGCGAAGGTATTATCGAATCCAAGCACTACGTCCAAGCGGTTATTTGTGATAACCGAGGACGAAATCTTTTGGTGGCTGGAAGTGCCGAGACGGCAACGTTTGTACGATCGGCATTAAAGCCTTTTCAGGCGTTGGCGGTGACGACGACAGGCACGCTAGAACGCTATGGCTTGAGCGATCGCGATCTGGCAATTATCTGTAGTTCGCACAAGGGCACGATCGAGCAAGTCCGGCAAGTCTTCAACATTCTCTGGCGTGCCGATATCGACCCAACGGTGCTCCAATGCCCAATTCCGATCGGCAAACGCAGTCGCCTGGAATACAACTGCTCTGGCAAACATGCTGGAATGCTGGCAGTTTGCCAACAGCGTAATTTTCCCCTCAGCAGCTACCTCCAGCGCAGCCATCCCGTCCAGCAACTGATCTTACAAAAGGTCGCTGAACTGCTGCGAATGCCTGCCGAAGAATTCATCAGTGCTCGTGATGACTGTGGCGCACCTACCTACTTCATGCAGTTGGGGCAGATCGCCTCTCTGTATGCCCGCCTTGCCTCTGGTGACAGCTTGGATATGGAACGCATCGTGCGGGCAATGACGCATCATCCTGCTATGGTATCGGGTGATGGTGAGTTTGACACTGAGCTGATGCGCCTGACCGAGGGTGAACTGGTCAGTAAAGCAGGAGCAGAAGGCATTCAGTGCATTGGGCGTTTGGGCGAAGGCATGGGCTTGGCGATCAAGGTGATGGACGGCGCGAAGCGAGCAAAGTACGCTGTTGCCATTCATTTACTAAAACAAATGGGCTGGATCAGTCCGTCTGTGTCTGAAACCCTTTCGGAAAGCTTTATGACGATGAGCAACGTCACTCGTCTGGAAGTTGCAGGCGAATTGTCGATGCTGTGAGCCTTATGACTGAAAGGTGGATAGTAACCAGGCAACTACCTGGCTATCATCCAGTTGTCGCCGTCGGATCATGGCTTCGCAGAGCACTGCCATCTCTAGCCCTGGTAAAACCTGAGATTGGTCAATGCGCCTGCTACCATTGCTAGCGACTTGAAACGCGATAATCTGCGCGTTTTCGACATCAACCACCCAATATTCAGCGATCGCCATCGCTTCGTAGAGCAACCGTTTCTTGCCCAGATCAGCATCGAGTGACGAATCAGCCACTTCGATCGCCAAATCAGGCGCGGGGATTTCATCCAGATTGGTAATGCTGCTGCCCTGGGGAGCAAGTGTGGTGCGCTCGCCCACGTAGTAGGAAACATCTGGCTGTGCTTCTCGGACACCCGTTTTGCGGTAGCTACAGTTAATAAGACCTTTAATAGAAATGCCTTTAAGGGCGCAGAACAGCGTGATCGCAACATGAATAATACCGTTGTCGCTGGCGTGATCCGGTCCGACTCCCATTGTTTCTACCCTCATCTGCCCGTCGAAGTAATACCCTTTCGCTTTAGCGTAAGCAGGATCGTCAATGATCCTCAGGTACTCGTCCCAGGTGGCAGTGACCCAGGTATCCGTTAACAGTTTAGGCTGTAGTTGAATCATGGTGAGGGGTGAGGAGTGAGGGGTGAGGCTATCGCTCTATTTGAACAATAGCGAATTTCGATCGCAAATGATGCCTCCTGACTAGGGGCTGTCATCAATGACCACTACACAGTACTTGCAGCAAGGTTTCCAGCCCCTAGCCTGGTGTGTTGGGGCAGACGTGACATGCTGATACCGCAAGGTTTCGGAGCTGAATTGATGACATGCCCTAGCACTGATACTGAAACAATGTGAGCTGAGACACTATCCAACCAGGGAGGCTGTTAAGATGCAGAACATACAATTTAGAAGAGTTCTCCCGGTATCCCATGAACGACACAGTTCTGCAAGTCAACAACCTTGAAGTTCAGTTTCAGCCCGATGGACGGTTGATCAAGGCAGTAGATGGCATTTCGTTTGCGGTCAAACGAGGTCAAACGCTGGGCATTGTAGGCGAATCAGGTTCAGGGAAATCGGTGACATCGCTGGCGGTGATGGGGTTGGTGCCGTCTCCTGGCAAAGTGACCGCAGGCGAGATTTTGTTTTGGGGTGCCGAGCGTGAAGCGCAGGCGATCGACCTCACCAAACTACCCAAACGTCAGCTTGAAGACTATCGAGGTGGCGAAATCTCGATGATCTTTCAGGAGCCGATGAGTTCGCTCAATCCGGTCTACACGATCGGCTTTCAGCTTGTGGAAGCGATTCGTCTGCACAAACGAGTCACGCAGAAAGAGGCTGAACGGGATGCGATCGCCCGGCTTCAAGAGGTGCGCCTGCTGCCAGACGACGAGACGATGAAGCAGCGCTATCTGGAAGATCTTCAGCACAATAATCCTGATGCACCGTTACCATCGGCACCAGAGGTAGAACATCAGGTGTTTCGTCAAAAAGATGCCTTCCTCAACCGCTATCCCCATGAGCTGTCGGGCGGACAGATGCAGCGGGTAATGATTGCAATGGCGATCGCCTGTGACCCTGCCCTCTTGATTGCTGACGAACCTACCACCGCGCTAGATGTCACCGTCCAGGCAACCATTTTGGCTTTGCTGCGCGACTTGCGCGATCGACGCGGGATGTCCATGATGTTCATCACTCACGATCTGGGGTTGATTGCCGAGATTGCCGATGACGTTGCTGTGATGTATCAGGGCAAAATCGTTGAAGCGGGTCCTGTTCTACAGATCTACTCAAATCCGCAGCATCCCTATACGAAGGGCTTATTGACCTGCCGACCCAGACTCGATCGTCGCCTGCATCTGCTGCCCACCGTTTCAGACTTTATGCAGGTCAGCACGTCACCATCGGGCGAATTGCTGATTGAAGAACGCGAAACGGATGTCGATCGCGCGCTCCATCTCGCCCGCGAAGTCAGCCAGGACGAACTCGACCAGCGGTTAGCCACACTCCAACAGGCAACACCACTACTGTCTGTACAGAAGCTACGGGTACAGTTTCCTGTGCGTGGTGCCTTTGGGCAAACCAAACGTTACTTTGTGGCTGTGAAGGATGTCTCCTTTGACGTTTATCCGGGTGAAACGCTGGGACTTGTCGGTGAATCTGGCTGCGGTAAATCCACGCTTGCACGCGCCATTCTGCAACTCATCAAGCCTGCCAGCGGCACCGTGCGCTTTGAGAATTTGGATGTCACAGCACTCTTGCCCAACGAGATGCGGCGATTGCGGCGAGAAATGCAGATTATTTTTCAGAACCCGTTTGGTTCTTTGGATGCTCGTATGACGGTCGGTAAAGCGGTGATGGAACCGATGCAGATTCACGCCAAACCTAGAGAACGGCAAGAACAGCGCCAACGTGCCATCTATTTGCTGGAGCGAGTGGGCTTGAACGCCGATGCTCTGAACCGCTACCCTCACGAGTTTTCCGGTGGGCAACGGCAGCGGATTTGCATTGCCCGATCGCTCGCCCTCAACCCCAAATTCATCATCTGCGATGAGTCCGTTTCAGCGTTAGATGTCTCCGTACAAGCGCAAGTGCTAAACCTGTTGAAAGAGCTACAGAGTGAATTTAATTTGACCTATATTTTCATCTCCCATGATTTAAGCGTGGTGAAGTTTATGAGCGATCGCATTATGGTGATGAACAAAGGCGAAATTGAAGAAATTGGTTCGTCTGAACGCGTCTATCGAGAACCACAAAAAGAATATACGCGCCAGCTCATTGCTGCTATTCCAGAAAGTAGTTTGGAAAGCATACGCGATCGCCAAGCCGATCGAGGACTCCCCGTTAGTTAGGCACATCGATCGGCTGAGCGTTCCTAAATTCAGGCAGCTTCTCATAGAATAATGACATTCCTAAGCAGTAAAGACTAATGTCTTGTGTGCAATGGAGAGAACCTTTAGGTTGCGAGACATTCAAAATTGCCTGTAACTTCGTTACATCGATTGGCGAGCGAAAGCATGTGCGTTTCAGCCTTTAATTCACAGCATGAGTGATTTGGTTAAGCATAGTAATAACTTCAACTTTTTACGGCTTTTGTTGACCGTACTTGTATTGCTATCGCATTCACCAGAATTGACTGACGGCGATCGACATCGCGAAATCCTCACCAGTCTCTTCCATACAATCTCGTTTGGCGAACTGGCTGTAGACGGCTTTTTCTTGCTCAGCGGTTATTTGATCACTCAAAGCTGGCAGCGCACCCCCCAACTCTTTAACTTCTTAAAGAAACGCATCTTACGCATCTACCCAGGTTTTATAGCTGCAACCCTTGTATGCGCTTTTATAGTTGCACCTCTAGGGGCATCTCATCCCAATTATTTCGCTCAGTTTGATGCATTTCAATTTCTCAAAGGAATGCTGCTGTTGAGTCCACCCGTTGTACCTCCTGTTTTCGTTGGTCAACCGTATCCTTTCGTAAACGGTGCCATGTGGACAATCGCTTACGAATTTCGATGTTACTTGCTTATAGCCGTATTTGGCATATTTGGTATCATCGATCGCCGAAGATTATGGCTCCTGTTTTCTATTTGTGTACTTATTCTTTCTATTTTTCCAAGCTTTCTAAGCAAAATAAATGTTCGTGAATCATCCTATTTGTTTGGCAGTCCTAGTGACTTTATTCATTTCCTTACTTTCTTCTGTGCGGGAGGATGTTTCTATCTCTTTCGTGAGCAAATCCGTTACAGTCAAACTTGGGCGCTTCTTGCTCTTCCCATCGTCATACTGAGCTTATTTGAATTGAAGGCGCTGCGTCTTGCCTTGCCCACAATGGGTGCGTACATATTTTTTTGGTTTTCCTTCTTAAACCTACCGATGTTAAAGCGCTTCGGAACCGTTTCTGATGTTTCGTATGGTGTTTATCTCTATGGATGGCCCACTCAAAAATTGCTAATTTGGTACTTGCCGTTACTCTCACCCTGGTTAGTGTTTGTATTAGCCTGCGGCATAAGCTTTGTCTGCGGTCTCTTAAGTTGGCATCTGGTAGAAAAACCTTTTCTGCGGCTCAAAAGTTTCTAATTATCGTTGATGCTTAATGAACCGATAAGACGACTGATAGGACGATCGCGCAAAGTTTATCGGTCAAAGGCTGGAAGTTGAGTTAACGTAGCTGCAATGCTACCAATGTGGTGGGTAGTCTGAAGGTTCAGCAAGCCTAGAATTTAGCGATCGCCATCATGCTGTCAGACAAAAAGCGCGCCTCCCGTAATCGCACGATCGTACTGAGTGATGTAGAGCGATCGCTCTACAAACAAAGGCTGATCCAACTACACCAACCCGCTGCGTTAGACGCTATTGTTAACTGCACCATTCATCAAGACTTACTCACTGCTTTAGGCTGGTTGCCGAGACAATCAGTTGATTTGTTGGTGGTTGATCCGCCGTATAACTTAAACAAAACATTTAACGATCGCAGCTTTAAGCAAAAAGATTTGGCTGTTTATGCAGAATGGCTAGACACTTACTTCAGTCATTTTGAAACCATCTTGAAACCGACTGCCTCTCTTTATATTTGCTCAGATTGGCAATCATCGCCCGCCGTTTTTGACGTAATCCAACAGCGATTTCAGGTGCGTAATCGCATCACATGGGAACGCGAAAAAGGTCGCGGAGCCGCTAGAAACTGGAAGAATGCTTCGGAAGATATCTGGTTTTGTACTGTTTCTGACACGTACACCTTTAATGTGGATGCTGTCAAACTGAAGCGCAAAGTCATGGCTCCCTATACAGTGGCTGGTATACCCAAAGATTGGGCTTTGACAGAGGCAGGAAACTTTCGTCTCACGTACCCTTCTAACCTTTGGACTGACCTGACGATTCCGTTCTGGTCAATGCCGGAAAATACCGATCACCCCACTCAAAAACCGGAAAAGTTAGTGGCGAAAATGATTCTTGCCAGCTCTCACCCTGGAGACGTTGTGTTTGATCCCTTCCTGGGTTCTGGCACCACATCAGTTGTCTCCAAAAAGTTGGGCAGACGCTACATCGGCGTGGAGCTTGACGAGATGTACTGCTGTTTGGCTGAAAAACGCCTTGCGATCGCCGAGGCGCATCCGTCCATTCAAGGCTATGCTGATGGCGTGTTTTGGGAGCGCAACACCTTGCACCAACAGGTACGCTCTACCGAGAAGCGCTCTACCGAGAAGCGCTCTACTCGCCACGCAGAGGGGTTGCAGTCATAGATACCGCTACTCTTCAAAGGTCATCAAAAGGATTGAAGAACCGGGGTGGAGGAATATCTCGTTCTTTATTTGCCAGTTCAGAGGGTGGACGATCGCTGCTCCACGCCCACCATATCTGCCCACATTGACATTCATAAAACTCTTGCCACTTACGGCGATGATCTTCGGTGTAAACGGGCGATCGCCGATTCACCCACACCCGCTTTGCCTCTTTGCTGGACGATCGACAGGCAGGACAGCAAAACTCTGTGGCATGAACGGCGGGTTTAATCCAATCAGGAGGAGTCAGCTCAAACGCTTCCATGCAGACAAATAAGGAGGAACACCGCTTCTATTATCAACCTTTTAACCCTCAATCTGCTCAGTGACTCAGAGGCAATCGGTGGTATTCATCCTCTTCTCAGGCGATCGGTGCGACTCCGAATAAGTTTTGAGAAATAACTGGGATTTAATGCTTGCAAAGGCGCTGAAGTCGTCTACTTTAGGTATGGTCTTACTGAAGTCTTAATCACAAACTTGTAGACTTTCAGTGCATAACGGTTCAGGCTGTAGTGGTACACAAACGCTGAAAGATTTGGAGTCTGAGGCACCGCGCCTAAGCCGCACTACATTACCGCATACGCCAATGGCATCGCTGCAACCGCGTTCAGAAGGAACATTCAACCTATGCCGCTACTTAACATCATTTCGTTTCTCGGCATCTTTGGATTGTGCTTCATTGCGTGGCTTTTTTCAGAAAACCGTAGTCCACGAGTGTTTCCCTGGCGCGTGGCGATCGCGGGCATTCTGCTTCAGCTTGCCTTAGGCGCGTGTGTGTTTATTCTGCCGGGAACACGGGATGCGCTCCAGGTTTTCAGTAATTTGCTGAACAGCGTGTTTGATGCCGCTGACACCGGAGCACGGTTCGTCTTTGGTCGAAATATCGTGCCCGTACCAGGAACACCGCCGGATGTAAATTTGGGCTATATTTTTGCGTTTCGAGCACTGCCAACAGTGATCTTCTTCTCTGGTTTGATGGCACTGCTGTACAACATTGGTGTCATTCAGGTTATTACCAATGTCTTTGCCAAAGTGTTTTACGCGACGATGCGGTTGAGTGGAGCAGAGGCATTGAGCGGCGCTGCCAATATTTTTGTCGGCATTGAGGCGGCGATCGTGGTGAAGCCATTTTTGCCCAAGATGACCCGTAGCGAACTGTGCGCCATTCTTGCCTGCTGCTTTGGCACCGCTGCGTCCTCCACGCTGGCAATCTACGTCAGCTTTTTGAAGCCTGTGTTTCCCAACATTCTGGGGCATCTGGTGTCAGCATCGATCATGGCAATTCCTGCCTGTTTTGTACTGTCAAAAATTTTGGTGCCAGAGACAGAAGTGCCCGTAACTGCTGGCGGCATTCCGGTAGAGGAGAAACAAACGAAGGTGCGCGATACGGTGAAAGAACCCGGCGAGGTTGCTGCCGACGCAGGCGATTTTCCTCGTACCCGCATTCAAGTCGATGACGATGACGATGTGCCAGTGGTGCCGCAAGAAACCGTCCAGGAAACCGTCGGGGGTGAACCGATCGAGCGTGTGAGTCCCTTAGATGCCGCGATCGTCGGGGCACTGGATGGGGTCAAAATGGCAGTGGCGATCGCGGCTGTCCTGATCTTGATCCTCGGATTCGTCTCCTTAATTAATCAAGTGTTTGCCTGGTTAGCAACGTTACCTTTCCCAATCGGAAATACTGGAAGTCCTTCTGGAGTGGCTCCTGGCTTTTTTGGCTTAGTCACTTTGCAAAATATCTTAGGCGCACTCTTTCTTCCTTTAACAGCACTTACAGGCGTTTCCTTGAATTGGGAAGAACTATGGCAATCGTCGATCATCATCGGGCGCAGGCTGTTTGAAACAGCAATTCCGCCCTATCAGGAGTTGGCAGCAGCAGCGGCATTGCCTGTAGGCGAACGGGTCATTAGCGATCGCGCGGTACTGATCATCAGCTACGCGCTGTCGGGCTTTGCTCACCTTGCGTCGGTGGGCATTTTTGTGGGAGGTACGATCGCCCTCATTCCCTCACGCCGTAAAGATATTTCGGAACTGGGCTGGAAGGCTCTTTTTATCGGAACCCTCGCAACGCTGATGATTGCTTGTGTAGCAGGTGTTTTTGATACAGGCAACGCCAGCATTCTGGGTGAACGACAACCGCTAACAGTCAGCCCATCGCCGACCCCGACGGCATCCACTAGCCCCATCGCCTCACCGACAATCACCCCACCACCTACGCCGATCGCTGTACCTGCTAGACCTTCTCCACGCGCTACGCAAACAGTTCCACAGCCTTCACCTAGAGCAACCGTTCGCACAACTCCACAACTGAGAGCCACGCCTGCACAGCCGTCTGTCAGCCCTAAGCCGACAACGAGTGTTAGACCTGGGCAATAAGTATCTGGGAGAAGATCAAAGGCACCTCCATGCATTAAACCCGTGAGAATTAAACCTAGTGGGAGATGGCGATCGCGCTCAATGAAACGTGCGGGCTAACCGGAGAAAATCCTCTGTAGGTTTTGCCTTCCCGAAGGTTAGAGGACTGCAAGGGGCTTGCAACCTGTTTCAGCGGGTTTCGTACTGTCAGCCTAGATTTTAATCACGGGCGGATGAGCAGCGAAGCATCAGCCTTTCAGAACGTTTGTCAGTCAATCAGGTTTAAGTGAAATGGATCAGCAGGTTGACTCATTAAACTCACTCAATCATCGCCCTGCCCACAGTGCTAAAACCATTTTTTGGCTAGCTGGTATTAGTGCAGTCATTCTCTTTTTCGCTAGCAGCATTCGTCACATTCTTTTTCAATCGGCTGCTTTTGATCTGGGCTATTTTGATCAGGCAATTTATTTGATTAGCCAGGGACAGCCGCCGATCGTCTCCTTTTGGGGCTTCCATTTTTTAGGCGGACATGCTGATTGGATACTCTATCTCTTAGCACCGTTATACAAATTGTATCCCAGCGTTTTTTGGCTCTTAGCGATCCAGGCGATCGCGCTTGCTTCGGGAGCAATACCCGTGTGGCAGTTAGCGAAACAAGCAGGCGTAAAGCCAACGCAAGCCGTAGCGATCGCGGTTGCGTATCTTTTGTATCCCTTAGTTTTTAATATTAATCTGTTTGATTTTCACCCTGAAGCAATGGCGTTGCCCGTTATCTTGGCAATTGTTTTAGCAGCGAGAGAAAATCGACCTGTTGGATTTACGCTTGGCGTTATTTTTATCTTAGGTTGCCGCGATGCGCTCTCATTAACCGTGGCAGCAATGGGACTGTGGCTCTTTCTCATTGAGAAAAAACGGTTGTGCGGCGCGATCGCTCTACTTGCTGGTAGCATCTGGTTTTTCGTTGCTACGCAGATGGTGATTCCGTCGTTTAGACCATTAGGGGTTGAGGCAGTAGCTCGTTATGAAGGTTTGGGCAACTCGATTCTGGAAATTATCAAAAATGTCATTCTACAACCAGGCTTGCTGCTAAATCGTCTTTTGACGCTACCAAACTTAGAATACCTTTGTTTGCTTTTAGTGCCTGTACTTTGGGGACTTTCACTGAAACATCTGGCACCGTTATTAGCAGCAATACCCCAATTGGCGATGAACTTACTAACTGCTTATCAGCCCCAAAAAGATCTTACTCATCAATATTCTGTGCCAATTCTACCGTTTCTGCTGCTGGCAGTAATTTCCGCCCTTGCATTAAACGCAAGCTGGATTCGGAGTCGGCGCGGGATCATTTTGTGGTCAACGATCGTTTTTTTAGCATTAGCAAAGTTTGGCTATTTTGGCGGTTTATATCTCACAAAATTGGACACCTGGCAAGCAACGAGGGCAGCGATCGCACAGGTTACAACAACAGGAAGCGTGCTCACCAGTCCTCAGACTGCTCCACATTTAACCCATCGTTCAGTGGTTCGTTTAATTTCAGATCAGTTCAATCCAGCAACATTGAACGACTTTATTTATGTCCTGTTAGATGTTCGCCATCCAGGGATCACTTGCTCAAAAGACTGTATCAGTCGTTTGCTGAGTCAGCTTCAGCAGAGCCAAACCTTTCAACTTGCTTATCAACGCGATGACGTGTATCTGTTTACTAAAAAATCTTTGCAGTTATAGTTGCGGTCTCATCCACCGGATACTTTTCAAACGACTCACCCTTCTTGCATCATCCAAACGAAGAAACTGAGGATTTGATCCACAGGAGGTAAGGGATAAACTGTGAGGCCAATCGTGACAGTCTGCTGTTCGAGCTTGAGAAACTGCCATTGAATGCCATTACTAACGCTGCCGTAAATGGTGGAAATGACTTTTTCTTTTGTTTGGTTAAAGCGTTGAGCGCCAACCATCTCAGCGATACACTGACCGAAGCCTGTTTTCAGGTCTGTTTTTTTGGCTTCGACAATGACAACAGTAGGCGCTTCGATTTCTAAAACTTCAGTGGAGCGGGTCAGCAGAAAATCACAAAGACCATTTAGCCCAACCGCTTCTTCGATCGTAAACTCTTCGCCAGAGAAGAGGCTGATCTTGCGATCGAGGATGCGCCGCACTTCTAGCAGTACTGGATAAATAATGCCTTCAGAGCGAGCTTTTTCACTGCCAGAGGTCGCAACGATGGGCAGGGTTTCATTGAGGGTGCCTGCCAAGACATCGGAGGGCGCGATCGCGTCAACGGCTGGCAAAAAGCGATTGCCCTCTATGGTAGTGAGGTTAAAGGCTTCTTTAGCTTTGCGAATGGTGGTGAACTGGCTGTAGGGCATGGAACGTTCAATGGCTACTTTTCCAAACGTGATCCCAGGGCGCGCCACCTGTTTCTAGCCCACCGCGATCGCTCTGCGCTTCTAGCAGGGTTGTCTGGCGCTGGCGATCGGACAGCCGTAGCGTGATGTGTCCCAGCATTGTATCTCGACACGCAAACACCAATCCGTCTGCTGTGGGAGCGCGTAGAGGCGTACCAGGAAGGTCTGTCGTGCCAGTCAGCTCAACTGTAAACTGGCTGTTTTCTGCCCACATCCGCCAATTTCCCCAGGGCTGAATCTCCCACTGCACCTGAGCGTTCCACGGCACAAATTCATAGAAAGTGCCTTTGTAGTGGACTCCAATCATCGCTACCGACTCCATCCACCACAGCACACCACGACGACCACCGCCAGCCGTCAGCGCCAGATCTGGCTCTCCTTCAAAGCTATTACAATTCAGCCAGAACCACTTTTGCGGAAACGCACCGCCCCAATTTTTTTCGCTATACGCAGGGGCGTTCTCAAAGTCGTAGCGTTGACCATTCCACTCAATCCAGCCCGTCGCCAGCCCGTGCGCCATCAGGATCTGCCAGCCCGGTTCAAAGATTTGCAGTGACGAGACCCAGCCAGCCGTTGATTGCTGCAAACGGTTCGCATTGCCCCAACCGTAGACAGGCTGGATTTGATACTCCCACCGTGCCGAAGCTCCCGATGGTTCCCGCAAACTGCCCTGATGCCAGGTAGCCGTTGCTTGATAACCCTCTTGAACGTGTTGGGTGAACTGTTCAGGCGGGAGGTAGCGAGGGGTGAGGGGATGAGAGGATGAGGAGCTAGGGGGATAGGGAGAGGCGGAGCTAGGGGGCTGGGGAGATGGGGAGATGGGGAGATGGGGAGTGTTGAGTTGATTCTGACCGCTGACCGCTGACCGCTGACCGCTGACCGCTGACCGCTGACCGCTGACTGCTGACTGCTGACCGCTGACCGCTGACCGCTGACCGCTGACCGCTGACCGCTGACCGCTGACCGCTCTCCCCTCTCCAACCTTCCCCCAATGTCCAAGCCCTAACGCATGTTTCCACGCCCAGAAGGTATGCACATCGGGAAAGGTGCGGCAGAGATATTCGTCGTTGGGTCCGAGGATTTGGGCGGCTCCGCCACTGTGGGGTTTGCCACCGATCGGGTCTTCGATCGAGTACATAAACGCAAACGTTTGACCGCAATCGGGCAGCGTGACGCGATAGTACCAGCCTTCAAAGAAACGCCGATCGCTGCCGTCCCAGTGGTAGCCGCTGTGTGGGGTTTGCAGACGACTGGGAATGGCTGGATGTAGTGGCACGGGATCTAAGGTAAAAGGCTATGAGCGATCGGGCTGGTCTGGTGGCAGCGAGAGAGAGCCTGCCAGCAAATCTTCCATCTCCATCCGCTGCTCCATCTGGCGAAGAAAGTAGCCTGTCATCATGGCAGAGGCTAACAGACCCGCGAGATTGTCGCGATCGGTGGTGATTTTGACATTAAAGGCTTCGGATGGCAGCATTCCTACCAGCCCCTGCACGTTATGCGAAATGATTTGCTTTACGTCTGGGGTCACTAACTTTGCCACCTGAGCGAGTATTTCAGGGGGCTGATGCTGAAGGTAGTTCAGCAGTTCATTCGAGTCGTTTTCTTCAACATCGGCACCGAGGAAGTTCGCGCTATCAGGGTTAAAGACCATGTGCTAGTTTGATATCCGTTTCAAACCATTCTGACACTTCTCGCTGTAACTGTAACCAGTAGGTTTGAGGGGTGAATACCGAACAAGCGCCAGAACGTCAGAGTAATCACGGTGAGCGCGCTGGCGGTTTAATTTCAGAACATTGTCGTCCATGCTCCGAGCATCGTGCGCGAACCTCAGAATATCGTGCGTGAACCTCAGAACATCGTCGTCCATGCTCAGAGCATCGCGCGTGAACCTCAGAACATCGTCGTCCATGCTCGGAACATCGCGCGTGAACCTCGGAACATCGCGCGTGAACCTCGGAACATCGTGCGTGAACCTCAGAGTATCCTCGCCGAACCTCCGGAGCATCATCGCTCAACCTCAAAGTATCGTCGTCCATGCTCGGAACATCGCGCGTGAACCTCAGAGCATCGCGCTTGAACCTCAGAGTATCGTCGTCCATGCTCTGAGCATCGTGCGTGAACCTCAAAGTATCACCGTCCATCCTCAAAGCATCGTGCGCGAACCCCAGAATATCGCGCGTGAACCTCAGAGCATCGCGCTTGAAGCTCGGAGCCTTATGGCGGCGGCTTCTACTGCTTGACGGCTGCTTTCCTTTAGGCAAAAGTGTCGATCGGCAGCAACGTGAATTGATCCGTGTACAGACCTGATGCGGTTTCAGGCGCTTGCAGTGATGCTTTTGTAAGCAATGCCTGGGCGGTTGTAATCATCTCGTAGGTGATCATAAGAACCTCCTAGTAGATGGATGCCGCGTTAACATTTTTCAGGATAGGGGAGCACGGCAAGGGTTCCCGCTGACTCACAGTCTTTTTAGGGTGAGTTGAGGTGCAGGCAGCGAAGGGAGATTTTTATGGCTGAGTCTCAAGACAGTATGCCGATTGAAGCAGCGAACACGCCGTACAAGCAGCTTAATGCCGCCCAAAAGCAACAGCGGTTGAGCGAGCTAGCGATCGTCTTTCTCAAGCTAGGGACGATCGCGTTTGGTGGTCCCGCTGCCCACATTGCCATGATGGATGACGAGTGCGTGAAGCGTCGGCAGTGGCTGAGCCGGGAAAAACTGCTGGATTTGCTGGGGATCACAAACCTGATTCCGGGTCCTAACTCGACCGAACTGGCGATACATATTGGCTACGATCGCGCTGGCTGGAAGGGGCTGATCATCGCTGGAGCGTGCTTCATTTTGCCTGCCATGCTCATTGTGTGGGCACTAGCAGCCGTTTACGTCCGCTTTCAGACCATCCCTGAAGTGGGCTGGCTGCTGTATGGCGTGAAGCCCGTCATCATTGCGATCGTGGTTCAAGCACTGTGGAAGCTGGGTAAGACTGCCATTAAGGACGTGCCTACCGCGATCGCGGGCGCAGCCGTGATCATCGCCTTCTTCTTGCATGTAAATGAGCTGGTGCTGCTGCTGCTGGCAGGGCTGGGTGTCATGCTGTTTAAGCTGCAACGTGGCAATACGGGCGTTACTGCGCTGTTGCCGTTCCCTATCATCCTGTCGCAGGTGAGTGTAACCACTGCTGCCGTTGGCAAGGCGACCTGGCTACAGGTGTTTCTGGTTTTTCTCAAGATTGGTTCGGTGCTGTATGGCAGCGGTTATGTGCTGCTTGCCTTTTTACAACGCGATCTGGTGGAACGGACGCACTGGCTCACGTCCCAACAGTTGTTGGATGCAGTGGCGATCGGGCAGCTCACGCCCGGTCCTGTCTTCACCACTGCAACCTTTATTGGCTACCTGATAGCGGGCAATGCAGGCGCGATCGCGGGGACGATCGGCATCTTTCTGCCTGCCTTTGTATTCGTGGCGATCGTCAATCCCTGGGCAACCAAACTCCGATCGTCGCCTTGGACAAGTGGCTTCTTGGATGGCGTAAATGCCGCCTCTCTCGGCTTGATGGCAGTCGTCACCTATACCCTGACACGCGAAGCACTGGTGGATTGGCTCACAGTAGGAGTCGCGTTGGTGAGCGCGATCGTCGTATTGCGGTTCAAAATCAACTCTGTCTGGTTGGTTCTTGCAGGCGGTGCGATCGGCTTTCTGGCGCAGAAGCTTGGCTGGATTATGTAGCTATCAGCTATCAGCTATCAGCTATCAGCTATCAGCTATCAGCTATCAGCTATCAGCTATCAGCTATCAGCCATCAGCTATGAGTGCATCCCTAAGAGGGTGTTTGAGAAGTCAGGAAGGGCGTAAAAAAGCTCACTCAGTGTAGGCTGCGAATAGCAAATATCTACAGCCCTGAGTGAGTCAGATGAGTAAAGCAGATCCCAGTCACCGCACCCGCGCCCAATACGAAGTTTTGAGTGCGTTACTTCCAGCAGCAAAACCCGGCGGTCGTCCTCGCAGCGTTGACCGGTGGGAAATCCTGAATGCCATGCTCTATGTTCTGGTTGAAGGCTGTCGCTGACAGCCAAAGCGTCAAGAGTGCAGCAGGAGTCCATCAACTGGTTGGGTTTGATGGGGGCAAACTGATTACAGGGCGCAAACGCTTTTTAACAGTGGATACATTAGGACTGGTTTTGCGTGTGTTTGTCAGTGCTGCAAACTTAGGGGAACGCGAAGGGGGAAAACATGTCCTTAAGCGAGTCAAACGCATGGGGAAGAAGGTTTCACGCTTAACCACCCTTTGGGTAGACGGAGGGTTCGATGGCGCACCCTTTCTGATGTGGGTGATGGATATTTGTCGTTGGATTGTGCAAGTCGTTCTTCGACCGGAGCAAACCAAAGGCTTTACGTTGCTCAAAAAGCGATGGGTGGTCGAACGAACTTTCGGTTGGCTGATGGGATGCAGGCGCTTAGTCAGAGATTATGAATTATTACCAGAATCATCGGAGACCCTGATCGACCTTGCCATGATCCGCATTATGGTCAGGCGATTGGCGTAAAATTTGACCCCTCAAAACTTTTCAAACATCCTCTAAGCTCGACTTTATCCAATTAGGCAGCGTAGCACAATAGGCTGAAACAGCAGTCTAATAAGACTTTTGGTATTTTTACCATATCGGTTGTTGCGCTAGAGACTGGGAAAAGTCGAGCTTGCC